>Ga0180435_10004639_pt1 | contig 13518 bp, 16 predicted proteins | sample SS_ome_3_FD_132467 | JGI IMG/M metagenome (GOLD analysis project Ga0180435, IMG submission 132467) | Hypersaline lake sediment archaeal communities from the Salton Sea, California, USA - SS_3_S_1 metaG | ecosystem: Environmental > Aquatic > Non-marine Saline and Alkaline > Hypersaline >... | reverse complement strand
GTATCTCGAGGCCCAGGAAGGTACGCTTGTGCCTGCGGTCATCACCGCAGACTGGGCTGGCGGGGGGCTCGTGTCCACTGCACCGGATCTTGCCCGGTTTCTGAGGGCACTCGTGAAGGGAGAGCTCTTCGTGTCTCGTGCGAGCCTGGACCAGATGATTGCGTGGCAGTCCTCCAGCGCATTCACGGACTACGGGCTCGGCATGGCGAGGGTGGACTTCAGCCGAAGTGAGATCGCTGATGCCGCGAGTTGGGAGAAGTCTGGGGACACGCAGGATCGTCCCATTGCTTTGCCTACTATTGGCCCCGCGAGGATCTTGTTCTGATTGGAACGCTCAACCAGATCGTGACGGACACGACCATCTATGACACCGCGGCACGCTGTATGCAGACGATTCTGGCAACGAGTTCAGCATCCGATTCTGAGGCGGACTAGTCCTTCAGCAATCTGCCAAGAACGTCCTCCAGCAATGGAAGCTTGTCGTGCTCTTCGAGCCCGCGCATGCGGCGGTAGACCTCTGCAGCAGCCTCGTGAAAGCCCGAGGGAAGTCCAGCGGACTCGAAAGTGGCTGCAATCTCATGCATCTCGCCCTCAAACCGCCAGGCTTTTGCAGTTACACGTTGGGTGCGATTGGCAGCGCGCTCGGCCAGTCCTGAACCCTCATGTTCCCACTGCTTCTCAAGATCGGAACGAACACCCAGTCGCTCGGACACTGCAAGAATGGCTGCCAATAGTGCAGTTGAGCCCTTGGTATATGCGGCATAGCACATCTTGAGCGCAGATGCGTTGCCTGGAAGCATTCCGACGACTGCGATTTCTAGTGGTCCACCACGAAGCGTTTCTGCCAACTCTGGGGCCGAAGGACCTGACAGGTACAGCCACGTATTGCCTGGCGTCCACGCCGGGCCGCCAATGATGCCACCATCGACATAGTCGACACCCGCAGCTGCAGAACGCTCCGCAATCCGTTGCGATTTCATCGGCGAGATGGCATTCGCGTCCAAGTACCGCCCCTGAAAACCCGCTGCAATGGCTTGGGCAGCAACGGCCTCTGCCGCATGGGGCGGACAGACCGAGAGCAGCACTTCGCATTGTCCGCAAAGCGCGGGCATGGTCCCGAGGTCCTCAAGTTCTGCCTCAGCAGCTCGTCGTCGCGTGGCCTCACTTCGACCTTCAGACGCCCAGACAACCCTGTGCCCCGCTGCCTTGGTGGATGCTGCCACCGACACACCCATGTTGCCTGGATGAAGGATGCCGATCTGTTCCTGCGCCATGTCTAGCCTCCTCGATGCAACCGCTGGCATTCTACCTCAGCGATTCACGCTGGCGGGTGTTCGTGTCCGAAGCATGGGAGCGAAAACCAGGGCTAGACACGAAAGGGTGAAGATCGCTGGACCTACCCCCCAGCGATCCGCGGTCCATCCGAGCAAAGGCGCTGCAAGCGCTGCAAGCAGGGTTCGGAGCTGGTTTTCTGCCGACAGGCCGGTGGCCATGCTTTGGTGGGTGATGAGATCGGAGAGGTAGCCAACCAGGATTGGGCGGCGACAGTTCTGAAGAATGAACACCAAGACAAAGCAGGCGATGGCCACCCAAGGAAGCTGGATCCATGCAGCGACTCCTGCACCTGCGAGTAGCCCAAGCCCAAGGACGTAGGTCACAAACACGGCACGCGCGGGTGAACGCAGCCGCTCGCTTACATGTTGTGCTTTGCTAGACGCCAAGGAGGTCATGACATAGATGAGGGTGTAGATGACTGCAACCAAGACTGCCGTTCGCTGCTCCAAGGAGAGTGACAAGAGTACGGGCAAAGCAAGCGCTTGTAGCTGAAGAATCGGCTGGAGGTAATCCTTGGTGGAGCGAAACACGGCTGCGAAGCCCGCGCTACTGAACAAACTGCGCCACAGCTCAGGATCGCGGAGAGAGTTACCCAGACTCTGGACGGTCTGTGAGATGGAGCTCAGGAACGTTTTTCCAAGGCTGCCCTGACGTTGCACCCTTATGCCGTCAAGCATCGATGGATAGGTCGCGAACAGGATGAACCCAAGCACATAAGGAATCGTGGAAGCTAGGAACGCGATGCGGAAGCTCCCGGAATAGAACACGAGAACGCCTGCGATCAGAGCTGCCAGCGCTGATCCGAGCTGAGATGCGGCCCGGGTTTGCCCGTAGTAGGCGATCTTCTGATCTTCCCAGCCCTTGATTCTCAGGTATTCCAGGATCATCGCCTTGTGCGTTCCTGAGCGGAACGTCTCTCCCATGGCAAAGAGGATCATGGCAAGTGCATAGGCCCAATACTCCGGCACGAAGTAGAAGAGCAGAAACGACGCGACATAGGATGCGAACGATGTCATCATGGCCCTGCGACGTCCGAAGCTGTCTGCAAGTACGCCGGTAGGAAGCTCCAGAACGTTGGTGGCAATCTCACGAATCGCGTAGAGCACGCCGATCTGCAGGAAGCTGAGCCCCATCTCCCGGAAGAACAGGATCAGAAATGGATCGAAGAATCGAAGATTCTTCAGGAACCCATAGAGTCGAAATCGAACATACATAGCGTCTTTGCTAAACGACATCACGAGACAGCATACCTGACGTTGCGGCACGCATACCATGAGCAGATGAGTCTTCCTGCCTTGTGGATCTACTGGACGCGAGCCCAGTCGCTCCCTACCATCGAGACAGGAGGTCGAAGGACATGATTCGAGTGACAACCAAGGGTCGATACGCGCTCCGGGCGATGGTCGATGTGGGACTGCACCAGGATCAAGGATCGGTTCTTCGGCAGTCTATCGCCGATCGGCAGGACATCTCAGCCAACTATGTCGCGCAGCTGTTCAGTCAGCTCTCTGCTGCCGGACTGCTGACCGGGATTAAAGGCCCCGGAGGTGGGTATGCCTTGGCCAAGGATCCGGAGTTGATCCTCGTCGGGGACATCATTCGTGCGATTGAAGGGCCGGTCGCGCTCGTGCATTGCGTGCTCGAAGAGGATGCAGAGCCCTGTCATCGTGTAGAGACCTGCGTTACGCACCGGTTCTGGATGCGACTCTCCAGCCATATGGAGGAGTACTTGGATTCGGTGACGCTCAAGGATCTCATGGATGAGGCCCAGGCCCTTCACCTAGCGTAGGCCGCCGGCGAACCAGCGGCCTACGTTGTCGAGGAAGTCAAGGTGCTTCTAGCTTCAGATTCCTAGTCCAGGTAGTTCCAGTCCTGCGGCTCCTCAACAATCAGTACTGGACGTACATCCCCTTCGATCACTCCTCGCGCTTCGACAGGTCGTCCCACACTGCCCCCGGAAAGGACTCTCTCCAAAGCATTGTCGACCAGTTCCACACCCAGGATCCCGGTCCCGTCATCCAGGGAGAACAGGCAACCCCGGATGCATTGCGTGACGATGGTTCCTTGCACTGTCACGATGTTGCCCACATAGGCTTCTGGAGTGCGAATCAACTCATCGATTGCGACGAGACCGAACTCGATGACCTCATCCGTCTCCTCGGTCTGCACCGAGCTGACCGGCTGATCTACTGTGGCTACTTCATTGCCGAAATCCTGCGCTGGAGTCTCGCTGTTGGCAGGTGGCGTCTGTTCTGCAGGTGTCGTTGCCGTAGAGGGCGGCAAACTTGTCGCTGCATCTGCAATCGAATCGTGATCGCATCCAACGATCAGCACCAAACCCAGCAATCCTACAATCAGTAGTCCAACTCCTGAGATTCGCTTCGCGATCTTCATCTTGAAATCCTCCCATCAAGCACGTGAATGCTCTCGTCCGCCGTCGATGCAACGGCATCATCATGCGTCACCATCACGATCCCCAGATTCTGTTCCTCATTCAGTGTGATCAGCATGTCCAGCACAGCCTTCCCGGTCTTCGAGTCAAGCGAGCCGGTGGGTTCGTCCGCCAATACGATGCTTGGGTGATTCGCCAATGCCCGTGCGATAGCTACTCGCTGCTGCTCACCACCGGAGAGTTCGCTAGAGAACGATCTCAAACGGTGCCCCAAGCCAACGATCTCCAGGGCCGCGGCGGCCTTTTCACGCCCGCCATTTACACCGGCCAGATCCATGGGCAACAGCACGTTTTGCAGTGCCGTCATTGAAGCATTCAGGAAGTACTGTTGGAACACGAAACCGATCTTGTCTCGCCGGATGCGACTCATCTGATGATCCGAGAGCTCTTCAATCGAGACATCGTCCACTCGAACGGCTCCCTTTGTTGGAAGATCGAGGCAGCCAAGAAGATGGAGCATCGTGGACTTGCCGGACCCCGAGGGACCGACAATCGATACAAAATCCCCATCGGATGCAGTGAACGAGATTTCCTGAAGTGCCCAGAATCGCGCGTCCCCGGTTCCGTAGGATTTCCATACATTGTCTAGTTCGATTCTCATAGTTCCCTCAGTGTTTTGATGGGTTGGGTTCGCGCGGCAGCCATCGCGGGATAGAGTGAGGACGAGACGCCAACCACCACAGCGACAGCCAAGCAGATCACTAGATAGAGGAACGAAAACTGCGGCGTTGCCTCTAGGCCAAACCCACTGTTCTGCGGGAGGAACAGCGTGGCGACATAACCACCAACCAAACCAACAGCACCGCCCAACAGTGAAAGGAAGAGCGATTCCGCGACAAAGAGTTTGAAGACGTTGAAACGGGTGGATCCCAGCGCACGCAGGATGCCGATTTCCTGTTTCCGTTCATAGACCGCCATGGTCATGGTGTTCATGGTGGTCAGGATTCCGGCTACGATTGCAATGGCGGTGATCAGAATGAGTGTCTGTTTTACTGAGACGAAGAGCTCGATCAGGCGATCGAACACCTCGGATGGCGGCACGGCCTGAATGTCTGACATGCGCCCAAGCGTGTACTGGGTTTGCGTACTTTCGGACACAACCTCGGTTCGTACAAGCACCGCGCTGAGTTGGTTTCCGAGTCCGAGAACCTCTTGAGCTACCTCCATGGGTACGAACACGAACGTATCGTCTCTGCCGAACGTGGGCTCGAGAATGGTGGAAATGGGCAGCTCGATCGTGGAGTACAGCTGGATGTTTAGGATATCTCCGACTTCAAGTCCTAGTTTCTCGGCGACATCGCTACCGACAACTGCGCCCTCAAACGACTCAATGCCCCAGCTTCGGATGCCGAGGATTTCTGGTGTTGTCCCATAGATCGAGTTGAGTTGGCCATTGACCTTTGCCTTTCCAACGGCTACAGGCACTGCGACCTCGACGTTCGCCACTTCCTGAATCGTAGGAAGCATCTCCACTGGGATGTGCTCAAAGGCATCCGATCCCTGCATCAGCGAAAGCGTGAGTTCGTACGGGCAGCCTTCAGGCAACAGCAGGATGTGAGCCCCCATGCCGGAAATCTCCCGATCCAACGCTTGCTCGATCCCGGCACTCAGGGCAAGTAGCGCGAACAGCGTCGCAACACCAATCGCGATGCCGGCCACTGTCATCACGACGCGGGCCTTTCGCTTCTTGGCGTTCGCAAGAATGATCCATTGCATGGTCAGTCCTCCCTCAGGTGCGCGATCACAGGCACACCCAGAGCCATTCCACAACCTGCGGGGATACAAGCACCTCTAGATCGCCGGTTAGGTGAATGTGTGTGAGTGTGTGCGTGTGCGGAGACACGTGATCTTCGATCTCTTCTCCCAGCACCTGATGGATGAGCACGCAGGATCCCGTTGCTGCAGGTTCAAACTCCCCAGCCTGGATTGCAACGACGTAGTATCCATCGACAACCGCAATCTCTGCTTCCTCTGATCTCCACTCCAGTCCGACCGTGCCCAAGGCTCCGGATTCTCCCAAGCTCAGCAGCACATCCAATGCGGTGATGACGCCGGGCTGGAACACATCGATGCGAGCGTCATGTGCGGTGACCACAACGTTCGTGAACTCAACAGTCTGGGTTGCACTGCGGAAGACGACGCTCGGGATGATGATCTCAGTGGACTCCGGATCTCTACTGGAGACTTCAGCAGCGAAGTGCTGGTAGATCGCATTCAGGCGCTCAGGATCCTCCAGGTAAAGCACGATGCTCATGTCATCCTTCACTGGGAAACAGTCCATTCGCACGACCGTCTTGTCGAAGTTCCCCCCGTCGAAATGCGCGTCATACCACCAGCCTTCCAGGCCGTTCAGCGACTGAATCACGTGCGTTTGTAGTACCTCATCGAACGCGTATTCAAGCTCGATCTGTTCCGATTCTGCCAGATGAACGAGCACATCGAAGACCGAGAAGTGGCCGTCCTGGAACACATCCGGACGAAGGGTTGTGACTGCTGCAGGATCAAACGAGAGATCGCCTGTTCCGCGAACCTCCAATGTGCCTAGATTCGATGGCTTGCGAGACGCAATCGCCTCGACGGCAAGTGTCCAGCCAGCCTCTGTGTCTGGAAGCGTGATGGATTGCTGAGCCATTGCCGGCAGGACTAGCAGCAGAAGGAGCATACCCGCCCAAACCCAATGCCAGCGCTTGGACGATCCAATCAATCGATACTTTTGCATCGTACCTCCTTGGCAGGGACGCAACGCTCGGCCCCGGACCTTCTGCAGCACCTCCGCAGGCTTCAGGTATCCAGGAAGGTCGATAGTTTAGTGATTATATCAACTACTTGTGTGGACAAGCGTCTCCTACCGATCGACGTTTGTCAAGTTCTGTAAGCCCGACGGATGTCTCGGGTACGATGAACAGGGGAGAACCACAGCACAAGATCCCCCTAGAGAAAGGATTTCTATGAACCCTGCATTCAATCATGAGTTCTGGTCTGCGCTCGACGCACTGATCTCCACGCATGCTTGGGTCATTGATCGTCCGGCTGGATCATCCCATCCACGATTTCCGGACATCGTCTATCCGTACGATTATGGGTACCTGGAAGGGACCACTTCGGCTGATGGCGGCGGTGTCGATCTCTGGGTAGGGAGCGAGGTCCCCAAGTCGCTCACTGGCGTTGTCATGACCGTAGATCTGTTCAAGAAGGATACGGAGCTGAAACTTCTTATTGGCTGCACGTTAGAGGAAATGCAGCGCATCGAGGTGCATCACAATGGCGCATCTCAATCTGGAGTGCTGATCGTTCGAGACGACGACGGGCCCATGAGTAGGTGAAGTGACGCCCAGGGAGAGGCGTGGATTGAACTTGCAGGGACGCGCAATCGAGTTACGCGCCCCTCTTTCGGAGAAGCCTACTACTTCTCCACTGCCAGGTAGATGTCAAATACCCACTTCTCAGGATCCTGTTCTGACGGATTCAGAAGGGCTTCAAGCCACGAACCCGCGGTTTCGCAGGGCACGAGTCTTGCATCCTGACTGTCCTCCACGTGTGCAACGAGCTGCTTCCAGACGGCTCCGATTCTCGAGATCCCGGTGAACCTTGTGACTGCGTACGATTGCGAGGGAACCTGCTTGATCTTGATGGGTTCGTTTGCTGTGGTTCCCTGCGTGACCGGCAACCAAATCTCGTATCCGTAATTCTCGCTTCCAGCAGACGGATTCGGATTGTTGAATCCGTACGTCTGAATTCCATCCGGTCCGATCTGCAAGCCCTGGTCAGATGCATACGCATTGATCATCTCCCAGGCCTGTCCTTCTGGTTCCTTCCCAAATCCAAGGGCACTCGCCACCGTCATCTCTGGCAAATCTACATAGCGGACTTCCAACGCTTCTGTCATTCCTACCTCCTGGTTCTTGAGTGGCCGTTATCCGAGCGCTTGATGTCAAGCGCATTCCGCGAGATGCTGGCACGTTCTTACGAGCTCCTCTTACAGATCGAGTATCGTGCCTATTTGTGACATCTAGTGTCATATTTGTAGAATGCCGGAACCGAGGAGGAAGCCATGCGCGCGGATCGGCTCTTGGCGCTACTGATGTATCTTCAGAACCGAGGTCGAACAACTTCGGATCGGCTGGCACGGGAGCTTGAGGTCTCTCAGCGAACGATCCTACGAGACCTCTACGCGCTGCGCGTGGCCGGATTTCCTGTGTATACGGAACGCGGACCTGCTGGCGGCATCTACGTGCACGAGGAGTTCCGTATGCGGCTCACCGATCTCACGCATGAGGAACTTGCGGCCTTGTTCACTCTGGGTGTCCCTGCACAGCTTGCTGATCTGGGTTTGAGTGCCGAAGCTAAGGGCGCGCTGTTGAAGCTCGCGGCATCTCAGCCAGGATCCCGAAATACAGTCGATCGAGAGGTGCGGCGACGAATCTACCTCGATCCTGAGCCATGGAACAAGCAACGTGAGTCCCATCCCACCCTCTCTACGTTGCGCCAGGCCCTCTGGAACGATGTCTGGGTGCGTGCGGTGTTGCTGCGCGTGGGGTTGTTTCGAACCGAACACGAGATGGCGCCCCTTGGGCTGGTAGCTAAAGGTCGCTCCTGGTACGTCATCTGGCATGGGCGAGACCTGGGGATCAGGGTCGACCGCGCATCGGTGGTGCTCGAGGCAGAGCTATTGGAGGAGCGATTCGATCGTCCCGAGGACTTCGACATTGTGGAGTTCTGGTCCACCTGGGCGCCTGCATATCAGGCGGCAGCTGTTGCCTATCCTGTCTCCGCGCGACTTCGACCGTCAGCCATTGAGAAACTGCAAGAGCAGTTTGTGACGCAACTGCCCATGGACGAGCCTGTGGAGGACAACGGAGAATGGGTGCGCGTGGCGCTGCGCTTCGAGAGTCTGAACCAGGCGCGGGAGATGTTTCTCGTGTTGGGAAACGCAGCACAGGTGATTGAGCCGGAGGCCCTCAGGCTTTCGATCGAAGACTACGCACGCCAGACGATGCAGCTGTATGCCAGCAGTTGACTTCCAGCGGACGCTGGATTTGTGCTAGGCTCATGGTCATGTCCGGGTGGAGGCAAGTTCTTCTGTGGATCGCGCTGGTTGCCCTGTGGAGTCAGTACGCGACTGCCTTCGATGCCTCGTTCGACCTCACTGCAGAAGGATGGGTCGATGCCTTGGTGGCTGGGCTGGAAATCACTGCGGATATTGGGGGCCATGCGCAGTTGCAGGGTGAGATTGCCGGGGCGGTGTCCCCGAATTCCTTCGTTGGGCAGGGGCCAATCTTTGGCTTCGGCGCACGGAATCTCGTCACGCTGGTTACCGAAGGATGGGTGCTCCTGGATGCATCTGGGCAGCTTGCAAGCGGAGACTCCATCACAATACAGAGCCTGGTCTACACCCGAAGGCAAGGTCTAATCACTCTGCCGGTGGGCGAGCTCATTGAAGTCTCGCACTACACCCAGATCAGCACCTCAGATAGCTACCGGGTCGTGTCCGGCATCGCTTCCGGCATCATCACAGGAGGCATCGTGCCTTCAGGCAAGGCCATGACGCTCCGCCTCGAAGGAGAAGGCAACTTCAGTTTCGGTGGGGACTGGCACTCTGAACAGCCTGCACTTTGCGTTTGGGATGTCATCTCGGTTGACCATCCCGAGTTCCCGCCGGATCTCTACGCGGCGATCGTACGAGTCTTCGATCCATCGAGACGCTAGCTCGAATGCTGGTCTGTGATCGCCTGCCAGCGTGGATCCGAATGCAGCGACCGAAACTCCTTTGCGTCGAGCAGTTGCGAGCTGAAGCCTTCCTCCAACGCAGGTCCGGACGTCAGCCAGCGAAACGCATCCTCTGAGCATTTCGCCATCGCGGCTGACCGTGCTGCATTCAAGAATGTCGTGGCGGCGACGGGCTGATGGAAGCCGAGCAGTCGTGAGAACAACATGTGTGCTTCGACATAGTCTTCACGCGCCAACGCCGCCTCAGCCTGTTCGATGAACTCCACGCCAATGACGTCTGCGAGCTTCTGGTGTTGCTCTGGATCGAACTGGATCGCATAGGCTGGATACTCATACTGGAGCTTGAAGCCAGTCTTCTGGGCTGTCTTGTTGGATGGCAGGTTGATCTGGTGACAATGCCAACCCACTGTCTCGATCCCACGATCAAACGCCTGCTCCAGCACGAGGCAGGTACAGAAGGTTGCGAGCCCGCGCTGCTGGTGTTCGGAAGTTGTCTCAACGCCAATATCGGTACGCTGATTCCCGACTGAATCCGGAAGGCACCAAGCGGCAACCTCTCCCTGGTGAACCGCAACTGCGCCAAACGCGCGCTCCAAGAACTTCGCTTCCGAGCCGAAGTTGCTTTTCAGCCACGCAGTGACCTTCTCGTGCAGGACGACGTCTGAATGAAGGAGTTCGCGATCCAGCGCCCGAATCTCGTAGCCACCTGGTACTTGCTTGCGCCAGTCAGATACAGGAGGTACGGCACATGCGTAGTGCAGGCGGCGATCGGGAATGACGGTTCGTGGTTCGAGAATCTTGGCTAGTGCGGTCTCCCACTCCGTCTTGTCACACACGAGAAATGTGAATGCAATCCCGTGCTCTGGGCCATAGGACTCAAACAGCCATTCATTGACTGCTTCGTGGAACGAAGCGTTCGATGGATCGCCTGCGAGGTAGCTCCAGGCAAACGCGCCCTCAGGTGCGAGCAGGAACAGACTGCTCGGTGATTCCACCGAATCGACCATGGCAATCCCAGGTCTTGTGCCTTCGAGTAGTGCCTGCGCCATCCCCTGATCTGCCAGTCCAGCAGCCAGTGGGATCAAATCGCGTGTCTTGTCTGTGGGTACCTGGTGCAACATGTCAATCTCCCTTGCCTTGCTACTCTGCATACAGTGGCGGCCACAGCCCAAGCATCCAGAGGATCCCACCCTCTTCCCGGAACAGCAGGCGATACCTGCCAAGGACGATTTCCTGGTGAGGTAGCTCTGGCATGCCCTCAAGTGACCGGAGCAGCGCGGGGATTGCCGTAGGATCTGCGACCAGCTCTCGCAGGGATTGAGCAAACAGATCGGCCTCTGGATCACGACGCTTCCGCAGATCTTGAAGTGCAAGCTTGACCTGCCAACGAGCAAGCTCTGTTATCCGAACGTTCATGTCGAAGCTCCAGAAGTCGCCTCGTCCAACGCTTCGAGAAGCTTGTCAATCGAGTATCCCTTGGCCGCCTGGATGTCTTTCTCCCCCATTGCGAGCAGCCCGAGGATTTCCCGCTCTCGTACCATCCGCTCGTAGGTGTCCACGGTCAGCAGGACTGCGGCTGCACGGCTGCGTTGCATGACGACAATTGGTTCCTCTCCTGAACTCAACGAACGAAGCACTCCTGAAATGTCCTGACGCAGGTCTGTCACCGGAATGAACTTCGGGATATGGGCAGACATCGATGCCTCCTAACGTACGGTTAACTGTACATGTAAATATGCTCTTTGTCAATCCGTCATTGTGCAGGGCTCCGAGGATTTCTGTTACACTGCGAGGAAAGGAGCGTCCAGATGCAGGACAGATCGCTTGAGAACGTTGAGCTTGTAGGCGTGGGGCGAACCGCCGAAATCTACGCTTGGGGAGAAGGCCGCGTGCTGCGGCTGTTCCGGGATTTCGCATCCGAAACCTGGGCCCGCAGAGAACTCAGCGTCTCTCAAATCGTCAGTGACGCACAGGTCCCGGCACCGGCCGTCTTCCCTGCAGACAGTGAAGATGGCCTGCTGCGCATCGCGGGGCGTCTCGGCTTCGTCATGGAACGCGTGGATGGACCTTCCATGCTGGAGGTGCTAACCAAGCAGCCTTGGCGGCTGTTCTCCTTTGCGCGCGCAATGGCGGCCTTTCACCTATCAATGCATCGGCAGCATGCTCCTGAGCTGCCATCCCAGAGACAGCGGTTCGAGAGGATTGCGGAATGGATTCGAGAATCTCTTGGGGATGAGATTGCGGAGAGGGTCAGGGATGCCCTGGATCGACTGCCTGACAACGACGTCATCTGTCACGGAGACTACCATCCAGACAACATCCTACTTGGCCAGCACGGCGCAACGATCATCGATTGGGGGCCTGCTTCATCAGGCGCGCCAGCAGCAGATGTGGCTTGGACCGTCCACCTCTTCAAGCATGGAGGCTCTCCACCAAGCATCAAGGGATGGCAACGTTTCATGCTATCGATGTTCCGCAAGCTCTTCCTTGCGGTGTACAAGCGTGCATACGCTAGACGCGCTTCGTTCCCCTGGACCACGGTTGAGGCCTGGGAACCTGTGATCGCAGCCATTCGCTACCACGATCAGATCCCAGAGGAGAAGGAGTTTCTGGAGCGCTATCTGAAGGATGTCTTTGGATCAACAGCGCGCTAGCGCTCGATTCTCCAAACGTTCGTGGTCTCTGTCTCGCGCACAAGCCGGGCTCCGCAGGCTTGGAGCAGACGATTCGATGCTACGTTCGTCTTGAGAGGATCCCCCCATACCGCGCGGCATGTCTGGAACGAGAAGGCCCAGTCGATCAGAGCACGTACGGCCTCGGTTCCGTATCCCAATCCTTGAGCAGCTTGTGCGATGCCGTACCCGATCTCCACGGCGCCTTCATCGTCTGGCACTCCCTTGAATCCCAGACAGCCGATTCCTCGCGGTTGCTCCTGGGTGATCGCAAGCCAGTAGGTGTACCACACGTGTTCCGATAGAGGTACGTGATGCATCTTCTCGATCTTGATGTCGCAAGCACGCAGCGCGGGCGGTGATATGGTCCCGGGTTCAAGCCGCAGTCCAAGTTGCGCTTCGAACTGCGTCAGGTTCTGCGTACATGACACAAGCTGAGCCAGAGACAGCGGAATCAACTGCAGACGGGAGGTCTCGATGGTTGAGCATTCCCTGGGCGGATTCACACTACCGAGCACCTCCTCTGACCTGCTGTTCCTTTTGCAACGAGTACATCCCTGCTGTCGAAGGCCGAGAATAGTCTGTGTGTTGACGATTCACAAGAAGACGCGGGCGCCGATCTCAGCTTCGCCCTCCGAGATTCTCTCGGCTGCGTTCGCAGATCAGGGCGATGCGGAAGCATGCAGCGACTGTCTGCGCTGTACGAGCCATGCGCCAGAAGTCACCAGAGCGAGTCCGAGGATCTGAACGCAGGAAGGCGACTCGCCGAGGAAGACTCAAGCCAGGATTGCGATTTGGATGAACTAGCTCGATTCCTCTCCCCCCAGGTCCAAACGGAAAGGTGGGTACTCATCTGTCATCAGTGCTGCGTAGGCGCCCACCCGAAGTGCCCAGCGATTGAGTCCCATCAGGAAGTCGAAGATGCCGCGAGGATATCGTCCGGTGAAGAGCAGCACCACGCCGGCAATGAGCGCGAGCATTGCTATCAGTCCGCCACCAATCTCAAAGACCGGGTTGTCCACCACACGTTCATCAATCGTCCAGGCCCAGAGCCCGCTCGTGAAGATGCCAACGATGATGTAGTGTGGAATAGCAAGCAGCCACCATTTGATCAACGCGAGCCCGCGAGACAGACGCTCTGGGTAGGCAACATCGAAACGTGCGGGGTAGTCGAGATTCTGCAGCGTAAATGGCGGATATTGATCGGTTGCCAGGCTCCCGTAGGCATAAAAGCTGACGCGCCAAGTCCAGCGCATGACCCCGACATTGAAGTCGAAGATTCCCCGAGGGTAGCGACCTGTGAACAGGATGGCGATCCACGCAAAGAAGGTC
>Ga0180435_10004634_pt1 | contig 13522 bp, 20 predicted proteins | sample SS_ome_3_FD_132467 | JGI IMG/M metagenome (GOLD analysis project Ga0180435, IMG submission 132467) | Hypersaline lake sediment archaeal communities from the Salton Sea, California, USA - SS_3_S_1 metaG | ecosystem: Environmental > Aquatic > Non-marine Saline and Alkaline > Hypersaline >... | reverse complement strand
GGATCCAGGCATCAGAAGTTCATCCTCAGGGTCGATGGCGGCCAGACCGTACTGGTGGCCCACAATATCGACCTGGCACCGAGAATCAGCCAACTGAAAGTTGGCGACACGGTGCAGTATTACGGTGAGTACGAATGGAATGAGCGTGGCGGTGTCATCCACTGGACCCATCACGACCCGAAGGGTTGGCATGTTGGGGGTTGGCTGAAGCACAAGGGGCGTATCTACGAGTAACTCCTCCTGCCTCGCTGATGCCCCTCGTTGGCAAGCGTTCAGCGCATGAAGGGAACCATGATGTTTTCCGGTTCCGTGAATTTGTTGATGTCGTAGCGGATATAGGCCATGTCGCCGCTCATCCTCTGCATGGCCTGGTTCATGGCTGCCATGTTCACGTTCATGGTGCCGATATGCTGACCCAGTTCCCCCATATCCTGGCTCATGCCGACCATGCTGCTGGTCATGGTGCGCATGTCCGCGGCTACCTGGGCAAAGTCCGAGCCCATTTTGTCCTGACCCGTGACCATGCTGTTGGCCATCTTGACCATGTCCTGCGCCATGCCGTTCATGTTGCCTGCCATGCTATGCACATCGCGGGTCATCTGGCTGACCGCCTGGGTCATGGTCGACATGTCCTTGCCCATGTTGTACATGAACATGCCCATGCCGGCGAATGCAGCCGCGGCTATAAGGGCTGCGATCAGGAGTAGAATCCCGGTGAAGACGCGTTTCTTATCTTTATTGGCGGTATCCGAGGTCATCAAGGCTCCGAGTGGGTGGAATTTCCCCCAGTGTAGTGCCTGAGGGATCTCCTGCCAGCCCGGTAGTAACCCTAGGCCAGCCACTTCGGGCCGCCTGATAATCTTAATCTCTGTTTGGTCTGGTTCTGGAGGCTGCACACCGTTTTTATGAGTTCCCACGGAGAAAACGCAGCACCAAAGCCGGTGCTGATCATGCAGTTGCGTCCGGAGGACGAGACTTCAGACAACGAATACCAGGCCATCCTCCGGTATGGCGGTTTGGTCGAGGAGGAAACCGTACGCCTGCGAATCGAGAGGAACGGCATTCCCGGGTCTTTGCATCTCTCCGACTACAGCGCAGTGATTGTGGGAGGCAGCCCGTTCGACATCAGCACTCCGGTCGAGGAGAAGAGTGCGATACAGGTCAAGATCGAGGCCGACTTTGCGCTCCTTTGCCGACAGATCGTTGAACAGGATTTCCCCTTTTTGGGTGCCTGCTCGGGAAATGGATTGCTCGGTTCCTACCTGGGTGCGCCGATTTCGAAAAAGTATGGTGAGCCGGTAGGTTGTGTGACCTTGCAACTCACCCGGGCGGGGAGGGAGGATGCTCTGCTGGCGGGGTTCCCTGAATCAATCGATGTGCTTCTCGGACACAAGGAGGCCTGCGATGAGCTTCCCACGAATGCAGTCCTGCTGATGTCCGGAGACGCCTGTCCGGTGCAAATGTTTCGGGTGGGTGAAAACGTATATGCGACCCAGTTTCATCCCGAGGGGGATGCCGACGGTTTCGCCACCCGGATCAACGTATACAGGCACCATGGTTACTTCCAGCCGCACGAGGCTGAATCCCTGATCGAGGCGCTCGACAATGCCCAGACCCCGCACGCGCAGGCCATCCTCAAACGGTTTGTCGACCGTTACCGGTGTTAGCCCCCTTCCATCACCTGGGTCAGCTTTGCAACCGGGTTCGAATAACGGTGCAGCCTGAGCCGTCAGGCCACCGGCAGGTCATTCGTTGGGGTCACCGGACTTGCTGAGGAAATACCAGATGTAGAACGCGCCGATCACCAGAATGAAGGCGATGACGCTGAAAGAAAGGATGCCGACCCAGTCGCTGAAGAGTTCTGCCCAGAGTTCCATAATCTGTCTCCTGTTCCAGATTGCGTTTAGAGGCTAACCTTGCCCGGAGCGAGGCGTCTTGACTCGTGTCAATTAACTTCTGCAGGAATGAGGAATAGTAATGGATAACCCCCTGATTGCGCAGGCAAAGCCCTGCATCGTTGAGCTCGAGGCCGGCAAGGAATACTGGTGGTGCGCCTGCGGGCGATCCAAAAACCAGCCTTTTTGCGATGGCTCACATGCGGGCACGGGGATCGAGCCGCTCGCATTCACCGAAGAGAAAGGCGGCAAACGGGGTCTGTGCTGCTGCAAAAAAACGCTCACACCGCCTTTTTGCGATGGTAGCCACAAGGATATCGACGCTTGATCAGTTTGCTGGAAAGAGTGGGGCAGTTGCTGGCCTCAGTGGATCGGGACCAGGAGACACTGGACGAGCGTGCGCTACACCTGGCTTCGGCCGTCATGCTGTTCGAGGTGGCCAAGTCTGATCATGAGCTGGACCAGGTTGAGCTGGACCGCCTTCGCCTCGAGCTCAACAGGCACTGGCACCTGGATGATGGCGAGTTGCGGGAACTCCTGGAAATGGCCGAAAAGGAGACGCATACGAATGCCTCACTGCATGCGCAAATCGAGATCGTCAATTCCCGGTTTTCTGCGGAACGCAAGTACGGACTGGTGAAAGGGCTTTGGGGAGTGGCCTTTGCCGATGGCAGAGTGCATCACTACGAGGAACACCTGATACGCCGGCTCGCCGATCTCCTGCATGTGCCGCATCGTGATTTCATCCGTGCCAAACACGAGGTAATGAATTCGCTTTGAAGGAGCGGGGCGGAGCCCCCCGGACTCCATTGGGGCGAAGGGGCGGAATCATCCAGGCAGACTGGATCCACCAGGTGAGCTCAAGGATTGAGGCCCAGGGCCTGCCGGGCTCTGATGAAGGCCTGCTGCAGTTCGCGCGCCATCCGCCCGGTTTCGGTGGCTGACATGCCACTTGCCGCGAGGATGTCGTTGATCTCTCCGGCCAGGTTCTGCATCACCTGATCCAGTTGATCCACCGGGATCTCGCTTGGTATTTCGGGCTGCTTTGGGAGGTCGCCCAATGGGGTAACCGTAGCCGAGCGGGAAACAAGTTGGCGGGAGCCCGCTTCGGCGGCTTCGGCCATCAGTGGCGAAATCTTGGTGTACTCCGCTTCTTTGTATAAAAACCGTTGACCGACGGCGAGCTGGGCAAATTTCATGTCTCCATTCTAAGGGGATATCCTTCCGGGTATGAAGAACGAGAAGCAAAGCCTGCGGCTGGATCGACTCCTGTCGCAGGCGACAGGACTTTCACGCAAGCAGGCGGGTATCGAGATACGCAAACAGCGGGTTCGGGTTGGACAAGAGGTCGTGCGCGATTCCGGGCTGCGGGTCGCTCCGGATGCCGACGTGTTCTGGCGGGATGAACCCGTGGCGCTACCGGGAAAAGCGTACCTGATGATGCACAAGCCAGCCGGGCTGGTATGTGCGCGGCGGGATGAGCAGCATGCGACCGTGCTGGAGCTCCTGCCGCCGGAATTGGCGCAGCGGGTACATATCGTTGGTCGCCTGGACAAGGAGACGACCGGGCTGTTGTTGCTGACCGATGACGGTGCCTGGTCGCACCGGATCACGTCACCTCGTCACGGATGCGCCAAGCGTTACCTCGCGGAACTGGCTGATCCCCTGGTTGCGGACGCCGAAGAGCAGTTTGGCCAGGGGATTCTGCTGCGAAACGAAAAGTCGCCGACTCTGCCGGCCCAGCTGGAGCGGCTCGATGAGCGGTGTGTTCGCGTGACCCTGCACGAGGGGCGTTACCACCAGGTGCGCCGCATGTTCGCAGCACTTGGCAACCGCGTTGAAAGGCTGCATCGTGAGGCGGTGGGAGGGCTTGTGCTCGACTCCGCGCTCGCGCCTGGGGAGTGGCGCGAACTGTCCGCACCCGAGCGTTCTATATTCGCGTGAAAAACGACCGCTTTGATGCCCGGATCCGTCCGGTGTTGCCGCAACAAGGGGCCGGAGTTTGACCTCTCCTTGCAGGGTTGAGAATATCGGCTCCGTTTTTGCGGGAGATCGGTGATGCGTTCCTTTGTTTTTGCCCTGGTGGCGGTTTTGTCCGCCGTATCGGCCTATTTTGCCGCGAGTTACTGGCAAAGCCAGCGCCAGGTCGCTGTGTTGAACGCCGGGGTTCCCTGTGATCTTGGCGAGGGTCCATGCAAACACGCCTTGCCGGGTGGAGGTCAGCTGACGGTGGAACTGACGCCAAGGCCGGTCCCCCTGATGGAGACGGTCCGGGTCAGCGTGGAGGTGGCTGGTACGGCGATGCTCCCTTCCCATATCGAGATCACCGGACTGAACATGGAGATGGGGGTCAACCGGGTGGCCTTGGAGCCAACTTCGGAGACACGTTGGGAGGGGGAAACTATCATCCCCATCTGCAGTCAAAGGCAAATGCATTGGCGTTCCGCCCTTCTGTTGCAGTCCGGTTCGGAACTGCGCCGGATTGACGATGAGTTTTATACCCTGCGGCCGTAGTGCGATTGCTTGCGGGTCACGTGAATGGTTTGAGATCTAGGGGACCGAAATGAAGCGATGGTTGATGTCCACCGTGGTTTGTTCAGCGTTGATCGCGGCTTTTCCTTCGATTGCCGCTGATCCGGTTGCCGGGAAGGCGAAGTATGCAGTGTGTGCCGGGTGTCATGGCCCGGCAGGAATGGGCAACGCAGCCTTGGGATACCCTCAACTCGCGGGCAGGGACGCCGCCTTCGTAATGGCGCAGTTGCAGGCATTCAAATCCGGCAAACGTGAAAGCGCGACCATGAAGGCGATGGTTGCCGGGTTGTCGGGCACGGATATGGAGAATCTGGGAGCATACATCGCATCTTTACGCTGACTTGGACGCGGGTTTTCTTTCGTCCCGAGCGGCACCGCTTGTATGGGTGGATAAATAAATTTTTGCAACCTCAATCAGGGTTTCCTTATAATCTCCACCCGGTTACGAATTGCCTCACGATTTGTTTGGGAAAGCGCCATGAAAAAGATACTGTTAGCTGTTTCGCTCGTCTCCACTGCATTTGCCCTCCCCGCACTCGCCGGGGATGCCGCTATCGGTAAGGCCAAGTCGGCTACCTGTGCTGCCTGTCACGGGCCCGATGGAAACAGCATGGCGCCTAATTTTCCCAAGATTGCCGGTCAGCACGAGAGCTATATCGCCAAGCAACTGCGCGACTACAAGAGTGGCGCTCGCAAGGATCCGACCATGACCGCAATGGTGATTCCGTTGAGCGAATCGGATATTGACGATCTGGCTGCCTATTTCGCCAGCCAGTCGGTCAAGGTGGGCACCACCGCCGAAGACAAGCTGGAAGCGGGTCAGACCCTCTATCGCGCCGGAAATGCATCTTCAGGCGTTGCATCCTGTTCCGCTTGCCATGGTCCGAACGGGTCGGGCAACCCGCAGGCCTCCTTCCCCAGCCTGTCCGGTCAGCATGCGGACTACATCGCGGCCCAGTTGAAGATGTTCCGCAAGGCCGAGCGCATCAACGATGCAGGCAACATGATGCGTGGTGTGGCGGCCAGGATGACCGACGCCGAGATCGATGCCGTGGCCCAGTATGTGCAGGGTCTCCACTGATAAACTGACTACGCGCACGCGGTAACGGAAAGGCGACTTCGGTCGCCTTTTCTTTTTTTGCTGGCGAACCCGCTTTCAGTGTGCCAGCCTTGGAACTTGCGGTCTGGAAGTGGTTCCAAGGTGCGAATCGAGACCAAAAACGGAGAGATGATGGTGAGATATCTGATGCTTATTCTGCTGGCAGTCGGTCTGACCGCTGGCCAGGCGCAGGCGGCGACAAAAACGTTCGAGGAGAACGTGAATTATGAACTCATCCTTCCGGAGCCGGAACATGCGAAACCCGGTGCGCCGGTCGAGGTGATGGAGTTTTTCATGTGGAGCTGCCCGCACTGCTATCTTTTCGAACCCTTCGTCCAGGAATGGCTGAAGGACAAGGCGGAGGACATCGAGTTTGTCCAGGTGCCGGTCATGTTCGGCGGCAGTGCCAACCTGCATGCGAAAGTCTTCTATGCCTTGCAGGCCATCGGCGAACTCGACCGTCTGAAAGAAGCGTTTTTTGTCGAAATCCACGACAAGCGCAACGGACTGAAGACACGCGACGCCGTGGATGCGTTTCTTGCGTCGAAGGACGTGGACATGGAGAAATTCGGCAAGGCAATGAAATCCTTTGCCGTGGCTGCCAAGACCAATCGTGCAGCAGTCCTGATGCGACGCAACGGAATCCGTGGTGTGCCTGCACTGGTCGTGGATGGCCGCTACAAGAGTGGCCGCGGTTTGAACTATAAAGAAATGGTGGAACTGGCCGATTTCCTGGCGGAGCGCGTTCGGGAAGAAAGGCGCGATAACAATCAATAGCGAACAGGGGCTATGACAGGGCAGGCTAAAAAGGGTAAGCACAGCGATTTGGCAGGCCATGGAAGGGGTCTGCGCCTGCTCAGCTACAATATCCAGGCGGGTATCGAAACCGGCCAGTTTCGTGATTACCTGACCAAGGGCTGGCGGCACGTATTGCCGAGTCGTCAGCGGCTGCAGAACCTCGACCGTATTGCCCATATGTTGCGGGGCTATGACCTGGTTGCGCTCCAGGAGGTCGATTCCGGCAGCCTGCGCAGTGGCTTCCTTGATATGACCGAGTACCTTGCGCATCGGGCGGGCTATCCGCATTGGTTTCGCCAGGTCAATCGTGATATCGGCGTGATTGCCCAGCACAGTAACGGCTTTCTGAGCAGGATCACTCCCACCGAGGTCAAGAGGTACCGTTTACCTCCCGGCAATGGTCGCGGCGCCATGGTGATGCGATTCGGGGAGGGTGATAGTGCCTTGTATGTTTGTTCTCTTCATCTGGCGCTATCGCGCCGCATGCGGCGACGCCAGTTCGACTTCGTTGCGGACTTACTGCGTGATGCGCAGAACGTGGTCGTTATGGGCGATATGAACACCAGCTGCGATGCCCAGGAGTTTCGCCACTTCATCGATCATAGCGATCTGAAAGAGCCTGCCTGCACCAAGCCGACCTTTCCCAGCTGGAGACCGGTCAGGCGTATCGACCATATTCTGGTGTCACGCTCTCTCGAGGTACGCAATGCCCGGGTCCTGGATTATCCCCTCAGTGATCATCTCCCGGTATGTGTTGAAGTTTTTGTTCCGGGGAGCCTAGACAGGGCAGCCTGAGGTCAGCGATGGAAGATTCGAATCAGTGGCGGGAGAAGTACCTGACGCTCGCCAAGCAGTCTGAGGCTGAAGAGAAACGCTTTCAGGAGGCCGAGCGCGAGCTGTTACGACTCATCTCGCGCTTATGTGTGGCCGCACGTGGCCTGGATGCAACACTCGATCCCCATCTCGAGCAACTGCGCAGCGCCGCTCGCGAGGAAAGCCAGCCCGGTCTGGCATCCCGGGCTCAGGGGTTTGGTGATGCGCTCCTCAAGGCTCAGGACGCACGTGTTCGGGGAGATCTGCTCGAGCGCCTCTTGAAGCGATCGGATATTTCCAAGAGCAGGATGAAGTCTGTTGTCCGCCTGTGGCGCAAGCTGGCGGAATCTCCTGGCAGGGTGGAGGAAGAGCAACTCGATGAACTGGTGGCATTACTGTTCGGGGAGAGGTCTTCTTCAGATGGCGGTTCCGCCCAAAAAGGGGGGCTGCTCGGCCGGCTGCTGCAACGTTCGGATAACGCCAGCCCAAATGAACTCCTTCTCAATATCATCGACTCCATCGATTGGCCGGAAGGAATCGAGGGGCGTGTCGCAGAACTGGAAGGCAGCCTGAAGGGAAAGCCCTCCGAGGATGCCTGGTTGGAGGTGGTCAGAGAGATTGGCGGGATGGCCGCTTCGGTCTTCGACCGTGCTTACCAGGATGCGGAGGCATCCAGTGCCTTTCTGGCGCAGCTTACCGAGCGTCTGGAGATGTTCGATGACTACATGTCCTCCGATGAGAAACGCCGTCAGACGTCACACGACAGTGGCTCGAAACTGGGGCGGATGGTAAGCGAAGAGATGGGCGACCTTTCGGCCAGCATGCAGTCCGGGCAGGAGCTCCCCCAACTGCGTCAACAGGTGCTCGATTCGCTCGACCGCATACAGCAACACGTCTCCACTCACCTCGAGGAGGAAAGTGAGCGTAGCGAACAGGCCACCCGGCAGGCGGCCGCGATGCAGGAGCAATTGGGCTCCCTGGAAGAGGAGACATCCAAACTGCGTCGCCAGGTGGAAGAGAGCCGCCAGCAGGCGATGAAGGATGCCCTCACCGGGCTCCCCAACCGGCGGGCTTTGGAGGCTCGTGCGGCGGAAGAGCTGGCGAGTTGGGAACGGTCCGGTGAATCCCTGGCGGTCGTGGTCTTTGATGTGGATGATTTCAAAAAGATCAACGACGTGTACGGCCACAAGGCAGGCGACCGCGCTCTCGCCCTGATCGCCAAGGTGCTTTCCGACGGTCTGCGTGAGAGAGACTTCATTGCCCGCTACGGCGGTGAGGAGATGGTGGGGCTGCTGCCTGCAGTGGATGCCGGGTCCGCAATGCGCCTGGCCGATGCGATGCGTGGACGGGTTGAGGGTGCCGGCATGCATTCCCAAAACAAGCCCGTGCGCATCACCGTTTCGGGCGGCGTGGCGCTGGCCCGGGAGGGTGAGACGTTCGACAAACTGTTCGAGCGTGCGGATGAGGCCATGTACCAGGCCAAGCGTCAGGGGAAGAATCGCTGCATTCTGGCCGCTTAGCTGGCTCAATACGCCCGTCAGGGCGCGGGGCTCATGCCCGCCCAGGAATAAGCCCAGGGCATTCCGGTAGCCTCGTTTAACGTGCTCATGAATAGGTCGCTTGGTGAGGCCTCACCCGGGAATACATTGCGCAACTCGATGAACAGGCGCCCGCTTGCGGCGTGCTGACGCCAGTCCACCGCCCAGGCATCTGAAACGAGACCGCAACTCTGGCAGGACAGCTTTCCAGTGTGCAGATGCTCCTGCCAGCTTGACAGACGCTTGCGGCAAGCGGGGCAGCGTGGCGTAACGGTGTTCTCGCCGGTAATCACCCCCGGTTTTGGATACGGGCCGAGCAGGGCGACGTGGCAGAAGTCTCGGTCATGCGGTCCCTCAGGCTCGAATCGCAAGTGTGGTGAACAGCCGGCGTAGATGACATGGCGGGGGAAGCCCGAGCCGGCCGCGTATACCAGCTTGCCGGGCGCTTCGGAAAGCAGAGGCCCTGAAACCTGAAGTTCGCACAGGCTCTCAGATATTGAACCGAGATCGGGTAGGTCTTCAGGATCGACGGGGCTTAGGTAAAGGCTGCCGTTCATTGCGGCATTCTAGCAGCCGGATCCCGCGAGACAGCAAGCCGGCGTGTGGCGACACAAGCTCTTGCCCGGTGTGTCATGCATGAGCATCGCCTGGGATAGAATGAGTGCCATGAAAAGATTTCTCATAGTGATCGTGAGGGGCTACCAACTGTTGATCAGCCCCTTTCTCGGTAACAACTGCCGCTACTACCCGAGTTGCTCGGCTTACACTATCGAAGCGATGGAGAAGTGGGGTCCCTTCAAAGGCATCTGGATGGGTATCAAGCGGGTGTCCCGCTGCCACCCCTGGCACGAGGGAGGAGTGGACCCGGTCCCTGAGCCGCCGCATAAGGATTGCGGGCATGGCTGAGTTGCCGGCGATATTCACTCAACCGGGGCGGTTGCGGCAGGGCTTTGTCGAGGGTTTGGAGCGGATGCTGGCCAGCCACGAGGGGTTGGGCGTATTCATCCTGGTGCTGGCCAATGCGACCTATGATGAGGCGATCCATCGTCGCCTCGGCAGTGTGCTTGAAGCGCGTTTCGAACGTCTGTCCCGCACGATGCGGGATGCGTTGCGCGCCGGCCGTCAGCTTGCAGACGCCCCGGACGACGTGGATGTCTTCCTGAAACTCATGGCTTTGGGCCTGCAGGAACTGCCTCCGACCCGTTTCCGCGATGCCGGTCATTTCCAGCTGCAGTTCAATCTGTTGCGCGCCCTGCGTCCCCCCCGTATGGCGGGTACCCGGGTGGAACAGGTGTTCCTGCCCTTCGACCCGCAGGGTTTTCATTTCAACCGGCCATTCCTGATGAAGGAGTTGTTGTGGGAAGGGCGTCTGCTGGAGCGGGATTGCCGCCTCTTCTACAACAAGTTTCCGTTTGCCCATCTGCATGGTCTGCTGGTCATCGAACCGGATGCGAACACCTCTCAGTTCCTCTCGGAGGATGACCACCGACTGGTATGGGAACTTTGCGAACAAAGCGCAAAAACCCTGCCAGGGTTGGGTTTCGGCTACAACAGCTATGGTGCCTACGCCTCGGTCAATCACCAACACTTCCAGATGTTTTACCACCCTGCAGATGGGTACCCGGTCGAGGCGGGTCATTGGGCTCACAATGGGGGGCAGACACTTTATCCGGTAGCCTGCAGGCGCGACTCGGACAGGCAGGCGGCGTGGGAGGGTATTTCTCAGCTGCAGGAAGGGAACCGGGCCTTCAACCTGCTTTATCGCCCTGGTTGCGTGTATGTGCTCCCACGCCGTTTCCAGGGTGAATATGAACACTCCGCCTGGACCAGTGGTTTTGCCTGGTCCGAACTGTGTGGTTCCCTGACAACCTTCAACCAAAAAGACTTCGAGCAGTTGAATGAACGGGCCGTCTCCGCAGAGATGGCCCGTTTGGCATTAACTTGACCGCTGCAATGCGGCAATCCGGTCCTCGAGTGGCGGGTGGCTGGAGAAAAGGGCTGCCATGCGGCCACCGGTGATGCCGAAGGCCGCCATTTCATCCGGCAGGGGCTCTGTGGAATGAGTCTGTTGCAGGCGCTGAAGGGCGGAGATCATTTTCTGTCGGCTTGACAGGGCTGCGCCGCCGGCATCCGCACGGTATTCGCGCCAGCGCGAGAACCACATCACGATCATCGAGGCCAACACGCCAAGCACCACCTGGGCAATCATCGAAGTGATGAAGAAGCCGATGCCGTGTCCGCGCTCATTCTTGAGAACCACCCGGTCCACGATGTGTCCGACAACCCGGGAAAGGAACACCACGAACGTATTCACCACGCCCTGGATCAGGGTCAGGGTGACCATGTCACCGTTGGCCACGTGACTGATCTCGTGCGCCATGACGGCTTCCACCTCATCCCGGTTCATGCCCTGCAGCAGACCGGTGCTCACGGCCACCAGCGCATCGTTACGGTTCCAACCGGTTGCGAAGGCATTCGGCGGCCCCTCGAAGATGCCCACTTCCGGCATGCCGATGCCGCCCTTTTCGGCCTGTCGCGCCACGGTATCCAGCAGCCAGCGTTCCTCCTCGTTGTGAGGCTGCTCGATAAGCTGCACACCCATGCTCCGTTTGGCCATGAACTTGGACATGAAAAGGGAGATCAGGGAGCCTGAAAAACCGATGATGGCCGAGTACACCAGGAGGGCCTGAAGATCCAGGTCGACCCCGTTCTGTGCCAGCAGGCTCTCGAAGCCCAGCATTCGAAATACGACGCTGATGATTACCATCACCGCCACGTTGGTGGCGAGGAACAAGAGAATTCTCACGTTTTCACCCTGTGGGGAAAGTCTATGGAACCCTGAATTTTGGGTTAACCCAGGATTTATTCAAGGGTTGTAGAGGACTGAGGAAGTGGGGTTTTGTGTTCGAGCACAGGAATATGGGCAATGTACAGTGCGACCCCCGCGATGAAAAAGCCTCCGATCAGGGCCGCCCAGGAAAAGGGGCCAAAAATGAAGGCGGTGATTGACCAGGATACCGCCAGGGTGAGCATGGAAATGCGTTTGGCTCTGGCTGGCATGGCGTGGTGCTCTTCCCAGGCAGATACCATGTGTCCAAAGCGGGGGTGCTGACGCAGCCATTGATGCCATTTCGGGGAGCTTCGGGAAAAGGCCCAGGCGGCGATCAACAGAAACACCGTGGTTGGCAGCAACGGCAGGAAGGCACCGATGACGCCGAGACCGACGCAGCTCCAGCCGAGTATCAGATAGGCGTGTTTTCTGCTCAATTGCATTTCCCTGTGGCTCCTGCTGGTGCTAATCGGCGGCACCTGAGGAAATTTTAGGCCGGTCACCCGCAGTGGAGGTGGATGATACCAGCCGGTCAGTAACGTATTTCGACGATTTCAAACTCGGCGGTAGCTTCCGGAAGCCGAACGGCCACCACGTCATCCACGAGGCGCTTCAACAATGCGCGCGCCATCGGCGAATCGATACTGATCCAGTTCTGCCGGGGGTCAAATTCGTCGGCCCCGACGATGCGGTAACAACAGGACTCTCCCTGAGCATCCGCGAGAGTGACCCAGGCGCCGAAAAACACCTGGTCCTGGTTATCCGGAATGCGGTCGACCACCTTCAGCTGCGGCAGACGCTTCTGCAGGTAACGGATACGGCGGTCCATCTCGCGCAGCTGCTTTTTCCGGTAGATGTATTCGGCATTTTCCGAGCGGTCACCCTCCGCAGCGGCAGCGGAAAGATGCTTGACCACCTCGCGGCGCTTTTTCCACAGGGTCTTCTCCTCGTCCTTGAGTGCATTGAAGCCGTCACGGGTAATGTACGGTGACTTTGGCTTTGCCGGAGGGCGGTAACGACTCATCAGAACTGGTGCGTGCGCAACATGACCAGTGTGCAGGCCTCGAACCACTCGATACCTGCCTCATCCAGGGCCTGTTGCAGTTCGGGTGATTCCGTGCCTGGGTTGAAAATCACGCGCCCGGGCGACAGTGCCACCAATTCGGAAATCTGGGGCGCCAGGCGCTCAGGACCGACGTACAGTGTAAGCGTATCGATGGGATCGGTTACCTGGTCGAGCTGGTTGGTAACCGGCAGATTCTCGATTTGTTCGAAGCGTGGATGGATCGGAGTAATCCGGTATCCCTGTTTCAATAGCAGGCGGATTGCCTGGTTTGCATAGCGGGCCGGCTTGGGGCTGGCGCCCAGGACCGCGACGTGGTGATTCTCATTACTCATCACAGAATGATATCAGGCGAAAAAGCTGGAAATCCCTCCTCGCAAGATCGTTATCTCGTTCCAGGGGAAGTAAGGCGCTAAGGAACGGTAGTGTATCTTTTGCACCGGAACGCAAAAAGAACACCCGCTGGAATCAGCGGGTGAAAGTCAGTCATAAGAGTGAGATATGCATCGAAACGGCGGAGAGACTGCCGAATACGACTACAGGCGCCACGATAGTCCATGATTGGAGTAGGGTCTTTGTTCCAGATCAAGTATCCTGTCGCTTTGCGCGAGTTGCTCCTCAGCGGCGGTAGACGAGACGCCCGTTGAACAGGGTGTGGGTAACGGCACCCTGGAAGTCCCATCCATGGAACGGGGTGTTGTGCCCCTCGCTCAGCATCTCAGCTGCATCCAGCGTCCAGAAGATTTCCGGGTCGAAGATACATATGTCCGCGGGTGTGCCCACGCCGATTCTCCCATAGGGGAGCCCAAGGAGGTCCGCCGGTCCACAGGTAACCCGTGCGATGGCATCACTCAGTGAAAGCAGACCTTCATCGACGAGACGGAGCGTGAGTGCCAGCAGGGACTCGAGTCCAGAGATCCCGGTAGCGGTTTCCGGAAAGGGGGCCTCCTTTGC
>Ga0180435_10004630_pt1 | contig 13527 bp, 11 predicted proteins | sample SS_ome_3_FD_132467 | JGI IMG/M metagenome (GOLD analysis project Ga0180435, IMG submission 132467) | Hypersaline lake sediment archaeal communities from the Salton Sea, California, USA - SS_3_S_1 metaG | ecosystem: Environmental > Aquatic > Non-marine Saline and Alkaline > Hypersaline >... | reverse complement strand
TTTCGATGATGATGGTCGACGTGCTGAGCGAGCTCGAAGAGATTCAAGTGTGCGTCGCCTACGACCTGAACGGCGAGCGAATCGAACACTTCCCCAGTCATGTCGATGATTTGCGGCAGGTGAAACCGATTTACGAGACGTTGCCTGGTTGGCAAACGGATGTGACTGGCGCCCGCGAGTGGGATGACCTGCCGCCCAAAGCACAGGGTTATCTGAAGCGTATCAGCGAATTAGTTGGCGCCCCGATTGCGATGGTCTCTGTCGGCCCCGACCGCGAGCAAACGATTACGGTTGACGAAAGTCTCATTTAGAAGATTCACAAAGATGTCTGAAGCCGCCCCGCTTTCAGCCGTTGAAGATTTTGATGTTCCGCTGGAAAAGCGGCCGAGACATATCGCGATCATCATGGATGGCAACGGTCGCTGGGCACAGCGGCGCGGATTGCCGCGAATCGAAGGACATCGATTGGGGGCCGAGTCGCTTCGTCGTACGGCCGAAGAGTGTGTTCGGTTGGGCGTCCGCTATTTGACTCTCTATTGCCTGTCCAGCGAGAACTGGAAGCGGCCGCCGGAGGAACTCAGTTTCCTGATGCAGTTGTTGCAGGACTATCTTGTCCAAGAACGGCCGACGCTCGACAAACAGGGGATCCGCATTCGCGTGTTGGGGCGCCGTGAAGGATTGCCCGAGGGCGTGTTGCATGAGATGCAAGACACCGTCGAGATGAGCCAAGATCATGGTTGCCTCGACATGTGTTTGGCGATCAATTACGGGGGCCGAGCGGAATTGGTCGACGCTGTCAAGTCGATCGCCGAGGATGTCAAGTCGGGCACGCTGCAGCCGAAGGATGTTTCGGAGGAAGAGATCGCGTCGCGTTTGTACACGACCGGCATCCCCGACCCCGATTTGTTGATTCGCACGGCGGGTGAGATGCGGATTAGCAATTTCCTGCTGTGGCAAATCTCCTATGCCGAGCTTTGGGTGACTGAGCGGCTCTGGCCGGAGTTCAACGAGTCGGACCTGCGTCAGGCGATTCGGGATTACGCGACTCGCGAGCGGCGGTTTGGCGGCCTAAATCAAACGGACAAACCGTAGCGGTCGTTTGGCAGGGACCACGTTTCGAGCGTGTAATTGGTTGGCGGCCCCGCCACCCTGTGCTAAGCTGAAGGTTCATTCGATCGTCGTGCCGAATCACAGTGGGGGTGAACAGAGGCGCCAATATTCGGCCTCTCTCGGCGAACACTATTCATCAGGCACGGCTTTTTGGGAACCGAACCCTCTGTGGAACTGGATCCACAGCTGTCCAACCTCCATCGAGACACCGGCAATGAAAGCACTCCCCCAGTTTTCAACTCGGCACTTGCTGGGGCTAATGTTCGTGGCGGCGATTGCCTTCGCGATCATCGGCTTGGCGGTGCAGGGACAAGGCTGGGCGATTGGCGTCACTTCGGCGATGGCGGCCGCAGGAGTTATGTTGCTTGTTTTCGCAGTCCTGTTTGGCCTGCTTTGGGTGGTTTCCGCGGTTGCCGTGTCTTCAGTGCCGCCGGCCGAGTCGAGTGATCTTCCTGGGAGCGTTGCCGAAGACGCATCGGTTGAGGCCGAAGTGCTCTCGGGTGCTTCCAGCGAGAGCGACGACGGAAAGGACTCCGTAGCGCCATGACCTTTCGAACGCGCCTTGCGTCAAGAGTCCAACAGCGGCGACGTCGGTTGCCGCGAACTCTTGCGCCGCGATTCTGCTTCCCGCTGGCGGTGCTATTGGCTGCTGTGACGGCGTCGATCTGTTGTGCGCAAAGTGGCGACACGCAACGCGTGCAAGGGGCGGGGCTCAACATCCGTGTCGATTTAAATTGGCTCGACGGCGGTGGTTATCGACCGCTGAGGTATTCCGTGACGCCATTGACAACTCTGAAGTTCGATCGCAGGCTCGTCTTTCAGGCCACGCTGCACCACGTATGGGGCGGTGAAGAGCATGTGCAGGTAACGCAGGATGTGTTGATTCCAGCTGGCACAACCACAAACGATGCAATCGAATTCGTTTTGTCATTGCCCACCAATTGTCCCTGGGGATCAGCGACGATCGTCGTGCTGGAAAACGACGAGGTGCTCAAAAGCCTCCTACACAGCATCAACTCGAACTGGAGTTATAGCGAGCAGTTTGACGAGGCTTTTCCGCGGATTCTGTTTGTGCGAAACACGCTGCCCGATACCACCGCGATCGCACATATCCTGCAAGCGGAGCAACATTACCGTTCGCTGGGGCGACCGGCCCCCGTGCCTGGGAAGATGCCGCTGCCGACCGCCATCGCAAAACCGGTAACATCGCTGCCCGAGCGATGGATCGACTACACCTGCGCCGACATCGTAGTCATTTCTGTCACGGCACTGAAGGATCTAGAAAAGAAACATCCCAAGAAACTGGCGGCGCTTCGGGATTGGACGCGGTCAGGTGGCGCGTTGTTGGTATCTTCGATCGGGGCGGACTTTCAAGGACGAAACGATCTCGAAGACATGCTTGATCTATCGGACGCGGTGGTGGCCGACGGCAAGTCTGGTTGGTTTGGCCCCGATGACAGGATGTGGAACAAATCACTGCAGGGGATTGGCGTGGCGGTAAACGAACCCACTGCGCCGCTTTGGGATGGACGAGAACTGCCTCAAAATCAGGGTTACTACGAAGAAGACGTTTACGTAGATCAGTCGTTGGCAGAACTCGGTATCCCGTTCGCGGTAGAGTCGGGCGAGGCGCCCGCGCTACCAAAGAAATCACCGTTTCTAATGCATCCTTGCGGTTTGGGAATGGTGGCGGCGTGGTCGGGTGACCCATTCGACGCGGAGGCGGTGACCTGGGCCTGGTTTTTCAATACGCTCAAAGCATCTCGCTATCTTTGGACGCAGAGACACGGGCTTTCGTGCCACGAAGAAAACGATCAGTTCTATCAGTTTCTCGTCGAAGGTGTTGGTCGCGCGCCGGTTAACGCATTTCGGATACTGATCACGTTATTTGTGCTCGCGATTGGGCCGGTCAATTACTACCTGTTGCGCCGCTATGGTCGGCTTCATCTATTGATCGTGACGGTACCGCTCAGCGCTGCCGGGGTGACGCTGCTGCTATTTGGTTATGCGATGATTGCCGACGGCATAGGTGTGCGTGTGCGGGCCCGCAGTGTCACGCAAATCGACCAGCAGAGCGGCCGCGCAGAATGCTGGGCTCGTCTGTCGTATTACGCGGGCGTGGCGCCCGGCGGCGGGATGACCTTTCCGGACGATGTCGCCGTCCTGCCGATCAGTTATGCCCCCTTTGACGATACGGGGGCGTCGAGAAGGCTGATCTGGGAACCGGGGCAGCAACACCTGCGGGCGGGCTGGTTGCGGTCGCGCACGCCCCTGCAATTGTTAACCATGCGGTCACGGAAAACCGATGCTCGGTTAGACATCACGCCCGACGAAAACGGTGCAATGAAGCTCACCAACCACCTAGGAACGCGAGTAGAGCAGGTGCTGATATGCGATGATGACTGTCGAATCTACTCGGCGACGGATTTGGCGGACGGCGACGAGGCGAATGCAGAGGCTGTATCGGACAACGCGGATCTGGAGGGATTTCGCGTTGCTTTGTCGAAGAACCGCCCGAGCTACCCGCCGGGAATGCGTGCCGATCAAATATATTTTTCGCGTCGTGGGTACTTCCCTCCAACGAGCATTCGACTGCCGGTTGACACAGCGACGAGCTGCCTGAATCGCCGCATCGATGAGTGGAAACGAGTGCTGTCAAGCGGCAAGGGGTTTCCGCCAAGGTCTTACATCGCGATCGTTGAGAATTCTCCAGAGGTGGAATACGGCGTGAAACGATGGTCGAAGGAACCGAGTTTGCATTTGGTAATAGGGTATTGGTAAGTCGTTAGCGGCGACGCTTACGTCGCGTTCGCCGTCCAACGCAAGGTATCGTGAAAGACGGTATGACGTGAACGCGGGGCAAACCCCGCCGCTAACGTGTCGAGCAAAATGTCTGACTCCCACCCAATGATCGAGCTTCGTGGTCTGCATCGCTTTTTCGGCGAGACGCGGGCGGTGGACAACGTGTCGTTTGAGGTGCGTCGGGGCGAGGTGTTTGGATTCATCGGACCCAACGGAGCAGGAAAAACGACCAGCATGCGGATCTTGGCGACGCTCGACCTGCCGACCGCCGGGGACGCCTTCGTCGATGGATTCTCTGTCGTCAATGATCCGGATCGTGCTCAGCGTCGGCTCGGTTTCATGCCCGACTATTTCAACACGTATCCGAACGTCAACGTGACCGAGTACCTCGACTTCTTCGCCCGGGCCTATCAACTTCGTGGCGATCGACGGCGCGATTCGATCGCTCGCGTGATGGATTTCACCGGGCTCGACGTGCTGGCGAACAAGCCAATCAACGGGCTGTCGAAGGGGATGAAGCAGCGACTTTGTCTCGGTCGTTCTCTGGTCCATGACCCCAGTGTTCTGATCCTTGACGAACCCGCCGCCGGACTCGACCCGCGAGCACGCATCGAGCTTCGCGAGATGATCCGAGCGCTGGCGGATGACGGTAAGGCGATTCTGATCAGTTCGCATATCCTCACCGAACTTGCCGAAATCTGTGACAGCGTCGGGATCATCGAGTGTGGCCGATTGGTAGCGGTCGGTTCGGTCGGTCAGATCCATCAGCAGGGGCAAACACCGCAGAATGTCGTACAGGTGCGCGTGTTGGAAGATGTCGATCGCCTCGTCGATTGGTTATCGGCTCGTGACGACATTGACGAGGTGCAAAGAGACAACGGTGGCTTGCAGTTCCTGCACTCCGGTACTCAGGAGGACGAGGCGGCGCTATTGGCGGCGATGATCCGAGCCGACATTCGCGTAGTTGCGTTCGCAGCGCGGCAACGAACCTTGGAGGATGTCTTCATGCAGGTAACCGAGGGGGCCGTGCAATGACAGCGACAGCCGATACTGCTTTTGAAGGCCCCCAACCGACCGCCGAGTCCGGCTCGGTCTGGACCCGCTTTGATAGTCTGGTCGAACGCTGGGGTGAACGGCTCAACCCCATCCTGGTCAAGGAAACCCGGCAGGCGCTCAAGAGCAAGCAGTTTACGATTACCTTCGCCCTGGTGTTGGGGACGGGGTGGATCTGGTCGATGATGGGCATCGCTGGCATCGGGCCACAGGTCCACTATGTCGAGAGCGGCGCCCCACTGTTTGTGGGGTACTTCGAGATTCTTGCCTTTGCACTGTTCATCATCGTGCCGTTTGGCGCCTTCCGATCGATTGCCGCCGAACAGGAAGACCGCACCTACGAATTGCTTTCGATCACCAGTTTGACGCCCCGACAGATCGTCGCAGGCAAATTGACGAGTGCGATCGCGCAGATGATGGTTTACATGTCGGCACTGGCGCCGTGTCTTGCCTTCACGTACATGTTGCGAGGCGTTTCACTGCCAGTGATTGCGACTGTCGTATTCTACCTGTTCGTAGTTTCGCTCGGGTTGACGATGCTTGCCCTCTTGTTCGGCACGCTTACGTCGCATCGTCACTGGCAAGTTCTGCTTTCGGTCGTAGTCGTTGTGGGGTTGTTCCTCGTTTTCTGGGGCGCTAGCATCGTCATGACCGAGGAATTCAGGCACATGGATGTGCCGATCGACGAATACCGATTCTGGGCGGCTAACGGCATGATGATGACGGCGTTTGTCACCACCTTTTTGCTTGTCTTTTTTGCTGCGGTCGCCAACGTCACGTTCGCTAGCGACAACCGCTCGACTCGATTGCGAGTCGTGATGGCGATACAGCAGGTCTGTCTGATCGGCTGGATTGCATGGTTCTTGTTTGTCGAGGCTCCACAAGATCGCGAATTCGTGTTGGGAGTGTTTGCGCTTTCTGCGATCTATTGGGGTATTCTGGGCGCCCTGATTAGCGGCGAGCGAACGGAACTCTCGGTACGTGTTAAGCGCGGCCTGCCGGGCAGTTTCTTCGGCCGCGTACTCTTCACCTGGTTTCAGCCGGGACCGGGTACCGGGTACATCTTCGTCACGTGTGGCATGCTGACGGCGCTCATCTGCGGATTGGCGATGTTGGCGATCAACCTGGCTCATTTCCCCAACGACATGTGGAGGCCTCTGCCAACCGATGTGATCACCGTGTTCGCTGTTCTAATCACCTGCTATGTGATCGCGTATCTGGGCGTGGGGTCATTGATAATGCGACTGCTGCGACGGGTTACAGAAGTTACCCTCTTTTTGAGCGGTTTGATTCACGTGCTGCTTCTGATCTCCGGGGTTGCGTTGCCGATACTGGCTGAATCGGTGCGACAGTCATGGCGACTGGATGAGTACAGCCTGCTGCAAATGTCGAATCCCTTCTGGACACTGGCCTACGTAGTCGATACTGGCGCGCTACCCCCCGAATCGACAGCGTTGGTCGTTTTCATACCCGCGTTGACGGGCATCGTCTTTCTGGTGAATTTGCCTGTGGTGTTGCGGGAAATCCGGCACACGCGGATTGCGGCTCCAGCGCGGGTTATCGAAGAAGACGCAGAGTTGGCTGCCATCGCTCATCCGCCAAAACACGAGTCCTCAAGCCCTTGGGATGAACCTTGAGTTCCGCTGATGCCCATCAGCGGGTATAGTGGTGAGGCGTGAGGGGTGACGCTTGAGACTTGAGGGATGTGCCGCTTGCGGCCAGGCAGTTCAAACGTATCCCCTCAAGCCTCAAGTCTCACCCTTCAAAACTCAGCCATCCAAACAGGAGCCGAATGTGCTGCGGTGGCGACTGATCTCTGCGACCTGCCTGATCGCCTTGCTGGTGACCATTTGCTGGTTCGATGTGAACTTCCCGTTTTCCATGCGCGGGATTTGGCTGTTGCCGCTTTGCCTGTTCATTGGCATGGCAGCGGTCGGCGAGATGCTCGACCTGCTGAGAAAGCAGCCGTCACCTCCTGACACCGTTAGTACCTATTTTGGGACGATGGTCATCATCCTGTCGGCATGTGTGGGGTGTTTTCGGCCGGATTTGGTCGAGTCCAGCCCCGAGGTGTTGCGGATTCTGCCGCTGTGGGCGGTTGCTTTCGGTGTGCTTCTGGCGTTTGCCGTTCAGATGCAGCGTTACGAAAAGCCGGGAGGCGTGGTTGCGCCGGTCGCGCTAGGTGCGCTGATCATGGTTTACGTTGGTGTGATGATGTCGTTCATTATTCTGCTGCGAATCGAGTTCGGCAATGTTCGCGGCATGGCCGCTCTGCTATCGCTGGTGGTTGTCGTCAAATTGTCGGACATCGGTGCGTACACGTTCGGCCGCCTGTTGGGGCGACACAAACTGGTGCCCAAGTTGAGCCCGGGAAAAACGGTCGAGGGAGCAATCGGCGGGCTTGTCGCCGGGTGTTTCGGCGCTTGGCTGATGTTCAACTGGCTAGGGCCGACGATGGTCGATTCAACCCCCGGCACACCTTGGTGGGGGTGGCTGCTATTCGGTGTGGTGCTCACGGTGGCCGGCGTGGTCGGCGATTTGGCGGAATCGCTCCTCAAACGCGATGCCGATCGCAAGGACTCCAGCACATGGCTGCCTGGGTTGGGCGGCATTCTCGATTTCATGGATTCGCTGCTCTCGGCCGCCCCCTTCGCCTATCTCTTCTGGTCGTGTGACATCGTCACACTCTGAGGAATTGTTCCCGGCAGAATCGTGAACCGTCGCGCTAACGTGTTTGTCGACAGAGGTTTACGGGATCTTTATTGTGTCGGGAACGTGTCGTCTGAAGCATGCGACCGGACTTGCTGTTCGTCGCTTGCTTTCGCTTCCGGTTGTGATTCCGCCTAATTCGAAAATGTGTAAGCCATGGCAGGTTGCCGCTAACCGCCGGGCTAGGCATTAGGTATAGTTGATGAGAGAGTTTTGGTTTTTTTGGTCTCGCGCGGCAGTCCGTTGCTGCCGCATCTTAATGTTCGAAGCAATTATCCCGCTGGTCGACTCGACCGATGTGCTCACGGTCTTTGGCGCACGCGATCAACACGTGCGCCGCCTACGCGATGCGCTGGGTGTAGAAATCTCCCATCGCGACGGCAAGATTCGTATTCGCGGCGACGAGGCGTCTGTGGCCACCGCCACCGAGGCCATCGAGCAACTTCGTGAGATCGTTGAGCGGCGCGGCGTCATCGCTCCCGACGACGTCACCCTCTTGCTTTCGCAGGCGAACGGTGACGGGGAAGTGACGGACCAAAAACCCGTTGAGGTGATGCAGGCGGGGCGACAGGTGCAAGCACGCACGCCGGGCCAGGCCAATTATCTCGAAGCTATTCGCGAGAACGAGTTGATCTTTTCGATTGGTCCGGCGGGTACAGGCAAAACCTATCTGGCGGTTGCCGCGGCCGTTGAGGCTCTCAAACGAGAAGAGGTTCGCAAGATCGTCTTGGTGCGACCGGCGGTCGAAGCCGGCGAGAGCCTAGGCTTTTTGCCGGGTGACCTGCAAGCCAAAATCAATCCCTACCTGCGGCCGCTGCTCGATGCTTTGCGAGAGATGATGGACTACGAGCAGATCGAACGATTCCGCGAGCGCGACGTGATCGAGTTGATCCCCCTCGCTTACATGCGCGGCCGCACGCTCAACGAAGCGTTTATTATTCTCGACGAAGCCCAGAATACGACCGTCGCGCAGATGAAAATGTTTTTGACACGCATGGGGACGGGATCGAAGATCGTCGTCTCGGGCGATATCACCCAGACGGATCTTCCCAGCAACACGCGTAGCGGTTTGACGGACGCCATCAAGCGACTGAAGGGTATCAAAGGGTTTCAGTTAGTGAAGCTGTCGAATGCCGATATTGTGCGACATCGGTTGGTTCAAGAGATCGTTCGCGCTTACGAAGAAGGTCCCCGCAAAAGGAAACGCTGATCGTCGGCGTTGGTTACAGCTGAAATGTCCTCTGGCAGTCCAATACGAACCCGTAGCGATCACGTGGCCTCCGTCGACGTGCGCCCCGGCCTATTCGGACGGATGCTGCAACAGCTTCAGCGTGGCGACACATTGTTGCGTTTGGGCTTGGCGCTGGTGGCGGCGGTAGTGATGTTTGCGGTCACCCGGGGTTGGCAACCGGCCTTTCAATATCGGGCTGGGTATGCGCCGCAGCGAGATGTCGTCGTACGCGTCAACTTCTCTGTCGAAGATGAACAGCGTACGAAAGAAAAACAACAGTTGGCCGCGAGATCGGTTCGCTGTGTCTACAGCAACGATGCGACACCGCTCATTCAACTTCGCCGCGCACTGAACGGGGCGCTTAAACAGGTTGCCGCTGCAGATACGCTTGAGGCGGTTTCCGAAGAGCACTGGCAGAAGCTCTACATCGAGCGAATTGCGGTCGAGGGAGAGGAACCGTCGGATGCCGCAGCCCAATTCACCGCGCTCAAGGCAGCGCTCGCCGAATACGAGAACCTGATCTCGATCGACGGGGCTATTGCTCGGGCTCTCGAAGATTTCGAGCGCGATGGGTTGATTGACGCCGCCACGCTGCATCCACCCGAGGAAGGCGATCAACAGGTCATCGAAGTCCATCCTGAAAGCGAATCGCAAAACCGCTACTCGGTTCGCGTCGACGACGTGCTGATTGCACAAGCGGAGCCTCGATTGCGGCAACAATTAGATCGCGAAATGGAAACGGCCGTCAAGGACGAGGTGCATCGCGAAACCTTGCTGGAACACATTTCGCATTGGTTCACGGAGCAGTTGACGCCGACGCTGTCACCGGACGTGCCGGCCACCACCGCCAACCGAGATGCAGACATCAAGGCCGTGCAGACAGAAATGCGATATTACCGCGCCCGGGATCCAGCGATTGCCGGCAGTGTTCCCGGCGATTTGCTGGCGGCGGCGGGCGAGCCGCTCACCGATGAGTCGCTCGAGCTGCTGCGGCGCGAATACGACGCAATGTTGGACGCCCGAACGCCGGCCGAGATCTTGTATCGTTCGTTGGCAACGTTCGGTATGTACGTTGCACTTTACACTCTTTGTGGTCTGTATGTCTTTTATCGCGATCGGACCGTTCTGGAGGACTTGCGACGGTACTGTACGTTGCTCGGCTTGCTGGTGGCGACGGTTTGCGTTGCCTGGATTTGCCCGGACAACTGGCGAATCGAGTTGATACCTGTCGTGGTGTTCGCACTGACGATACGAACGGCACACCGCCCTGAGCTTGCCTTGTTGCTAACCGCAACCGTAGCTCTGATAGTCGTGCTTTCGTTGGGAATGGGAGTTGCCCAATTCGTCGTGTTGGTGGCGACGTCGACCGCGTCGGTGCAGATGTTGGGTCGAATCCGCAGCCGCACCAAGTTGATGTATGTGGGGCTTGCGGCGGCCGCTGTCGCTGGATTCACGACGTTGGGCGTGGGGATCATGGTCGGACAGTCGTTGTTCAGCGCTCTGCTGCCGGCCGCAGGTTGGGCCGCCTTTTGCACGTTCATGGCGGCCATCATCATGACGGCTGTGCTGCCGTTCGTCGAAGCGTTGTTCGACGTGCAGACGGAACTCAGCTTGTTAGAGTTGGGCGACGCTGCCCATCCGCTCTTGCAGGAGTTGGTTCGCCGCGCTCCAGGCACGTACAACCACTCGATCAACGTGGCGTCGATCGGCGAAGCCGCTGCCGAGGCAATCGGCGCCAACGGGCTGCTCGTCCGCGTGGGTGCTTATTTCCACGATATCGGCAAAATGCTCAAGCCCGAGTATTTTGTGGAAAACCAGGGAACTAGTGGCAATCGGCACGATGCCCTGTTGCCGGCGATGAGCACACTCGTGATTATCGCCCATGTGAAGGATGGCGCCGACTTGGCCCGAAAGCATGGGTTGCCGAATTCGATTATCGATTTCATTCTGCAGCACCACGGCACCACGCTTGTCGAGTATTTTTACGATCAGGAAAGCCGCCGGGCGGCGGATGATCCCGAGGCGGGAGAAGTTGACGAAAACACGTTCCGGTATCCTGGTCCGCGACCGCAGACCAAGGAGACGGCAGTGATGATGCTCGCCGACGCGGTCGAAAGCGCATCACGCACCCTCGTCGATCCCACGCCTGCCCGAATTGAGAGTCTCGTGCACGATATTGCCATGAAACGGCTCATCGACGACCAGTTCGACGAGTGCGGCTTGACTTTCTCTGAGTTAAGAACCGTGCAGGACGCCCTGGTCAAAAACATGATTGCAGTTTACCATGGTCGGGTCAAATACCCCGACCAACAAGATACGGCTTGACCAATCCCCGTGATCGAGATCGACGTAAATCTGCAACACACGCCCTTCGCCATTGATGCGGACGCGATTCGCGCGGCAGCCGAAGCAGTCTTGCAAGGGGAGGGGGTGATCACCGGTGAAGTCAGCATCGCCGTTGTCGACGATCCGACGATTCACGAACTCAACCGGCAGTATCTCGACCACGACTACCCCACCGACGTCTTGAGTTTTTCATTGGGAGACGAAACTTCGTTCGAGGGCGAGGTGATTGTCTCGGCTGATACCGCGGCTGAAAAAGCGGCTCAGTACCAAATGGCCCCGGTGGATGAACTACTGCTCTATATAGTACATGGTGTCTTGCACTTGGTTGGTTATGATGACCACGCTGAAAAAGGCCGTTTAGCGATGCGTGAACGCGAGCAACGGTACATGCAACAGTGTGGCGTTTCTCTTCCCGTTGGCACAGGAGAAACAGGTCGGTGACGCCAGACGGTTTGATGTGGCTGTCTCTGCTTGGGCTCTTCGTTGCCACGTTGGCGGCCGTGGGAACGGTAGTGTTGCACGAATTCTCGCGGCACGAACTCGAAGAGTTGTGCCATCGCAAGCGTCGCGACGAGTTGTTCGGCCGGATTCTCGATGAGTATGAGTTCGCCGCATTCGGCGCTCAGGCTCTCTATACGCTTGGCGCCGTGCTTTTCGTCATGGCGGGGTTGGGTTGGTACGTTGGCCCGATCGACGAGGCGGGTTTGCCCTCCTTCGGCAATCTCGCGGTGGGTGTAGGAATTGGTGCGTTGGTACTGGTCGCCGTTAGTTCCTGGTTGCCGTGGGCGATCACTCGTGTTTGGTCGGCGCCGTTTCTGTACTACACCTGGCCAATGTGGAAGGTCATCGGTTGGGTATTTCTTCCCCTCATTGCCGGTACGCATTTGCTCGAATCGATCTTCCTGCGTCTCGCTGGCCGACCCGATGACGAGGAAACCGAGGAGGAAGAGTTCGAAGATGAACTGCGGGCGATCGTCACCGAGGGGCAACGAGACGGGCTCTTGGAACCCGATGCGAAAGAGATGATCGAAGGCGTGATCGAACTTGGCGACGCCGACGTAGCCGATCTGATGACGCCGAGATCGCGGATTGAGGCGATTTCGTTGCAGGATGATTGGCAGCGGGTCATCGATTTCGTGACCGGTTGCGGCCGTACGCGAATTCCCGTTTACGACGGAAAGCTCGACCACGTCGTGGGCGTGCTGTATGTGAAAGATCTACTGCAGGAATTGGCAAAGCCGGAAGCGGATCGCCGACCGCTGCGCGAGATTCTCCGCGACCCTTGGTTCATCCCGAAAACGACGGCGGTCGACCATTTGCTGCGCGAATTTCTCGATAACCGCAACCACATGGCGTTGGTGGTGGACGAGTACCATTCCGTCGCGGGGTTGATCACGATCGAAGACGTGCTGGAGGAAATTGTCGGCGAAATCGTCGACGAACACGACTTGGACGAAATCCAGGAAATCCAGGCGATCGACGAGAACACTGCTGAAGTGCTGGGTGTCGCGCACCTAGACGAAGTCAACGAAGAACTTGGACTCACCTTGCCGGAAGACGAGGAATTCGACACGATTGCCGGTTTGATGCTGGCGCGGTTAGGGCACATTCCCAAGGTCAGCGAGAAGTTGGACGTAGGAGATGTGCAACTTACCGTGCTCCTGGCGACGCCCAGGCGGATCGAGCGAGTGCGGGTCGAATTGCGAAACGGATCGACTCGGTAGGGATGATTGACGGTTCATCCAGATTCCGCATACTTGAGGAGTTTTCCGTTTCCAAGTACGTCCGAGTATTACAGATCTCCTCACTATGCATCTCGTTCCAGCAATGCTACGTTGAATGGAGGTGTTCGTTGCGGGAATCCAAGGGTGAAACAAATGGGCGACAGGCCGTTCTCAATCCGAATATTCTTGCCGGACGGGGTATCGAATGGAGTTCGCATTATCGAGAAATCGAATTGGACGGGAACCGGAGTGGTCGTCCCCCGAAATCTGTTTTCCGAAGCCAAAAAGAGGTCCGAGTTTTCACGAACCGGTGTGTATGTGCTTGTCGGTCACGAAGAAGACTCGGAACTGCCCAAGATCTACATCGGTCAAGGTGATTCGGTCAAAGAGCGGGTCGACCAACACATCTCCCAAAAGGAATTCTGGACATGGTCAATCCTGTTCGGCACGAAATTTGCTAGCCGGTTTTTTTCCGGAATTGGGCTAGCTAGCTAGTTTGAAATCTGTCATGTTAGCGAGCATGACGGCGCGCAGGAAGAAAATCAAGGAGTC
>Ga0180435_10004628_pt1 | contig 13529 bp, 10 predicted proteins | sample SS_ome_3_FD_132467 | JGI IMG/M metagenome (GOLD analysis project Ga0180435, IMG submission 132467) | Hypersaline lake sediment archaeal communities from the Salton Sea, California, USA - SS_3_S_1 metaG | ecosystem: Environmental > Aquatic > Non-marine Saline and Alkaline > Hypersaline >... | reverse complement strand
TTCTCCGTCGGAGACACGACGGCCGTCGTGGTGGACCTGGCCGACTGGCTCGACGACCCCGGAGCGACGAAGGTGTTCTGGCGCCTGCTCGGTCTGAAAAGCGGGGCCCTGTACTACAGGTCGCCCATGGAGATCCTCACGACACCCTGACCGCCATGGAGGGGGAAACGATATGGATGCGCGTCTTCTCCCGCCGGCCGCCTTTTTCCTCCTGATCTTCGCCTGTGGCCTCGCTCCCGCACTGGCCCCGCCGACAGACGAGCCCGACGTCCGGCTCGCCCGCATCGACTCGCTGTGGAACGACGGCGAACGGAGCCGGGCCTGGGACCTGACCGTCGAGTCGCTGGACGCCGTCCGGGCCGAGGCCGACACGATCCTGCTCGGAGAGCTCCTGGTCCGCAAGGGACAGTTCCTGGTGTTCACCGGCCGGAACCGCCAGGCGGAGCCGGACCTGCAGGAAGCGCTCGCCCTGGCCGAGCACCTCGGTTCGACCAGCCTGAAACTGCGGGCGAGCCGCTGGTTCAGCCTGTCGATGGGCCGCCAGGGCCGCAGGGAAGAGGCACAGGTCCTCTACGAGGAACTGGTCGCGCTGGCCCGTCGCGAGGAGGACCCGTTTCACGAGGGCTGGGGCCTGGTCGGACTGGGCTGGATGGCCGGTTGGGCCGGGCGCTACGGGGAGGCCGTCGCACACTACGACTCCGCGACGACCTGTCTCCTCGAGGCCGGAGATATCGAAGGCGAGATCTGGGCGCGCAACTGTATCGGCATCAACCTGGACAAACACGGCGCGTACTACGAGGCGATCGCCAGCTTCGAGACCACCGTCGCACGGGCCAGGGAGCTTGGGCTGCCCAATAGCGAGGCGATGGCCCTGAACAACATCGGCCGGCTCGAATTCATACTCGGTCGGCCGGACCGGGGCCTGGAGCTCTTCGAGACGGCGTACCGCATCCACCGCGAACTCGGGCACCAACGCGAAGCCATGACGGCGGCGAACAACATCGCCCTCTGCCAGCAGAACCTGGGCCTGGGACACGAGGCCATCGAGACCTTCGAGCGGCAGTTGGCCGAGTGCCGCAGGAAGGGATACCGAGACCTGGAGATCGCCTGCCTGTTGAAGATTGCCAGGGCCCTGGAGTTGCAGGACCGGGACGACGCGGCGCTCGCCCGCTGCCGGGAGCTCGAGGCCCTGGACGAGGACATGACCATCGAGGACCGGGTCGAGGCCCTGAGGATCGTCGCCGACGTGACGGCCAAGAACTCGGGCGAGGCCGAGGCGTTCGCCCTGCTGCTGGACGGACACGAACGCCTCCCGATCGGGGACGACTTCATGTCAGAACTCTCGCTGACGTTCCAACTCGGACGGCATGGCGCGGCCGTGGAGCCACGCGCCGCACTGGACCATCTCCAGGTCGCCTTCGAGCTGGCCCGCGAACGCGACATCGTCACGGCGATGATTGACGCGAAGTACCATATGGGCCGAGCATACGTCGCGCTCGGCGAGACCGACAGTTCCATCGCGTACATGACCGCAGCCGCGGATCTCTGGCGATCGGCCCGCCGGATCCAGAAGGATCCGAAGTGGCGGGAGCAGCGGGCCCTGAAAGGGAGAAGAATCTTCACGGATCTGACGGCGGCGCATCTGGGCGAGACGCCGGCCGAGACCGCACCGGCCCGGACGGCGGCGGCCTTCGATCTCCTGCAGCACTACAAGGCCCGCACCCTGCAGGAACGGATGCGGGGCCCCGGCATGGTCCGGAAAGGAGCGGCCGAGCCGGAATCGCTCCCGCCCACGACCCTGTCGCGATTGCAGGGCGGCGTGCTGAAGCCCGGCGATCTGTTCCTGGACTTCTACCTGGGCCCCAAGCATTCCTACTTGTTCTGCGTGACGACCGATCAGGCGCGCGCGATCGCCCTGCCTCCCCTCAAGGCGTTCCGGCACAAGCTGGACGGCTACTTCGACCTGGTCTCGTCGCCCGGATTGACCTCGCCGGCCGTGCTGGCGGAGGTCGGGCTGGATCTGCGGGACACGCTGTTCGGAGACATCCTCGACATGCTGGCCGAGGCCTCGACCGTCTATGTCTCGGCGGACGACGCGGTCCACCGGATGCCGTTGCTGGATCTCCCGTACGAAAACGTCTTCGGATCGGGTCGACCGCTCTGGATCCGTGTGCCATCGGCCACGATCCTCGCCGGATTCATCGACAAGGCGGGCTTGGAGCGACCGACAGCGGGGGACCTGCTGGCCCTGGCCGCCGAGAGCGGCATCCCGGAACGCCCGCTGGAGGGCGCCTTCGCCGAAGTCGAGCACCTGGCGGGAACCTACCGGGACGTGACGCTGCGCCGGCCCGACCGCGACGCGTCCCCGGTCGAGCTGCAGGAGCTCGTCCCCTACGACGTCCTGCACATCGCCAGCCACGTGTTCGTCGACGACGGCAGTCCCTGGCGGTCGGAGATCCTGCAGGCGCCGCCCGGCGACCCCGTCAACCTGCGGGCCGCCAGCATCGCGGAGAGCCGGCTGAGCGCCCGCCTGGCCGTGCTATCGAGCTGCTTCTCCGGCGGCGGACAGATCACCACCGGCGAGGGCGTGCTCGGCCTGGCCAACGCCTTCGTCGCCGCGGGCGTGCCGGCGGTCCTGGCCTCGCTGTGGGCCGTGGACGACGCCGTCACCGCCGGCTTCGTGAGGTTGTTCTACAGCGGTCTCGCCGACGGCCTAGGCACCGCCGAGGCGCTGCGCGCGGCCCAGGAGCGCCTGCGCGCCGAGCCGGCGACGGCGCATCCCTTCTACTGGGCCGGTTTCGTGCTGATCGGCGACGGGCACGTGCACGTCGATCTCCGCGAGCGCTGGTTCACCCCGCGCGTCCGCTTGGCGGCCGTCATCGCGGCGGCGGCCCTCCTGTTCCTGCTGTTCCGAAGGCGGGTGCGGGGCTGAGCCGCGCCGCCGACGGAGAGGTTTCCGCACATCCACTGTGATTTCCCGCCCCTGCTCGCGTTCCAGTATTCAGACCGTTCTCCGATCCGCCATCGGCGCCGTCCCGGCGCCACAATGAAGGAATGCAACATGAAACCCGGCATGTATCTCATCGCCTCGATCGCCATCTGCCTGGCGCTCCCGGCCGCGAGCGTCGCGCAGCGTCCCCCGCGACCGGTCGACATCGAGGTCGACGAAATCCTCGCGGCCGAACAGACCTCCCTGGAGGAACTGGATGTCCGCCTGTCCGAGGCGACCGACCTGTCCGATGAGCTGGCCATCCAGAAGGAGATGCGCCAGGTGCGGATCGACACCCAGATCCGGATCAGCGAGGCCTACCTGAGGCACGCGAAACGGCTGGGCCTGGACCGGCAGGTAAAGGACCTCTCGGCGCGCATCGCGAAGATGCGCGATCCGGAAGCCGCCAGGAAGACCCTGCTGAAGCCCGATGCGCGTCCCGAGCCGGGAGGTGCGCGATGAACGGCGGCAGGCGATTCGAATTCGGGCGCCCGGCGCTGGTGGCGCTCGCCCTGCTCCTGCTCTGGAGCGCGGTCGCGACCGCCAACGTCCGCCACGATCCGGTGAAGATCCGGCTGGTCGGCACGCCCGCTCCGGTCAAGACATGGGACCTCTACGAAGGCGTCTTCGAGATCGAGGTGGCCGAGGATATCCGCATCGACGGGATCGCCTTCTCCGGCGAGGGTTGGCACCAGGGTCGCATCGACGCCCCGGCCTCGCTGCAACTGATGTCGGGCGGAAAGCTGAGCATCCCGTTCAGTGCCGTACCCGTGGAGGCCGAAGGCAGGGTCGGCATCCGCTACCAGACCGACGGCCGGACGCACGAGGCCGTCCTGGACCCCGCCGCCTGGTATGACGAGTACGAGCGGGGATCGCTGTCACGCCTGGAGCCGGGCGAGGGCAACACCTCGATGCCCGCGAACCCTCGCTGGCCCGACAAGCGCCTCCCCGGCCCCGGCGACCCGGACCGCCCGGACACCTTCCGGGACGACGACGACGCCACCGGTCCGTCCTCGTCCAAGTCGCGCGACATCCGCGTGCTGGCCCGGATTTACTACATCCGCGACGACGGCGTGGTGGACTTCCCGCGCGGCATGCCCTTCAAGATCTTCGACGAGGACTACGGCCCGGACGATCAGCTCTATTCCGGCACCGTCGACGAGAACGGCTATATCGACGCCACCTGCACCTGGGATCCCTGCGCGGTCTGCGACCAGAATCCCGATCTCTACATCGAGTGCTACGCCGCCGACTCGCAGCTCCAGATCCAGACCGCCATCCTCGAGTGGAACTACGGCTGGCACACCCACGTGAAGGACGACTACACCGGCACCTTCTACGACTTCGGTCCCCAGTGCATCTCCAAGGATCGCCCTGCGGCCCACATGTACAAGATCCTCAGGCGGGCCATCAACGTGTACGAGCACGAGGGCTACGACATGGACGCGGTGGACGTGCAGTGGCCGGACGACGACACGCAGTTCAACCCCATCTTCGAGGAGATCCACATCTCCGCGAACCGGCAATGGGACGAGGGCAGCTACCTGCACGAGCTAGGCCACCACTGGCAGCACCAGTACACCTACGCGCCCTATCCGATCTACTGCAACGGCATCTGCGACGAAGTGAATCCATACTGGATCGACGACTGCGGCCACTGCATGTGGTGCCAGGAGGAGCCCGAGACGGCCCACCTCGAGGGCATCGCCAACTTCCTGGCCTACGTGATCGGCGACTACTTCCGCACGGAGATGGACCCGCCGCCCCAACACTGGCGACAGGCGGAGTCGTGCCTGGACGACACGAGCTGCGACGGCATCCCGCATCGCACCGAGGGGAACATCATGGCCTTCCTGCAGGATCTGGACGATTACTTCGTCGACAACGATTCGCTGTACACCGTCGACCAGTACGACGACGTCAACGTCGACGTCTGGACGCTGGTGGAGATCCTCGACGTGGAAGCTCCGCACGATATGCTGGACTGGTGGGACATCCTGGTCGACTGGTTCCCGGATAGGGTGCAGCGCATGTGGGCGGCCGGCGTGAACAACGGTCTCAACTTCGACTACGAACCGCCGACCGCGCCGACCGGCCTGTATTCCCCGACGCACACGGTGGGCGTCCCCTCGCCGGACGCGACCATCTATTTCATGTGGGACGAATCCACCGACGACGCCTCGGGTGTCGCGGGTTACGACTACACGATCTCGCAGGACTATCCGCTCGCCCCGGGTACGACGGTGCGGACCGAGTACGAGCGCCTGAACTCCGACACGCTGACGCCCGGGACCTGGTACTTCACCGTGCGGGCGATCGACAACAACGACCTTGCGAGCCTGGACTACGCCACCGCCGGCCCGTACATCATCCAGGAACCGGATCCGGCCGACCTGACCTTCGATCCGCCGTCGCACTGGATCCAGGAACTCGTCCCCCATCGGGAACCGGTCGCCGGTCCCGGCGTCCCGGCCCAGCCCGATTCTCTCATCGGCTGGACCGATCTCACCTGGTGGAGCGTCGTCTTCAAGAACCAGGGCGACGAGGACATAACACAGACCTACCAGAACAACCTGTACGTGGACGGCGTGTTCATGGACGGGTTCGAGAGGAGCAGCGCTTCCCCCGGTGCCGACATCGGCTACAACAACGCCGGCACGACCGTGGTCCCGGGCGGCCTGCACACCTTCGAGTTCATCCTGGACGCCGGCGAGGTTCTCGCCGAGACCTCCGAGACCAACAACGGCACGGCCTACCAGTATGTCTGGTCGCCGGAGACCCTGGTCGTCGGCACGGACGTCCGCAGGGGCGCACCGCCGGATCTCTACGGCGGCATCGAAAACCTCGACGTCTACGAGGGCGTCAACTGCGACGGCTACCGCTTCGCCAGCGTCGCCTGGTGGAGCGCGGTGGTCATGGACCTCGACGACGACGACGTGGACTACAACATGATGCTTCACCAGCCCTCGACCGGCCCCGAGAACGGGTTCACCGGCCTGGGCGAGACCTCGGCGGGCCGGCCGAAGGGCTGCACCGACGCCCTGATCGTCAACCGCAACATGGCCGGCTGGCAGGACTGGGACGTGGGCGTGATCAACGCGGACATCGACGGCGACAGCTTCTACAACCTGCGGCTGGTGACGTCCGAGGAGATCGCGCTCGGGGCGAACGACTTCTTCGGCTGGGCCGCGGACGATTTCCTGGCCCTGTACGAATTCGGCGCCGTCCTGCCGGAGCAGATGTTCGTCAGCGCCGTGCTGACGACCGACGAACTCGACTCGCCGATCCACCTGGCTCTGCTGAACGAGGACTTCACCGTCGGCGACCTGGTGGACGCGAGCCTGACCGCCTCGACAGACGAGACCGGCGTCGCGCGCCTGGACATGATCCTGTCCTCGTCCGGCTTCCACGGCCTGGCCGTCTACCGGGACCGCAAGGACGGCACAGACGCGGTCTACTTGGAACTGGAATTGATGATGACGCCGCCCGACCTGCTGCCCACGGTGGCGACCGGCTGGTTCGCGCCGCTGGTGCCGCGCCCGGACGATTGGTACGACCCCCTGGTCATGACCGAGCCGGACACACTGTACGGCGACACCTGGGGTCTGCAGCTCGAAGGCACCTGGTTCAACGTGGCCGGGCAGAATCTGGGCCCGATGACGGCCACCGAGATCCCGGCACGGATCTACCTGGACGGCGAGGACCACGCGGACTTCTGTCACCCGATGCTGGCGCCCTGGGCCACAGAGACCTACCAGGTCCCCGGCCGCTACGACGTACCGGCCGGACGGCACACCGTGGCCTTCCACATCGACGACCCGCACGATATCCTCGAGATCGACGAAGCGAACAACACCTGCGCCGAGCAGTGGGTCTGGGGCCCCCATCCGATCAGGTGGTATGAAGCGCCGTCGGTGCGCGGCGCGCCGCCCGAGATGAGAGGCGGCTTCGACGCCCTGCCGGACTCCGCCGACCACTACTTCAACTGCGACGGCGTGCGCCTGCCGGCGGCCAGCGAGTACGACACGACCCGCTGGTACGGCGTGGCCGCCATGCCCGGGGACTCGTCCGACGTGAATCTCCGGCTGCACGAGGTCGGTCGCGGCGCCAGGGACGGCTTCAGGGAGAACCTGATCAATTCGAGCTATGGTCGCGGCCAGCTGGACTACATCCTGATCAACCACGACCTGACGCCGAAACGCCCCTTCGACGTGGGCATCCTCAACAACGAAGGCACGGAGGATTACACCATCTGCGCCGCCCGCGCCGAGATCTGGGACGTCCCCGTGGGCGTGCACGGTCCGATCATGATAAGCGGCACGGAGTACTTCCACATGTACGAGTTCGAACTGCCGTCCGGAAACTACGACTTCACGTTGAACAACATGGACGGACTGATCCAGTGGGGCATGGGCCTGCACGACGGCAACGAGGACCCCGTGCAGAACCGCTTCGGGACCGTGAGCGAGGGCGCCGCCTGGTACAACGGCCCCGGCCTGGACGAGGCGATGAACCTCACCCTGGCCGCCGGCAGGCACTGCCTGACGGTCTGGAAAGCGGACGCCGACTGCGCCATGGAGGCGGGCAGCTACATGGTCACCATCGCCGAGGGCGGTTCGACCGGCGTGGACGAGATCCCGCCGCTCGCGCGCGACGGCATCGCCACGATCTTCCCCAACCCCTTCAACCCGAGCACATGCATCGCCTACGAGTTGAAGACCGCCGGCGAGGCGCGCCTGGCGATCTTCGACGCGAAGGGACGCCGGATACGCGATCTGGTCAGCGGCCACGTGCCCGCCGGACGCCACGAGATCGTCTGGCAAGGAAGGGATACGACCGGTCGGGAGATCCCGAGCGGCGTGTACTTCGTGCGTTTCGCGTCCGGAGATGTGAGCGAGACGCGGAAGATCATGCTGCTGCAGTAGCCGGAACGCTGGGCGATCGATGGGAGGCGGCGTCCGGTGGCGCCGCCTCCGCATATTCATGAAACGACGAACGATTCCACACTCTATTTCTCAATGAGTACAAAGTTGTAAATCAGAGTCACGACTCTCTCATATGGTTTAGTGCCAGGCCCCAAGGGCTCAAAGCTACAAGCTCTTGCGGCACGCAATGCTTCACGATCTAGCGGAGGGCGAGCACTGCGGATAACTGTCGCACTTACCACCGAGCCATCTTGATCAACTCGCAACCTGATCCTAACCGACCCCTGTAGTTTCGACTTGATCGCTATCGCTGGGTACGCTGCAGATACACTTGTCTGAAGTTTTGCCTGAGTTCCGGATGCGACCAGAGGCGGCACTTGATCTCTTAACGCAATTAGCCTTGGGCCACAGCCGGATACAAGCAGAAACACCAGCCCCGAAACAACTACTAGTACTAATGCTGTTACTCGAGGCACTATCCTCTATCCATTCACATTTGTTTCAATAACGCCTGCATCACCGGCGCGATTAGCGTCCGGTGGATGCTGTTGTCATGCTGTTAAATATCATCATTAAAATTTATGTATTTATCTCTGAACAATTTTTGACATCTTTGCCAGGTCTGACCTCCGGGACAAGTCGTATTGTAACTGCATTTTGCACATTGGGTGAGCATAAACAGAAATAAGTGTCCCCCAATGAACGTCAAGTAGATCGGAACGAGATACCATCCTGATTTGAAAACCCAATACAGGGGATAAAGCACCAGAATAAGAACCATAGTCTCGCCGGCTGTTGCATTTAATTTAAAGAATTTCAGATCGAATTGACGGTTCTTGTATAGGATACTCGAAAGCAGGTTCCCCAAATACACTCCACACAGAGCCGGACAGTACTTCCCCTGATAGGGACATCCCACACAACATCCTGCCTGAAAGACGTTAGTAATGATGTACAGAGCAATCAATATAATGAGAAGGTAGATTGAGTAAGTGCCCAACAGATATGCTGTTCCGACAAACACCATAGCACAGGGGAGCATCGAGAAGATGTAAAGCCACTTATCCTTCCTCGTCCATTTATAAGCTTTCTGTTCCATATTAATTTCCCTTGTTCCACATATACTAAAGTCAGAACGTTGGCTTCACCTGCAAAGGCGATTGACGCGGCCCTGGCCCCGCCAGGGGCGTGACAAGCTGCTTTGTCATGTGCAAGCTCTTGATACTCATTGAGGCCTCCTCCTAAGCGACCCAACCGGGTACGCTGGATATGATGGCAACCATTCTCCAAAAGGAGGAGACCCAATGAGATTCTATACCAACGCCCACACGTTCTACTGCGGGATCGATCTACACGCCCGCTCCATGTACGTCTGCATCATCGATCACCAGGGAGAGGTCCGGCTGCATCGCAACATGAAGGCCGAGCCGGAGCCGCTGCTCGATGCGCTCGCCCCGTTCCGTGACGACATCGTCGTCGGCGTCGAGTGCATCTTCACCTGGTACTGGCTCGCCGATCTTTGCGACCAGCAGGCCGTCCCCTTCATCCTGGGACATGCATTATACATGAAGGCCGTCCACGGGGGGAAGGCCAAGAACGACCGCATCGACTCACGCAAGATCGCCGCCCTGATCCGCGGCGGCACCTTCCCGACAGCGTGCGTCTATCCGGCCGCGATGCGCGCCACCCGCGACCTGCTCCGCCGCCGCAACAACCTGACCCGCAAGCGCGCCGAGCTCATCAGCCACGTCCAGAACACCAACAGCCAGTACAACATGGAGCCGTTCGCCGGGAAAATCGCCTACGCGGCCGACCGCGACGGCGTCATCGAGAGATTCGCGGATCCGAACGTCCGGATGAGCGTGACCGTCGATCTCGAGTTGATCAGCCGACTCGACGCCGTGAAGAAAAAGCTCGAACTCCACATCCTGCACAACGCCCGGCGCCACGACCCACAGGCTCTGCACCTGCTGCGCACCGTGCCCGGCATCGGGCCGATCATCTCGCTGGTGATCCTCTACGAGATCGGCGACATCGACCGCTTCGAGCGGGTCCAGGACTTCGCCTCGTACGCCCGGCTGGTCAAGTGCGCCAAGGAGTCGGCCGGCAAGCGGCACGGAACCGGCGGCGCCAAGATCGGCAACGCCCGTCTGAAGTGGCGTTCTCCGAGGCGGCCGTCCTGTTCCTCAGGGGCAATCCGCAGGGGATGGCGTTCAAGAAGAAGCTGGAGAAGAAGCACGGCAAGGCCAAGGCCTTGTCGATCCTCGCCCACAAGCCCGGCCGGGCCGTCTACTACATGCTGCGGCGCGGCCAGGCGTTTGATATGGAGAGGTTTCTGGGCTCATGAACGGGAGGGGGCGGTCCAGCCACACGTCTAACCGGAGCCGTAAAGGCAGAGCCAACCGAGTGCCGATCTCGATCGCCAATACGCCTGTGGCCTCGACCACGCGGCGGCACATGGATCGACGCCGAGGCAGCCCGCTGCTCTTGATTGGAGGGCCGCTCCGCTCCTTGGACCTTCACATGACCCGCAAGACGACGTCCTGCACCTCACCCGAGCCCGACGACCAACTGGAGAACGCGACATGCGTTCAGCCGTGCATTTTGATTGGGCCGGCACGAGGGTACCGATGTGTTTCTAGGTCGCAAGGTCTTGGCCTTGCAGGCTCATCCATGATGAGTTTTAAACCTCGATAGGTGTTTGGTGCGGGACGGCATCCTGTGCCTGCAAAGAGAAACGAAGTCGGGACTGAGGCGGGTTATGCGTCATGAAAGAGCGACCTTCAAAGGCCGCTCTCGGGATCGGTTTGTTTATTGACGGGTGGGAGCCTCATAAGTGTTAGATTGATGCCCGCTAATTCTCCCGTTTCCATTCCATTGCCAATCGCCGGCTTGATGCCGCGCAATCGCGAAGGTACAAGTTGATTAGAGTTTGATACGGAATCCCAATCTCTTCAGCAAGATCCTTGAAGTACTCAATCGTTCCCTCATCTAGACGGATGGTGACCTGCTTCTTGAGACGACTGGCGTAGGGATTCTTTTTGCCCCCAGAAAAATCGTACGCTTTTCGCATGGCTAATGTGCTCCGTATTGGGCGCGCTCAGCTTTGGTGGCCTTGCGTGCCGAAATGATCCGAATGACAGACGAGGACTCGCGATAGCAATGGCAGACAACGAGAACTCGAAGAGCCCAACTCATCCCAAGAAGGATGAATCTATCTTCGTCATCGGAATGGTCGGGATCGGGGATTAGGCGGCCGACTTCGTCCGAGAATGCCGTGGCGACCTCTTCGAACGAGATATTGTGCTTCTTCTTGTTGGCGCTAGCCTTATTCGGATCCCACTCGATTTTCAGGTCTGCCATAGCCACACTGTACCTACATTGTAGTGCCTGCGCAAGTGTTTTTCAATCTAACGTTGGCTTCAGCTGCAAGCGGGGCTGGCGCGGCTAGTGCGACAGCACAAGGCGTGACAGGCGCGATTGTCAGGTGCAAGCTCTTGTTATATTGGCCCTTCCACTTGGAGCCCTATCCTACTCCATGTACCGAATAAGTTCAAATGGGGCCTTGACAGTATGTCTCATCTGACATATCATAGCCTAATGAACCCAACGGATAAGCCACTCATTTGGCTCAAGGGCGAGATTAAAACCCCGCCAATGGGCAAGGAAGCCCGGATTGAAGCCGGATACCTGCTACGTTCCTTGCAGGCCGGCCTCACGGTAACGATGCCTCACTCTCGGCCGATGCCGACTGTCGGGCCACGTTGCCACGAATTGAGAATCAACGACGACGCTTCCACCTGGAGGATTCTCCACCGAATCGATAGCGATGCGATCGTGATTTTGGAGATCTTCAAGAAGAAGAGCGGCAAGACCCCGAAATCGGTGATCGATACCTGCCGACGCCGGGCGAAACGATACGACGCAGAGACGGGAAATGAGGGCTGAGATGGACAGCAAGAAAAAGAAGAAACTCGAGTCTAAGGGATGGGCCGTTGGAAACGCCAACGATCTCCTTGAGCTAACTCCCGAGGAATCCAGATTCATCGAGTTGAAGCTAGCACTTAGTGAGAGCCTGAAGGCTGAGCGCCTCAAGCGTGGTGTGACACAGGTTGAATTAGCAAAGCTCATGGGCTCTAGTCAGTCCCGCGTTGCCAAGATGGAAGCCGGCGACCCGAGCGTGTCTGTTGACCTGCTTTTAAAGACACTTCTAATGTTGGGCCTGACGAAGAAACAGCTTTCCAAAATCATCGCATGACTCGATTCAACCTCTTATCAATATAACGTTGGCTTCACCTGCAAGCGGGGCTGGCGCGGCTTGTGCGTCAGCACAAGGTGTGACAGACGCGATTGACAGGTGCAAGCTCTTGTTAGGTCTCCAATTCCTCTCGAAGATCTCGAATCCGCTGCAGAAACTCAGAACTTCGACCCCTATATTGCCTCGCCAGCCCCTCCATGTCAGGAAAGTAACTAGCCCAATCCATTCCAACCAGCGAGAGGAATCTTTTTATGTCGGAAGACATACCTGGCGTGAGGACATGCCTTTCGATTGCATTCGGGAATTGCTCCTCAAGTGGCTCGAAAACATCTCCGCACAGCACAAACCGTGATTGTTGTACAACCATTCGCGGATTTGTATAGACAGGTTCAGCTGCGACACTTGGGAGAACTGGAATAGGCGCCATAATGCCAGGGTGTAGATTATGAACAGGAACATCGCCATCTCTGACATGGCAATCTAATACCACGGATGCATTCACATCTATCGATTTCTTGTTCAGTTCCTTAGGGTTAAGAAGACATATCGCTGCACTTGTCTCACCGTCCCAATCGGCACAAGCAAAGTACAACGCGCATGCAAAACTCTCCGTCCAATCAAGCAATCTACTTGGCAAACCATAGTGCTGCATAGCAAACACAAGCCCCCAATCACTTCTCTGCAATTGATCAAGGAATGGACTTGCCTGCGAACGAAAGCTCGTGAATATTTTCTTTTCTTCCTGCTTTAAGAAATCCATCATCTGCTGGGATGTCATATTCCCATTGCACTCATCGTTAATCTGATTAATTACTCGATGTGCAGTAGACCACAACTTGTACTGATCTCTCGAAAGGCCTCTATACCATGCCTGGCTGCCAGCCTTAGTCATCCTTGCTCTATGGCCACGCACAGAACTCAGCACATCATCAAATGTATCAGCCATGATTACTCCAATGTAGACCTAACGTTGGCTTCACCTGCAAAGTCGATTGGCGCGGCCCTGGCCCTGCCAGGGGCGTGACAAGCGGCTTTGTCTGGTGCAAGCTCTTGATACTCATTGAGGCCTCCTCCTAAGCGACCCAACCGGGTACGCTGGATTTGGTGGCAACCATTCTCCAAAAGGAGGAGACCCAATGAGATTCTATACTACTACCCACGCGTTCTACTGCGGGATCGATCTTCACGCCCGGTCCATGTATGTCTGCATCATCGATCACCAGGGCGAAGTGCTGCTGCACCGGAACATGAAGGCCGAGCCCGAGCCGCTGCTGCGAGCTATCGAACCGTATCGCGACGACGTCGTCATCGGCGTCGAGTGCATCTTCACCTGGTACTGGCTCGCCGACCTCTGCGA
>Ga0180435_10004626_pt1 | contig 13530 bp, 14 predicted proteins | sample SS_ome_3_FD_132467 | JGI IMG/M metagenome (GOLD analysis project Ga0180435, IMG submission 132467) | Hypersaline lake sediment archaeal communities from the Salton Sea, California, USA - SS_3_S_1 metaG | ecosystem: Environmental > Aquatic > Non-marine Saline and Alkaline > Hypersaline >... | reverse complement strand
CTATGTTCTTCGGTGATGCGTCTAGACCAATATCCCGAAAGCGCATGCTTGAGGGGCTCAGGCTTGCCCATACCTTCAAATGGGTTTCGCATGGTTTCTTTGATCATGTCATTGATGCGCTGAAGAATCTTTCTGTCGGTGTTTTGCCAATAGAGATAGTCGTCCCAAGCGTGTTCGGAAAAAATGAGCTTCACTCAACCAACTCTCTTTCGACGCCTTCGCCTTTTTCAAGCTGGGCGATTGATTCGATTAACCTCCTAGTATTCTTAGGAGAACGCAAAAGGTAGGCAGTTTCTTCAAGGGCCTCATAGTCCTCAAGTGACATAATAACCACAGAATTAGAAGCCTTGCGGGTGACGACCACCGGGGAACGATCTCGGCACACTTTTTCCATAGTTTTCGCTAGGTTTTGCCTTGCAGCTGTATAGGTAATTGCTTCCATATAGCACCTCCTTCCTGTACCATTTATTGTACAGCTTAAAATTACAATGTCAAGACAGAACCTAAATCCACCGCTTGCCGAGTTTGCCGCAGATGAGCGGCGGTGGGCATGCCGACGTACATTGTTGGAAACTGCCACGATTTATCTCACTCTGGACTAAGGGTTCGCGCAAAAATAACTTCACAGAATGGGCGCTCGGATTTGGTTCGGATTTGGCCGACCCGATTGAGCAAAATCGCAGGCATAGCAGGCTATGTCGAGGTTTTGCGAGTGAGGTATCGGGCAAAGACGGGCGGAAGCCGAGATGGCAAAATGTGAAGTTATTTTTGCGCGAGCCCTTAGTGTTTCAGTTATTTAAGTAAGTTGTCGAAAAGGCAAGTAAACAGGCTTTCCTGAGCTGAGAGCGGCGGGAGGCTTTTTTAACTGGAGGACACAAATGAGGAACCATTTTGGGTTCACGTTAATTGAGCTGATGATTGTCATCGCCATCATTGGCATTCTTGCGGCGATAGCTATTCCTAATTTCATCAGCTATCGGAAACGGGCCTACAATAACTCGGCACGGGCTGATGCAAAGAATGGTTGGGTAGCCGCTCAGACCTATTTCAGTGACTATCCTGATGACTCCCTTTCTTCCGTAGTGCCATTGACCTCATACGGATTCAGGCAAACAGAATTTGTCAATATCACAATCGGCGGTACCCAAAACTCCTTGTTGATTACCAGTTCTCACAGTTCAGGTGACAAGACATATTCAGTCAGCCCCGGAGGAGCTATAAGCTGGTAGTGGGACATCACAAAGTCCGAAGGCATTTTTCTTGGATATATTTATAGTTTGTCTGTCCTCTGACAGGTTTGCGATCCCTTCAATCAACCAGGAAACGATTTTGAGAATCAACCCTGAGGTTTTTTTGCATAAGAGTCGTCCTTGGGATCTCAACGGAAGAAAACAGCATCTTTTCCGGCAAAACCGCCAGATATAATCTACTGGCAGCAGTCTTGGGCGCTATTTTACTCCTCGATTCATCAAAGTGGCACTAGCCTTGTTAGAATCAAGAGATTCTATCCCTCCAGTCACTGATCTAACTAAGTAGTAATAGGTTACCCCATATGATATGTGGCTATCAAGGAATGTGCACTTATCGCTGGCAAGATACTCGCCAATCTGAGTGTACGGACCACTGCTGTAGTAACTTTGGTATATATTGTAAGCCGTTGCATCCGGTGGGGGGCTCCACTCCAAGCGGATGCCTTTACCTATAGCCTTTGCTTCTAGGTCAAAAATGGTTTGGAATGGGCTATCGGAGGAAGGATGGACACTAATATCGACGTTGTCAGCTGAAGAGAGTAGAATCCAAGCTTTCATTTCCTGCGGTATCGAAAGCGCCAGAGAATCTTAGAAATCGACGACAACTGATCTTGCTGGAAGAACCGTGGGTTTGCAAGACGAAACCCGGAAAAATGGTCGAGAAATGGTATTTTGACATAAATGAACAGCGTGTAAACTTGTCACACATCAAGCCTTGTGATGGGAATGTTTGTTTGTCAGGGAAAAGGTATTGTCAGTGTTTGCGTCTCGACACCTTTTCTCATGCTTTTTCTTGTTTCCATGGGTATTTTTGTTGACCCAACACATACCAGCCATATAAGTTACCTCCCAATTTATTCAGCAAAATTTCAGGATTATGCGCCATATTGTAATATAGATGACAGCTACAGAGCATCGAACTTGCCGGGCCCTGGTTAAGGACGGAAGCTTTTTCAGCTGAGAAAGATTCTAATGGTTATGAACTGGAAAACGAGCTGGGCCCTGAAACAGACCATTTTGCCGGCAATTTCAAAAAAACTCTGGATGGCGCTCAAGGATCTGCTGCCGATTATCTTGGTAATTGCCTTTTTCCAGATATTTGTGTTGAAACAACCCTTGCCCAATTTCCTCGACGTTTTGGTCGGTGGGGTGTTCGTGGTTTTCGGGCTGATGATTTTTGTACAAGGATTGGAGATGGGCTTGTTTCCCATAGGGGAAACGATAGCCCATGAGTTGGCCCGCAAGGGCAGTTTGTTTTGGCTTCTGACGTTCGCCTTTTTGCTCGGCTTTTCCACCACGGTCGCGGAACCCGCCTTGATTGCGGTATCGGCTGAAGCGGCTGATATTGCAGCAAAAGCAGATCTCATTGGCGCATCGGAGGCATCAACAAAACGCTATGCCTTTGGATTACGGTTGTCTGTAGCGTTTTCGGTGGGCGTTGCCATACTTATCGGTGTTCTGCGGATTCTCCGGGGCTGGCCTATCCACTACTTGATCATTGGGGGCTATGTGGTGGTCATGCTTATGACGTTAATCGCCCCCAAGGAGATTATCGGCATAGCCTATGATGCCGGGGGTGTTACGACCTCGACCATTACGGTTCCCCTCGTGGCGGCGTTGGGCGTTGGACTGGCTTCCATAATTAAGGGGCGTAGTCCTTTGCTGGACGGCTTTGGGCTTATTGCTTTTGCGTCACTACTTCCCATGATTTTTGTTATGGGGTATGGTGTGATCATTTTCATGTGATAATAGAAAGATACGGATAAGTGTTTTTGTTTGATTCCGGTATGGTGCTGCTGGCGACGGTCCGCGATATTCTGCCGATCGTGGTACTGATTGTCTGCTTTCAATTGTTGATCCTGCGCCAGCCCATCCCCCATCTGCGCCGCCTCATCATCGGCGGTGTGTATGTGGTTGTCGGCCTGGCTATGTTCCTCATCGGTCTGGAAAAGGCCTTGTTTCCAGTAGGCAGGATTATGGCGGCTCAGTTTTGCGATCCGGCTTTTCTCTTCGGAAAAGGCAATGCTGTTCAAACCGGATGGACGGCCTACGGGTGGGTCTACTTATTCGCCGCCTTGATCGGATTTTCCACAACCATCGCCGAACCGTCTCTTCTGGCAGTGGCGCTTAAGGCCGGAGAGGTTTCCAGCGGCGTTATCAGTCCTTGGGGTCTCCGGATCACGGTTGCACTGGGGGTTGCCATAGGTATTGCGTTGGGCACTTTTCGTATCGTTACAGGAACGCCGCTGCATATTTATATCCTTGCCGGATACATTATTGTCGTTCTGCAAACGTTCACAACCCCCAAGAAAATGATCGCCCTGGCCTATGATTCCGGCGGCGTGACCACCTCGACCGTTACGGTACCACTGGTTGCCGCTCTCGGCCTTGGGTTATCCGAGGCTGTTCCGGGACGTAACCCGGCGCTGGACGGGTTTGGGCTTATTGCTTTTGCAAGTCTGTTTCCGATCATTACCGTCATGGGCTACGCCCAAGTCACCCATTGGATCGTCAGCCGCAGGGTGAAAAAGCGTTCTAAAGGAGAAGATCGATGAGATTCAAGATTGTTTTCGCCCCCGTTAAAACCCACAAGACCGACCCGATAGTCGACGCGGCCAAGGCGGCTGGTGCCACGGGTGCAACCATCATCCCTGCACGAGGGACCGGCATGGGCGAGGCCAAGACCATTTTCGGTCTTACGCTGGAAGATCAGACCGATATTGTCATGTTCCTACTGGAGGAGCATCTGGTGAAAACCATCCTGGAGGCCATAAAGGCCGCCGGTGAGTTTCACAAGCCCGGGACAGGCATTGCATTTGTCTTGCCCGTGGAACAGGTCATCGGTCTTGAAAGTCAGATGGAAAAGTTCAAAGAAGAGGTTCGGGACAAGTATTTATAAGCCCGTCGAGGAAATGTCTTTCCTGTTTAAGGGATAGGAGGATTTATGTCTGTGCCGATAATACGAGTAAAAAACGTTATGTACGAGGAAGTGATGAGCATTGATGGAATGGCATCAGCCAAAGAGGCGGCTGCCATGATGCGGTCATCCAAGGTGACTGAACTGCTGGTGGCTAAACGCACTGATGAGGATGCATGGGGAATCGTTACGGTCATGGACTTGGTCAAGAGCGTAATCGTCCCCGGCCGTGATGCCGAAACTGTTTTTGTTTACGAAATCATGACCAAACCGGTGCTAACGATACCGGCGGAAATGGACATCCGATATGCGATCCGCCTCATTCAGCGCGTCGGCATTCACAGGGCTCCTGTCGAACAGATGGGCGAAATTGTCGGCATGATCACTTTGTCCAGCCTGATCATGGATAAGGATATTCTGTAGCTATCGAGGAACATACACCTTTTGGAGAAGAATTGAGAAGAAGAGAAGCTACGGAGGCAAATCGTCAACATTGTATTGAACATGGAAAAACGTTCGTTCAGCCTTCACAACTCCATGGCTGGTTTTCCAAGGGCCATGAGCCGACATGATCCCCTTTACCTTGTTGTCATTCCGGCCAAAGCAGGACACGAAGTGCGATGTTTTCAAGCCGGTAGGCCCAACCTTGGCGCTCATCCAGTTAATTCATGCACTTCTGGATGCCGGTTGCAGATCCCGTGATCAGCGGGAATCATGTCCGGCATGACGGTTGGAAGACTTTACGATTTTACCACGGACTCTCTCAGTCCTCTGATGGCCCACCCGGCACGACATGGTCTTTTACCCACTTGACGATGGCCCCCAGGGATGTCCCGGGAAGAAAGACCTCCTTCACACCGATTGCCTTCAACTTGTCGATATCCTTTTCCGGGATAATCCCCCCACCGATAACCTGTATGTCCTCTGCGCCCTGCGCTTTCAACAGGTCGATCACCCGCTGAAACAAAAAGAGATGGGCCGCCGCCAGACTGCTCAGCCCGATCAGATCCACATCCTCCTGGACGGCGGCATTTACGATCTGTTCCGGGGTTTGATGCAACCCGGTATAGATGACTTCAAATCCGGCATCCCGAAAGGCTCGAGCGACAATTCGCGCCCCGCGGTCATGTCCGTCCAGGCCGGGCTTGGCCACCAGTATTCTGATCTTTCTCAAGTTACCCATCGCCATCTGAGGGCCATCTCTGCACACTCATTTTGTGCGGGCCCTAAAAGGTGCCCGGATCGGTATAGGTTCCAAAGACCTCCCGGAAAACGTCACACATTTCCTGCAAGGTAGCATAGGCAGTGGCACATTCAATGAGCTCGGGCATCACGTTTGTCCCTCCCTCACACGCCTCCCGAAGCTTCGCCAGGCCGGATCGAACCCGGCTCTCGTCTCTATCATTCTTCACGCGGTCGGTTCGAGCAATCTGTTGCTCTTCCAAGGCATCGTCTGCGTGATAAATGTCGACGGGGATATCCTCCTCAACCGCATATTTGTTCACGCCGACCATGATCCGCCGGCCTTCATCCACTTGCCGCTGAAAGGCATACGCAGCTTCGGCGATTTCCATCTGGGGATAATTCTTCTCTATGGCATTCAGCATGCCACCCATTTCATCGATCTTCTTGATGTAATCATACGCCTCCGCCTCCATTTCCTCCGTAAGCGCTTCCATGAAGTAGGCCCCACCCAGGGGATCTATGGTATTGCCCACCCCGGTTTCTTCGGCCAGAATCTGCTGCGTTCTCAAGGCGACCGTCGCCGCTTCCTCGGTGGGAATGGCCAACACTTCATCAAATGAATTGGTGTGCAACGACTGGGTACCGCCCAGAACAGCCGCCAAGGCTTCGACGGCGGTTCGCACGATGTTGTTGAACGGTTGTCTGGCCGTCAGACTGCATCCGGCGGTCTGAGTGTGAAAGCGAAGCCACAAGGAACGCTCGGATTTGGCTCGGAAACGGGTCTTCATGATATGGGCCCACATGCGGCGGGCCGCCCGGAATTTGGCGATCTCTTCAAAGAAATCGATATGGGAATTGAAGAAAAACGAGAGTCGTGGCGCAAAACGATCAACGTCTAAACCGCGCTCAAGGGCGGCTTCCACATAGGCGATACCATCGGCAAGCGTGAAGGCGAGTTCCTGAACCGCCGTGGCCCCCGCTTCACGGATGTGATACCCACTGATACTGACCGGGTTCCACCGAGGCACTTCCTCAGTCCCATAGGCAATGGTATCCACAATCAGTCGCATGGAGGGCTCCGGCGGGCACATGAAGGTTTTCTGGGCGATGAATTCCTTTAACATGTCGTTTTGAATCGTCCCCCCCAATGCCGCCCGGGGAATGCCTTGCTTTTCGGCCATGGCAATATACATCGCCCAAATGACCGCAGCAGGTGGATTGATGGTCATGGAGGTTGTCAGCCGGTCCAAGGGAAGGCCCTGAAAAAGGATTTCCATATCCTTTAAGGTATCCACCGCCACGCCGCATTTCCCACATTCGCCCCGGGCTTTCGGTTCCGCCGTATCGTATCCCATCAGCGTGGGCATATCAAAGGCGGTTGAAAGCCCGGTCTGGCCGTGTTCCACCAGATAGTGAAAACGTTCGTTGGTTTCCTCGGCACTGCCGAGACCGGCAAACATCCGCATGGTCCACGGCCGTCCCCGATACATCGAGGTTTGTACCCCACGGGTATAGGGAAACTGCCCGGGAAAGTTCAGGTGCTCCAAATAATCGACATCCGGGATTTCACAGGGGGTATAGAGCGGGGCAATCTCTTTTCCAGATACCGTGGCATAGCTCTCCTTCTTCCCGGGGGCCGATGCCATGCGGTCATCATATCCCTGCCGCCAGTCGTTACGGGCATCGGAAACCCGGGCCAGCGCCTTTTCCCGATACAACTTACTCATGGGTTTTCTCTCCACGGAAACCTGACTGAGACGGTTAATGTTCAATACCGTGGCGGGCCGATTGTCCCTGGTCGAAATAATGCCGTGTCGATGACATGGTCGTAACCAAGTGCGCCTTCTCAAGGATCGAATCGGGCGCACCTCTGCCGGTAAGAATCAGTTCCAAAAAAGGCGGTTTGTTTGTCATCAGTTCGAGCACCGCCGCCTCCGAGACCAAGCCCAGGGACAGGGCCACATTGATCTCGTCCAGGACCAACACGTCACACGCCCCTTTGCGGATAATGTTTCGCGCCTCGTCCAAGGCCGCCCGGGCCAGCAACACATCCTGTGCCGTGGGGCCATCGGGACCGATAAACCCGGACTTGCCCATCGACTTAATCTCCAATTCGGGCCAAAGCCGACGGGCCGAAATCAGTTCCCCGGTAGAGCCGTCCGCCTTGAGAAATTGGATGATCACCACCTTAAGGCCCCGGCCGACAGCCCGCAATGCCAGACCCAGCGCCGCAGTCGTCTTGCCCTTGCCGTCTCCCGTATATACCTGCACCAGACCCTTCTCAAGGCCCATCTTGACTCTGCATTTCCTTAAATAGGTTCCTGGCAATCACCAGACGCATGATTTCGTTCGTCCCTTCATAAATCTGACAGATCTTGGCATCCCGCATATGTCGCTCCATGGGAAATTCCTTACAGTACCCATATCCACCCAGTACCTGCACCCCTTCCACCGCCGCCCGCATGGCCACATCGGATGCAAACATCTTCGCCATGGCGGCTTCCTTTTCAAAGGGTTTGCCCGTATCTTGCAGCCATGCCGCCCTGAGTAAAAGGAGTTCCGCCGCATCCAGCTCAGTAGCCATGTCCGCAAGTTTCCACTGGATGGCTTGAAACTTGGCGATCGGCCGACCGAACTGCTCCCGGGTGGCGGCATACGTCGCCGCCTCTTCCAGAACGGCCCGGCCGATACCCACGGCCTGGGCCCCGATACCCAAACGCCCGGCATCCAATGTCGTGAGCATCTGCTTGAGTCCGGCCCCTTCCTGACCCAAAAGATTTTCTTTGGGAATCCGGGCCTCATTGAAGACCAACTCGGCCGTCCCTGAGGCCTTAATGCCCAGCTTGTCTTCCACCCGACCGACGGAAAAACCCGGCGTGTTTTGAACATCCAATATAAAAGAACTAATCCCCTTGGCCCCTTTGTCTCTGTCGGTTACCGCGGCCACCACACAGTAGTCGGATACGTTGCCATTGGTGATAAATTTCTTCTCCCCCCGGATTACCCACTGATCCCCGTCCAGCGTTGCAGTGGTCATCATAGAAGCGGGATCGGAGCCGGCCCCGGCTTCGGTGAGAGCGTAGCATCCCATTGCCTCTCCGGAGGCCACCGGTGTGAGATATCTTTCTTTTTGGGCGTCAGTACCAAAGTGATTGATCGGAAAACAATACAACGAATTGTTGACGGACATGATAACCCCGGTGGACGCACATCCCTTGGAGATCTCGATCAACGCCACGATATAAGAGACATAGTCCATCCCCGCCCCCCCATAGCTGTCAGGAACGGTAATGCCCATTAGACCAAGTTCTCCCATTTGCTTACACAGATCAGTGGGATGCGCCTTTGTTTCGTCCAGTCGGGCAGCCACCGGCTTGATCTCTTTTTGTGAAAATCGCCGGCACATGTCCTTGATCATCTTCTGCTCTTCCGTCAGCTCAAAGTGCATGCAACCCTCCTCGTTAAGATTCCCGTGTCGTTCACCCCGTTAATGTTCAAAAACCTTCACTCAGAGCAAAACTGAAGTTTGCCGACAGGGTTCTAGATCAGCCTTCCCTTAAATTGCGGGGGCCTTTTCTCCAGAAAGGCCCGGGTCCCCTCCTTGTGATCCTCACTGGCGAAACATACCGAAAATGCCTCTGCCTCCAGGGCACAGGCATTCTTTAAATCTATATCATAGCCGTTGTCGATGACATGTTTGATCGCCCGAAGGGAAACCGCCCCTTTTTGGGCTATTCTTTTCGCTTCGCCCAACGTCTCCTCCCACAGGGCTTCATCAGTAAATACCCGGGCGGCAAGTCCCATGGCGTAGGCCTCTTCGGCGGAGAGCATTCGGGCGGTCATGCAGAGTTCTTTGGCCCGGGCCCTGCCCACCAAACGGCAAAGCCGTTGCGTGCCGCCAAAGCCGGGGATGAGTCCCAGGTTGATCTCCGGTTGTCCGAACTTGGCACTTTCAGCGGCATAAATGAAATCACAGGCCATGGCTATCTCACATCCCCCTCCCAGGGCAAAGCCATTCACACAAGCGATCACCGGGATATCCATCGCCTCCAGGGCAAAGAGGGCCCACTGACCTGCTTGGGCAAACTGCTTGGCCCCCAACGGATCCAAGGCCTCCAAGACGTTGATGTCCGCACCGGCAACGAAGGCCCGCCCCGCCCCCGTCAAGATGAGGGCACGGATCCCGTCGTTGCCTTGAACTTCGCTGACAGCCCCGTTAAACTCCGTGACCACCTCCGGCGTTAGGGCATTGAGAACGTCCGGCCGGTTGAATGTAATGGTGGCAACGGCATCGGATATTTCCAGCTTGATCGTCTTATAAGTCATAACGGCCTCCTTGGAGTGACATGTCCACAGGGAAAAGAATGGGATCAATCGGATTGGTAAAACATCACCTCGACCCGATAAACGACCGAGGGCGGTGTAGATATCCCGCTAGCGGAATATACATGACCGAGCCGGTTAAAGCCACGCGGCAGATGAGGTAAAATTGGACTTCCAACAAACTCAGCCAAACTTGGTCGACTTTTTGAAAACATTATAGGTTCAGGACGGTCTCAGATTTGAATGGGGCTAACTGTTTGAAGCCGTTAGAGTCCCTTGGTTTCGTTGTTACTTTGAAATTCAATAGGCACCACCGATCTTGGTAAACCCACATGGCTTATTTGGTAAACCCGGCCGCAACGAAACTTAGGGACTCTTAAGGCTGAGTTTTAGCGCCATTGAAATCTGAGACCGTCCTGAACCTTATGCAACACCACGGTCAATCAAGTTCGTTGCTGATAGGAGGCCGCGGCGCGGCTTAACCCAGCTTTTTACGACTTGATCAAGTTTGCTGGTAAACGCTTTGTCCTCAGTCACGTTCAACGATCAAGCAAACGGCTTCCCCGCCCCCCAGGCACAGCGACGCCAACCCCCGATGGGCGTTTGTCGCTTTCATGCCGTGAAGAAGCGTGACAAGTACCCGCGCACCACTCGCCCCGATCGGGTGCCCCAGAGCAACCGCCCCTCCCCGAATGTTAACCTTGGCAGGGTCCAGATCCAATGTGTTGTTGATAGCCACACTGGAGGCGGAAAAAGCCTCGTTGATTTCAAACAAATCAATATCCTTGACCGCAAGATCCGCTTTTTTGAGGAGCTTGGGAATGCCGTAGATGGGCGCAATCAGAACATATTTTGGGTCTATGGCTACGGAACACTGACCCCCCACCCGAGCCAGGAAGTCGATCCCCATCTCATCGGCCTTATCACGTGACATGAGAACCACGGCGGCGGCACCGTCACTAATCTTGGATGCATTTCCGGGTGTAACCGTGCCATCGGGCTTAAAAGCGGGACGTAACTGAGCCAAGGCCTCGAGGCTGGTCGGTCGAACGACCTCATCTTTGGAAAACAGCAGGGGATCTCTTTTTTTTCGGGGTATTTCAACCGGGAATATTTCTTCATCGAAGTCCCCTGCCGCCTGGGCCGCCAGGGCCCTTTCGTACGACTGCAAGGCAAAGGCATCCTGGGTTTCTCGGGTCACTCCGTATTTCTCGCTGCACAGTTCGGCGCTCACACCCATGTGAAAGTCGTTGGTGTGACACCACAAACCGTCATGGATCATGCCGTCAATCATCTTGGCATGTCCCATTCGATACCCGGTTCGGGCCTTGTCCAGGAAGTAGGGGGCAAGGTTCATGTTTTCCATACCCCCGGCCACGATGACATCGCCATCACCCGCCATAATGACCTGAGCCGCCAGCATGACAGATTTCAAGCCGGAGCCACACACCTTGTTTACGGTGAGGGCCTCCACATCGTCGGCCAGCCCCCCTTTCAGAAGGGCCTGCCTCGCCGGATTCTGCCCAAGGCCGCAGGGTAACACGTTGCCCATAATGACTTCTTCCACGTCATCCGGTGAAATCCCGGCCCTTCGGATGGCTTCCATTATGGCGTACCCGCCCAAGGATGTGGCTGACGTATTGGACAATGTCCCCTGGAACCCCCCAATGGCTGTTCTCGCGGCACTGACGATGACGACCTCTCTCATGTAACGCCTCCTCAACACGCTGGAAGTAGACTTATGCGTCAGCGCCCCCACCAACGCCACCGGCGCCCCGGCCATGGGTAAACACGACCGGTTCCTTCCCGAAGGCCAGGCATCCACCACCACGCCACTTCGGCAAGTGGTGGTTTTGCGGCAAGGGGTTGACTTTGTGCGCAAAAACACTAGTTTTTAATCGTTGCTAAGTCAAGGCCAAAATCACTGTAGCAATCCGGTCCTTTTTGTCAAGATTTTCAAAATGTTATTGACATTTTGTCGACTTTACTGGTAAAGGCTCCAACATGAATGACGGCATTCGCATCGGTGTTTTGCTTTCCGGCGGCGGCTCAAATCTCCAGGCCATCATGGCGGCGTGCGGTCGTGGCCAAATCGACGGACAGGTCGTCTTCGTAGGCTCAGACAAACCCGGCGCCTACGGTTTAGCCCGCGCCGAGAAAAAGGGCATTCCCACCTTTGTCACCGATTACAGGAACGTGGTCGGCTCCTTGGAATCCGATTCTCTGAAAACCCGCGTCCCTGCCGACTTCGATGTCGAACACGTGTTGGCTTCTCAACAAATCACCTCGGAAACATGGGACAAGGAAAAACGGATCGCTTATCTTTCCAAGCGGGCCATTTTCGAGGCGGCCCTTCTCCAGGATATGGCCCAATACGATTTCGACCTCCTGGTACTCGCCGGGTTTATGCGTGTGCTCAGCCCCTATTTCATAGATCGGGTAAATACGGTTGCCGACCAACCGCGGATCATGAACATTCACCCCGCGCTTTTACCGGCATTTCCGGGCGTAGACGGTTACGGCGATACCTATCGGTATGGATGCAAGGTCGGTGGGTGTACCGTTCATTTTGTAGATTATGGGGAAGACACCGGCCCCATTATCGGACAACGGGCTTTCGACATACTCCCGCAAGACACCCTCGAGTCGGTAAGGGAAAAAGGCCTTCACTTGGAATGGCAACTCTACTGTGACTGCATCGCCCTGTTTGCCCAGAATCAAATCAAAATCGCTTATCGGGAGTGTCGGTCAAGAAACGGACGCGTGTATAACCGGAAAGTAGTTGAGATCGCAGCTTGATTTAGGGTATACGTATATAGGGATACGGGAAACACGCCGGTCATAAAGCATCATTCGGCTCTTGTGAGAAAGGAGATAAGACCATGTATGTCGGAAGGATTATGCGCACCAATCCGATTACGTTGCCGCCGGACACCTCTATCGTCAAGGCAAGAGATATTATCGCCGAGGAAAAAATCGCTCACCTGCTTATCGTGGACGATAAGGACCAACTCGTCGGCATCGTTTCGGACAGGGATCTTAAACAGAGCTGGGCCTCTCCGGCTACGACATTAAGCGCCCATGAGTTGAATTATATTCTCAAGCAACTGACCTTGGGTGTGATCATGCGCACCAAGATCATCACCGTTACACCCGGCACCACAATTGAACGGGCGGCCAATATCATGCAGGAAAACCGGATCAGCGCCTTACCGGTAGTGGATAAAGAACGTCTGGTCGGTATCATCACGACGACCGACGTTCTGGGGGTGTTGCTGGAAGCAATCGGGATCGATCGGGACAGTTTTCGCTTCGCCGTTTTGGTCAAAGACCGAATCGGTACGGTGGCGGAGGTTTCCCAGATCCTGGAACAAAAGGGTATCAATATTCGGAGCCTGGTAACCTGGCCGGAACGAAAACACCCCGGCATCTACCAACTGGTCATGCGCGTTGCCGCAGCGGATGAAAACGCTGCGGTTTCCGCCCTCCAAGATGCCGGATTTGCCGTACTCTCTGAATACGTGGAAGATCTGACGGGTTATTTACCGAAATCGTAGGCCTGCAGGTGACAAGGATTTTCCATGAAGGAGAATGTGGCAATAATCGGTTGTGGAACAGTCGGCACAGCCCTTGGAAGACTCCTTGGAAAGGCGGGGTACCCCATCGTCGGCATATCCACAACCCATCCGGAGAAAGCCGACCGGATCGCAGAACACCTCGGCGCCTTACATGCCTCAGCGGCCCCGTGGGAGGTTACCGGCAATGCGGGCCTCATCTTCATCACCACCCCTGACGACACTATCCAAAACATCTGTGATACGTTGGCTTCAAAAATGGCCGTTCCCCCCGGAAGTG
>Ga0180435_10004625_pt1 | contig 13536 bp, 10 predicted proteins | sample SS_ome_3_FD_132467 | JGI IMG/M metagenome (GOLD analysis project Ga0180435, IMG submission 132467) | Hypersaline lake sediment archaeal communities from the Salton Sea, California, USA - SS_3_S_1 metaG | ecosystem: Environmental > Aquatic > Non-marine Saline and Alkaline > Hypersaline >... | reverse complement strand
GTAGGGATTGCGTCAAAAGATGTTACCCGCATTTTCGACCAATTTTACCAGGCAGAGCCGTCGCTAACCCGAAAATATCAGGGCATGGGGATTGGGCTTTCAATCGCCAAGGGGATGGCAGAGGTGCATCAGGGCCGAATATGGGTGGAAAGTGTAGAAGGCAAAGGTAGTAAATTTACCGTAGTTTTGCCAACCGCCCCCGACGTAGCCGATACTTGACCAGTAACTCAATCAAGGAGCCCGCTTGTGCCGGACATCATTGTAATTGGTGACATAAATATAGACGTCAATCTAACCATACCTGCCTATCCCATGCCGGGGCACGAAGCCGTCGCCTCCTCGGTGCAAATGCATACCGGCGGCTCTGCCGTAAATACCGCCGTGGCCCTGGCTAATATGGATATGGACGTTGGGTTTATTGGCCGCATTGGACAGGACTCTCTGGCTGAACAGGCGCTGGCTGAACTAAAAAAAGCCGGGGTTGATTGCAGCTTTGTGCAGATTGACCCCAAAGTCAGTACCGGGTTGATTTTTATTGCCGTCACGGTTGATGGCGAGCGGACCATGTTTGGAGCCAGAGGCGCCAATGCCTTTACCGATGCCGAGGCCATAGACCCGGATTATTTTGATAGCTGCCGCTGGCTGCATCTGTCGGGCTATTCTTTTTTATCTTATCATCAGCATCAGACTATTTTAAAAGCTCTCAAATTGGCTGAAAACTCACTCTATACGCGAGTTAGCCTGGATGTTGGCACCGAACCGGCCCTGCGCGCTCGTAATCAAATTTTAGAGGTCCTGCCCCAGATAGATGTAATTTTTCCCAACGAAACCGAACTAACCCTGTTGGGCGAGGGCCGGACCACCGATGGCAGCCTGGATTATTTGCTCGATGGTCGAATTGGTTCGGTTGTAACTAAATGTGGCGCCAACGGTTGTTTGCTGGCCCAGAGTAACAAGCGGGTTCATTTACCGGCCTTTAATATTGATGTCAAAGACACCACCGGCGCCGGCGACAGCTTCAATGCCGGCGTGGTTTTAGGCAGACTGGTCGGCTTGAGTTGGGAAGCCTCGGCCGCGCTGGGCAATGCTTTAGGTGGTTGGGCTACCGCCCAGGAAGGGGCTGGGGCCCACGCCATTGGGCGTTCCGTGGTCGCCAAGCTCGTAGAGAATCACCTCTTTTTGCCGGAGTGGAAGTCGGCTCGACCGGCCCTGGAAGAACTGGCCGTTTACTTCGAAGGACCGCTGTAGATGTCAAACCATTTCGGAATGGTTTGACACTGAATCCAAAGCATGTTATAATGCCCCTCGTCTTAGACAAGAGGCGCAAGTCTCCGTAGCTCAGTGGATAGAGCGTTTGGTTGCGGACCAAAAGGTCGCAGGTTCGAATCCTGCCGGGGACGCCTGTCTGGTTCTGTCAAGATAAAACGAGCCGTCGCTATTCAGAGTTTCTGGGTAGAGGAACTTCCCGACTCTCGGCCTTTCAGTATAAGGCAAGACCGCCTCACGAAACAGTAAGTGAGGGCAGCCTGTTGAAAAACAGGTTGACTACAACCGCAACAGAAAGCAAACCAGCCCATTAGTGGGTGATGGCTGAAACGGTAGGGTAAGAGCCTACCAGCGATGTTGGTAACAACATTGGCTGGGCGAGCGTGCGGTCGAGAGCAAGGTGAGCGGGCCGAACTGAAAAGTACGGTCTCATCGCAGTGACAGCGATCAAAATCTTGGTTAGGTGTCACCACCTCTGCAGAGGTGAGACAGATGACGGTTAAAACAGAATCGGGAGTACCAATTTTATCTTAAGAACCAGAAAATATCGATGCGGGGTGGAGCAGAGGCAGCTCGCCAGGCTCATAACCTGGAGGTCGGGGGTTCGAATCCCTCCCCCGCTATACTTCTGTTAAGGGGTGTAGCTCAATTGGCAGAGCGTCGGTCTCCAAAACCGAAGGTTGCGGGTTCGATTCCTGCCACCCCTGTAGTAAGATAATCAAATAATATGCGGGCGTAGTTCAGTGGTAGAACATCTCCTTGCCAAGGAGGAGGTCGTGAGTTCGAATCTCATCGCCCGCTCTTCCCCCACCATCGGTGGGGGTTTTTTATTGTTATGGCGTTTCTCCCCAATAATTTTGCACATTTTGCCAATGTTCCTCATAAGAGACAGAAAAAATGTGTTCTCCCCCCTCACATCCCGGATTCCGACACACAAAAAACAGATAATCCGTCTGGGCCGGTTGCAGCACTGCCAAAATCGAGTCCAGACCGGGGCTGGCAATTGGCCCCGGCGGCAGACCCGTGTACAAATATGTGTTGTATGGCGAATCTATTTCGGTGTACTCTTCCAATTGGATGGGGCTTTTCCACCATTGGCCTGTCTTGGGTTGGTACCCCAGCGCATATTGCACCGTCGGGTCGGCTTGCAGATAGGGCAGGTTGTTTTCAGGCCTCAAGCGATTCAGATAAACGCTGGCAATGATGGGCCGTTCCCGGTCAAGGGCTGCTTCTCGCTCTACAATAGAGGCCAGAATTAAGACTTGATGAAAATTCAAGCCTTGCTGTTGGGCCAGTTGAGCCGTGTTGGCCGGCAAGTCCCGGGCCATTTTATTCAGCATTTGCAGAATCAGGTCAGCCGGATGGGGCTGCCGGGTCAGCAGATAGCTGCCCGGAAATAGATAACCCTCGTAAGATTGACCGGCCGGCCGGCTATTTAGCAGAGGGTGATTGATGATGGTTCCCTGGCGGGCCGTTTGTAAAAATTGCTCCCCACTCATCAGGCCGGCTCTGTCCAGATAGTCGGCCAACTGTTCCAGGCGCCAGCCCGGCGGCACCATCACCGTTTGCAACTCTGATTGCCCTCGGAACAGGGCCGTTCCAATTTGCCGCATGGTCATATTGCGACGCAGATAATAGTCGCCGGCCTGCACCAGCGTATCGAGCCGGTTAAATTGCAGCAGCTGCAAAAAAAGATTGGCGTCGGTAATGAAGCCGTTGTCCTGCAACCGTTGGGCCACACTCTGTGCGGTTTCGCCCGATTCAACCGGAAAATAATAAACTGTCGCTTCGTCGGTGGGTGGTGTGTTAATTTCATCTACCCGGTTAATGAGGCTATTGTACAGCGACCGGGTATTGGTGTTGAGTAGAGACAGCCCCCCGACTGCCTCCGGGTTGATAATCAGCAGCTCCGTTTTGTCATCGGGCTGGGTAAAGAAAACTCTGTTGAGCAAAACAACTACCAGCGCCGCGCCGATGAGCAACAGAACGGTCGTGAAAATAAAGCGGATCAGGCTAAAGAAATTTTGCATAAACAGTTTTGATGGCGATTACCTTACGTTGCCGAGACGCTCCCCAACAGGGTGAGAGCAGTATACCATAAATTTTGTTTCATCGGGAGTGCCACCACTCGATTTATGCAAGGAGGGTGTGTTCTCAAAAAAAACAGGCTCAAGACAATATCGCCCTGAGCCTGTTCGTTAGGGAGATAAGATTTATTGACGGCCCAAAGCAGCCAGCATCTCTGCCACACGGGTAAATTTTACCCGCGGCTGGCCGGTTTCTTTCCCTTTGGCTACTTCTATTTCGTCCAGACGCAGCCAATCTTCGTAAGAAAAGTAGTTGGGTTGTTGTTGTTTGATAAAGTCCCGCGCCGCGGTTGCATCCGGTTGAGCCGGCGTCAGAGTTTTGCCGGCCTCCAAATCTTCGAGCATGCAGTTGACGGTGTCCACCGCGTCCGGCTTGTTGGTGCCGATAACGCCGCTGGGGCCTCGTTTAATCCAACCGCCGGTATATTCGCCGATGACCGGTTTGTTGGTTTCGGGGTTTAGCACCCGTCCCTTTTCATTGAGGATTACTCCCCAATTTTCGTAGAATGGCACGCCCGGCAAGGCCACGCCTCGGTATCCCACCGACCGGAAGACAATGTCAACCGGAATTTCTTCAAACTGGTCGGTAGCTTTGGGACGCAATGTACCAGCCCCGGAAGCATACAGTTTGTTTTTGACCAGTTTCATGCCTGTTACCTGCCCGGCTTCATTGCCGTACAGCTCAACCGGCGATACCAAAAAACGGACGATGAGTTTTTTTGGTTTGCCGCTGGGTTTGTTGTCGGTGTAGCTCTGTAAAATTTCTACCTTTTTCATAGTGCCCCGGTCCTGGCTTTGAGCCAGCGACTGTTCGCTTAATTCATCCAGTTCCATTTCATCGGGCATGGTAAATACATCCGCGCCTTCTAACTCTCCCAATTCTTTGGCTTCCGGGGTGGTAAATTTAGCCTGAGCCGGGCCGCGACGGCCCAACACATAAATATCTTTGATGTTGCTGTGGCGCAGAGCTTCCAGAGCGTGGTCGGCGATATCGGTTTTGGCCAGCTCATCCGGATCGCGGGCCAAAATTCGGGCCACATCCAGGGCCACGTTGCCAATGCCTACCACGGCGGCCCGTTCACCGGACAGGTCAAACTCGTAATCTCGGTAATCGGGATGACCGTTATACCAGGCCACAAATTCGGTAGCGGGGTGGCTGCCCTGCAAATCTTCGCCGGGAATGTTCATTTGCCGGTCGGTTTGGGCCCCGGTGGTGTAAATAATTTGGTGATAATGGCAGCGCAAATCTTCGACATTTATATCCCGCCCTATTTCAACGTAGCCGTAAAACCGAAAGCGGGAATTTTTGGCAATGCGGTCAAAGGCTTTGGTCACAGTTTTTATTTTTTGGTGATCAGGGGCCACGCCGCCGCGTACCAGGCCAAAGGGTGTGGGCAAGCGGTCAAACATATCAACCTCGATAACCAAATCTTTTTGTTTAAAGAGGTGTTCGGCGGCATAAAAGCCGGTTGGCCCGGCCCCAACGATGGCCACTCGCAACGGATTTGATTCGGTTCCTAAATTGCTCATAATTTTCTCCCTTGAAAATGAAATTGAATGGTGGGGGGGCTTGGGGGGTAAATCCCCCCAATTTCATCCCATGCTGTTGTCCCGCAGGACTGTTAGACTCTGTTGATATATGATATTGAAATTGAGGACTTCAATTCTTGCAGATACAAAAAAGGCGTACTCGCTGTCATTCTCCAAAATGTACAGCGGATACGCCTTTCAGGGTCATATTTGTTTTGGCGAACGGTTAGGTTTAGGCCTCATTGCTCAATAACTGGTTTTGCAGAGTGTCAACTTCGCCTTCATACTGATCACGTTGGGCTTTGACCAAGTCTCCTATTGAAACAATTCCGACCAACTGCTCATTTTCCAGTATCGGCAAATGTCGGATCCGTTTTTCTGTCATGGTCCCAGCTACAATTTTAAGATCATCATCCGGCAGGCCGGTAATCAGGTCCTTAGTCATAATAGAACTGACCGGCTGCGAGAGCAAATCAGCCTTATCAACCAGGTGTCTGACAATATCCCGTTCAGAAATAATTCCCACCGGTTTGTTGTCCGGTTCGACAACAACCAACGCCCCAATGTTATGTTCCGCCAAACGGGCCGCAGCCTCCCGAATGGTTTGATTGGGCAGGATTTTGATAATTTCTTTGCCTTTGGCAGCCAGGACTCTGGTGATTTTCATTTTTCCCTCTCATTAGAAAATCTTATGCTTTATAATTAGAAATTCTTAATGGGGATAGTATACGGTTCACCCCAGTGTTTGTCAACAAAATCTTGCTTATATCCAACTGATATATCTATAATATATTTCAGGGGAGGTGGGGCTGGAAATCAATTTCTCGGCAGAAATATGCAAAAGAATGGGGGACTTTGGTTCATACAATTTCCAGTTTGACCAAATCTGACAGGTTTTGCCTTGAATTTGTCGAGAAAAGTGGGATTCAATCAAACATTTAACGGTCAAATGAGCGCGACGACGAAACCCTCTCAGCTCTTTATGCCGGAACGAGAATTGATGCCTCTCATCCAAATAAATTTTTCTGTTTAGCCGAAATGTGCTATGATGGTTAACCGTCTGTGCAAGTAGGGATTATCGTTAATATGCCACGCTCCCCACATTATTTTGGATACAAAATAATGCATGTTATAATCGTGCTGGTTCCAGAACTATCACTCATAGCCGAGGAGAAGACCCCATGCTAAAAGAGTTTGAATTTGTCGGTCTGTTGGGGGCAATCACCTTCACCATTCCTTTTGTCACGTTACTGTTGGCATGGTTGCTCAGGCCCAAAAAACCCAACCCGGCCAAGCAAGAAACTTACGAGTCTGGTGTACAAACGATTGGCGACACCTGGGTCCGCTTCAAAGCTCAATACTACATTTATGCCCTTATTTTTGTAGTGTTTGATATTGAAGCGGTCTTTTTATTTCCCTTCGCCGTAGCGTTGAACCAATTGCCGCTGTACGCGTTGGTCTGGGCTATTGTGTTTATCCTACTTCTGTTTGATGGATTACTCTATGCGTGGCGAAAAGGCGCGCTCCACTGGACTTAGTTGTTGAGCCAGCTTCATCTTTTAAGGGAGATTGTTTATGCAAGGTGTTATTGATTTTTTGGTAAGCTTAAATATTCCCTATGTCAATGCAAGCGTAGCCAGATACATTGTCTTGCAGGTTCTGGCCGCGATTGTGGCAGTGGCGGCGCCGGCCGGGTTAATTATCCTGACCTGGCTGGAACGGAAAATCATCGCCCGAATTCAGGATCGGCTTGGCCCGAATCGGGCCGGCCCCTTTGGCCTGCTTCAGGCCATTGCCGATATGGTCAAAATGTTTACCAAAGAAGACATCACCCCGGCTAAGGCCGACCGGCTGGTATACAATATCGCGCCGGGTTTGGGCATGTTCGCCGCCATTATGGCCTTTGCTGTGATACCCTTTGCCCCCGGTTTTGCCGGCACGCAGATGAATGTCGGGTTGCTGTACATTGTGGCCATTGGCGGGCTGGGTACCCTGGCTATTTTAATGGCCGGCTGGGCTTCTAATAATAAATACGCCTTGTTGGGCGCGTTTCGGGCCGTCGCGATGTTGTTAACTTACGAAATCCCGATGGTGATGACCTTGGTAATGGTTGCCGTTGTAGCCGGCTCGATGTCCATGGTTGATGTCGTCGAAGCCCAGAGCGGTATGTGGTTTGTTGTTTCGATGCCGGTGGCCTTTTTGATTTTCTTTTTATCCGGTGTGGCCGAAGTTGGCCGCTCCCCATTTGACCTGGTTGAAGCCGAGTCCGAAATTATCGCCGGCTTTCACACCGAATACAGCGGCATTAAATTCGGTATGATTATGATTGCTGAATATGTGCACATGTTTGCCCTGTCGTTCTTTACCGCGGTGTTATTCCTGGGTGGCTGGCAAATCCCCTTTATCGATGTCGCGGCTCTGCCCGCCCCCTTTGCCGCCATTCTCGGCCTGATTTCATTGTTGGTCAAGGTCTTCTTCTTTGTCTTTGTGATGATGTGGTTGCGCGGTACGCTGCCCCGCTTCCGCATTGACCACCTGCTCGATTTTGGCTGGAAATTCCTGGTACCGCTAACTTTGGTACTGCTCATTGGTGTGGCTTTTGTCATTCGTCTGTTTGCCCCCGGCAGTAGTGTCGGTATTCCGGTGGCTGCCGGCCCGTTGAGCGGGTTGGGGATGCCCGGTCAGGTTGTGGCCCTGCTGGTGACGAATTTGCTGGTCCTGGGGCTGGCCCTGGTAGTCGTGTCGTCGGCAGCCCGGCGCACCCGCAGTAAAGCCTTGCGGGCGGTTTCGGCCGTGGACTCCCCTGTGCCGACCGCGGGCAAATAATTAATAATATTCGCAATTTTTGTGAGGAAGGGTTTTTGTTTATGCCATCTAATTTTGACCCCTCTCAAATTCCATTGGTTCCCATTGTTTTTTGGATAATGACCCTGTTTACCGTTGGCGGAGCAATTGGCGTGGTCAGCAGTAAAAAACTGTTCCACAGCGGCCTGTATTTGGTTCTGTCCTTTTTTGGTGTGGCCGGTTATTACGTGTTGCTCAGCGCCGGATTTATGGCCGTGGTGCAGTTAATGGTCTATGTCGGCGCCATTGCAATCCTGATTCTGTTCGCAGTGATGTTCTCCCGGCGTCCAATGGCCGCCGAAAGTCAGGCCAATCGGCAATGGTGGCTGGGCCTGCCGTTGATGCTGGTACTATTTGTGGTTTTGGTCGTCACCGTCGGGTCCGTGGCCTGGCCTGTTTCCGGGGCTGAACCCACCGCCGACACCGTGCAGCAGTTGGGCGTGGCCTTTTTGGGCAGCTACCTCATTCCCTTTGAGGTGGTGAGTGTGCTGCTATCGGTGGCCCTGATTGGAGCAATTATTCTGGCCCGCGGCAAAGTAGAAGGGGAGGAGACAAACTGACTATGATGACTATACCGTTATCCTGGTGGCTGACCGTAGCCGCCGCCTTGTTCAGCATTGGCGTATACGGCGCCCTGACCCGCAAAAATGCAATCGGCATTTTGATGAGCATTGAACTGGTACTGAATGCCGTTAACATTAATCTGGTGGCCTTTTGGCGATATATTGCTCCCCACGATATATCTGGTCAGGTTTTCGCCATCGTGGTGATTACCGTCGCCGCCGCCGAAGCCGTGGTGGGGCTGGCCCTGGTGTTGGCAGTATTCCGCCGCCGCGGTTCTGCCATTGTCGAAGAGTTGGATATTCTGAAACAATAATTCAATTATCAAAGAGCCAATGATCAATGGTCAAAGAGCCAATGATCAATTTTCAACTTGAAATTTTTTGAGCATTGAGTGTTGATCATCGATAATTGAACAGAACATTGATAATTGATAATTGACAATTGATAATTGAACATTGAAAATTGAGAGTAGACTATGGAATTTCTTTTTAACACCATCTGGTTAATTCCGATTTATCCCCTGTTGGCCTTTGTGCTGATTATCTTTGGCCTGAACCGCAACCAAAAAGCCAGCGCCGGATTGGCTGTCGGGGCCATTGCCCTGTCAACCGTCCACGCCTGGTTGATTGCATTTGGCACTATTGGCGCCTATATGGCCGACGCTCACCACGGCATCCACATTGACGGCTGGTCGTTGACCGTGCCCTGGCTGCCGATGGGCTACAACATTTTCGACATGGGCTTTGCCGTTGATGGCTTTACCGCGGCCATGCTCTTTATGGTGCCTTTTGTCTGTTTGATGATTTTTATCTACGCTTCCGAATATATGGAAGGGTACGAAGAGCAATTTGGCCGCTACTCCCGCTTCTTTGCCTACGTCTCCCTCTTTGCTGCCGGTATGCTGATGCTGGTCATCGCCGACAACCTGCTGCTGCTCTTCATCTCCTGGGAAATTATGGGTCTCTGTTCTTACCTGTTAATCGGCTTCTGGTTCGAGAAAACCTACCCCGATGCCGACGACGTGGAAACTCCCAAAGGATTGGCCCAAACCCTCCAATTCTGGAAATACGCCGGCCCCGACAAAATCGCGCCCAAGCTGGCCGGCCTCAAAGCCTTTTTGACCACTCGCGTCGGCGATGTAATGTTCTTTGCCGGGATGCTCATTTTGTGGAGCTACGCCGGGACGCTCAACTTCCGCGAAATTTTCGACCCCCACATGCTCGAACACCTGACCGAAGTGACCCTGTGGGGCTTGCCGGTCGCCACTGTCAGCTCGCTGCTGATTTTTGGCGGCGCGGTCGGCAAAAGCGCCCAGTTCCCGCTGCACGTCTGGCTGCCGGACGCCATGGAAGGCCCAACGCCCGTCTCCGCCCTTATCCACGCCGCCACAATGGTGTCCGCCGGGGTCTATTTGGTGGCTCGCATGCTGCCCCTCTTCTCCACGATGGAACATAGCCCGGCCCTGCAATGGGTGGCCATTATCGGCGCCATTACCGCCGTAATGGGCGCCACCATCGGCATGGCCCAGTACGATGTCAAACGGGTGCTGGCCTACTCCACCATCAGCCAGCTTGGCTACATGATGATGGCTCTGGGCATCGGCGGTTTCCTGGCCGGTATTTTCCACTTGCTGACCCACTCCTTCTTTAAGGCCCTGCTCTTTATGGGCTCCGGCTCCATCATCCACGCCATGGAACACGGCGCCCACCACGTTCACGACCACCACACCGACCCGCAGGATATGCGCAACATGGGGGGCCTGTATGATAAAATGAAGCCGAGCTTCTGGGCCTACCTGTTCGGCACGCTGGCCCTGGTCGGCATCTTCCCCTTTGCCGGCTTCTGGAGCAAAGACGAAATTCTGGCCGAAGCCGCCCTGCATGGCTTTGGCGCTCATGGCGACCCGCTGTCGTTCTGGGTGTACATTGCCGGCGCGGTCGGGGCGCTCTTTACCGCCTTTTACATGGGCCGCCAGATTGGCCTGGTCTTCTTTGGCAAACCCCGCACCGAACTGGCCGCCCACGCCGTCGAGCCGGGTAAACGGATGACCTGGCCGCTGCTCATTCTGGCCTTCTTCGCCCTGACTCTGGGCTTCATCAACATTCCCAAAGATTTCCCGCTGATTGGCAACGGCTGGTTCCACGGCCTGGCCGGCGAGGTTCACCTGCTGGCTGAACACGCCGCCCCCGGCATCATATTTAAAGCCGTGCCCTTCAACTGGACGGTGGCCATCAGTTCCACCATTATCGGGCTGGCCTCCTTTACCTTTGGCTGGTGGCTGTACGCCCGCCTGCAAAGCGCCGACGAGCCGGACCCCATCGAGCGCATTCCGGTGGTGGGCCGCCCCATCTTTGCCCTGCTCTACAACAAATATTATTTCGATGAAATTTACCGCGGCCTGCTCATTTACCCGGTTGTTTCGCTGGCTACCCTGTGCGCCAAATTTGATTACGATTGGGTCATCAACCCGATTGTCAACTTCTTTGGCCGGATCACCCGCCTCCTGGCCGACGGTACGGCCGCCTTTGACGAACATGCCATTGACGGCTACTTTGTCAACGGCATCCCCGGCCTGTTCAACTGGTTTGGCGGCCAACTGCGCACCATGCAAACGGGTCGGGTGCAAAATTATATGTTGATTTTAATCATCGGGCTATTAATTCTGGTCGGTATTTATCTGGTGGTCTGGTCTGGTCAGGCCGTCGGCGTGGCCGCCTTGCCCGGATTTTAGAGATGGGTGCATCCTGAATTTCAGGATACACTTTGTGTGATTATCAGTATTCAATTATTAAGTTGAAGGAGAAGTAATCCAGATGCCCTATTTAACTTTGATGACCTTCATCCCGCTGTTAGGGGCAATCATTGTCATGTTGATGCCCAAGACCCAGGAGAAAGCTATTAAGAATTTCTCCATCATCATTAGTTTGCTGCCGCTGGCGATTTCGGTTTTTCTGTGGCAAACCTATAGTGACTCTGGCAGTTACCATGCCATCGCCACCGAAAACGTCAACTGGATTCCGTCCATCGGCGTCAAATACCACATGGGGGTTGACGGCCTCAGCCTGCCGCTGGTCGTGCTGACCACCCTGCTGACCACCCTCAGTCTGTGGTATTCAGCCCGCACCATTACCAAACGGGTCAAAGAGTTCTTTGCCCTGTTTTTGATGCTGGAGATGGGCATGCTGGGCGTTTTCGTCTCGCTGGACTTGATCCTCTTTTACTTCTTCTGGGAAATCGGCCTGGTGCCGATGTTCCTGCTGATTGGTATTTGGGGCCAGCCTAAAGACCGCCCCCAATACTCCGCCATCAAGTTCTTTATCTATACCTTGGTGGGGTCTGTGGCCATGCTGCTGGCCTTCATCGGTATTTATCTGGCCACCGGCACCTGGGACATCACCGAAATTCCGGCCCAGGCACCGTTTGCTGCCAATCTGCCGCTGGCAACCGCCGCTTTTTGGGCCATCTTTGTGGCCTTTGCCATCAAAGTACCGCTGTGGCCGTTCCACACCTGGTTGCCCGATGCCCACACCGCCGCCCCGACCGCCGGTTCGGTTATTCTGGCCGGGATTTTGTTGAAACTCGGTGGCTACGGTATGATTCGCATCCTCATTCCGTTTTTCCCGCAGGTGTTCCAGAATATGGCTTACATCATCGCCACGCTGGGGGTCATCAGCATGGTATACGGGGCATTGGTCAGCTTGGCTCAGTGGGATTTGAAACGGCTGATTGCCTACTCCTCTGTTAGCCATATGGGGTATTTTATGTTGGGTCTGGCCGCGGCCGTGGTTGCCTTTCCCGAAGCCACCCAGGCCGTCGCCGACAGCCGGGCCATCGCTCTGAACGGAGCGGTCCTGCAAATGGTCAACCATGGCCTGATTACGGGCGGCCTCTTTTTCCTGGTCGGTGTCATTTACGAACGCACCCACACCCGCGACCTGAAAGCCTTTGGGGGGCTATCAGCTAAACTGCCGGTATACTACGCGGTGATGATGGTTACCGCCTTTGCCTCGCTGGGGCTGCCCGGCCTGGCCGGTTTCATCAGCGAGTTGCTGGTCTTCCGGGGCGCCTTCCACCTGATGCCCGTCTTCGCCATTGTCGGCGTGTTGGGCATTGTGCTGACCGCGGCCTACATTCTGTACAAAATTATCCAGTACGTCTTCCTGGGCGAGTTCAGCGAAGAAAAATGGAACAAGATTTTCGACCCGGCTCACTGGCACTTCAGCATGGATATGGCGCCCTTTGAACTGATTACAATGGCCCCGCTGGTCATCGGGATGGTGGTTATCGGGATTAGCCCCTCATTCTTGTTGAATACTATCAATGCCACCAGTGTGATTATCTTGGAAGCGTTGCGGTAATTTGCCTGTTGCCTACTGTTAATGTCACAGCACTTGCGCAGAGATTTCTCACCACTGAGACGGTTCCACACGACATGTAGCAAAGAATTACGTGAGTCATAAATGTCACACCTACGTCATCCCGTAGGAGGTTCAATTTGAACGATTTATTACTACTTTCGCCCGAAATTGTAATTACTGCCGTTGCCTTTATCATCCTGACCCTGGATATTGTCTGGAAGGGTGACGAACGCAGCATCAACATTTTGCCCTGGGTGGCCTTTGCCGGTGCCATTGGGACTCTGCTGGCCGCGCTTTACATCTGGCCGGCGGCCAGCGGCGATTACGGTTTAGCCACCGACGCCGGTAACAACGTCCCAATGCTGGCCGTAGACCGGCTGGCGATTTTCTTCAAGATATTCGCTGCCCTGACTGTGGGACTGGTTGGCCTGATGTCGGTGGATTACCTCCGCCGGCGTACCCCCTTCCGGGGCGAGTTCTTCACTCTGACCCTGCTGGCCGGGTTGAGCCTGATGTTGCTCTCCAGCGCCACCAATCTGGTGATGATCTACCTGGCCCTGGAGTTCCTGTCCATCACCAGCTACATTTTGACCGCCTATCTGCGGCAGGATGACCGCTCCACCGAAGCCGCGCTCAAATATTTGCTGTACGGCGCGCTGGCCTCCGGCACGATGCTGTACGGTTTTTCGTTGCTGTACGGCGCCACCGGCAGTGTTGATTTGGCCACGATTGCCCAAAACCTGGGCGATACTTCGTTCAATATTACTTTTGTGGTAGCCGCCATTATGATGGTCCTGGTCGGCTTTGGCTTCAAAATTGCCCTGGTGCCGTTTCACCAATGGTCGCCCGATGCCTACGAAGGCGCGCCGACGCCCATCACTGCCTTT
>Ga0180435_10004623_pt1 | contig 13538 bp, 13 predicted proteins | sample SS_ome_3_FD_132467 | JGI IMG/M metagenome (GOLD analysis project Ga0180435, IMG submission 132467) | Hypersaline lake sediment archaeal communities from the Salton Sea, California, USA - SS_3_S_1 metaG | ecosystem: Environmental > Aquatic > Non-marine Saline and Alkaline > Hypersaline >... | reverse complement strand
TTTATGAATCAACTGGAAACCAATCTCAATGGCTACCGGTTTTATCCGGTCCTTTTCCCGGCTGCGATGCAGGGCAACAATGCGGAAGCTTCCATTATTGATGCCCTGGAGCGGATCTATCTTTGGGAGGATTTCTTCGATGTGGTGGTCATCATCCGCGGCGGTGGGGCCACAGCCGATCTGGCTTGCTTCGACAGTTACGAACTGGCGCTGAACATCACCCAGTTTCCTTTACCGGTATTTACGGGAATCGGCCACGAGAAAGATGACACCATCACCGATATGGCTGCCCACACACGGCTAAAAACACCAACCGCCGCGGCTGAATACCTCATCACGCTGGTGGAGGAATTTGACGCCCACCTGGAACAACTGAAAGAGAATTTTATCGACGAGGTGGAAGAGATCCTTTCACACAATAAATCAATGCTTGAAAATTACTCCCGTATGGCCGCCCCCTTAATCCGGGAACGGCTGAGCGGGGAATATCACTGGATCCAGCATCAAAGGCTTGTCCTGGCGAAGGAAACCGGCCATTATTTTGCCGGGCAGAACCATGCGCTGGAGAAACTGCATGCCGGACTTTCGCAACGCGTAAATTCAAGGATCCGGGAAGAGCGATTCCATTTACAGACCTTAAGCCGCACCACCCGCCTGGACAACCGCGAGGTGCTTCAGCGCGAAAGAAGACAACTGGCAAAAATGGGGGTAACGATGAAAAATATTCTGCCCGGTCGTTTCGTTAACCATAAACTCAGGCTCTCCATTTTTGAGCAAAAAAATCAGCTTTTAGATCCCTGCAACATTCTGAAACGGGGCTATTCACTGGTTATGAAAGAGGGGAAAATTCTTAAAAGCATCGAACAGGTTGAAATTGGCGACCCCATTGAGACCCGGCTCTCTGATGGAAAAATGATTAGTAAAGTCGAGAAAAAAGAAAAATTATAAAACGTATAAATCAACACTCAATGACAAAGAAGAAAATTACCTACAAAGAAGCCGTGACCGAAATCAAGGAGATATTGGAGCAAATTGAAGGTGAAGAGCTTGATGTGGATGAACTGGCCGAGAAAGTAAAAAGAGTCTCTCTTCTAATTAAAACCTGCAAGGAAAAACTTCACAAAACCGAAGAGGAGGTTGAAAATATTCTGAAGGAGATTGAGGAAGAATAAAAGGCAGGGTTACAAAATAAGATTTCCGGATTGTAACTGACGTTTTTTACTGAACAGATTGCAATGACCGGGTAAAATAAGGTTGTCTCTAAAGAAATATTTTGGTCCTGCAATCCCGTTAGGGGTAGACTATCTATAGCCGCCCTTTAACCGATACCGAAAGTCCAGAAGGGATGATATGGAACAGAAAAAGAGTTTTTCTAACTTTGGACTCAGATTTTATTAAACAATAAAAAAGGATTCACCATGAAAAAAACAATGCTAATCGTATTCGGACTTTTCCTTTTTACCGGCTTAAAAGCGCAAATAGCGCCCAATGCAATTGGTTTAAGACTTGGAGGCGGGAATGGTTTTGGCAGCGAAATCTCCTACCAAAAAAGATTATCAGAGCAAAACCGTATGGAGTTTGATCTTGGATTGAAAAACAGCAACAATTATGATGCCTGGAGTCTAACCGGTCTTTACGAATGGGTGTGGCCACTGAATATGAGTGAACCCGGATTCAGCTGGTATGCCGGTGTAGGTGGAAGAATTGGTTATTGGGACTGGGACAACCTCGATGATGGAAAAGATGACGATGGAATATATCTTGCTATTCCCGGCGTTGTCGGGGTGGAATATGCCTTCCCATTTGGACTGCAATTGGCGCTCGACCTGCGGCCTGAATTTGGAATGGTTAATACCGATGATGCTATGGAATTAGATATGGGACTGTGTGTTCGATATCAGTTTTAAAATCAATCATCAAACTAGGATACAAAAAGGAGGCAAAAACAGCCTCCTTTTTGTATTAATTATCCTAAATCCACTTTCATCAGTGATGCTTGCAGCGCATCGTAAATCAGTAGTTTTCCCGAAAGGACTTGTCCGGTTCCGGTAATTATTTTCAGGGCTTCGCAGGTCTGCATGCTGCCGATAATACCGGGCAAAACCCCTATAACTCCCAGGGGGAGATCGCTCCCATCCGGAATCTCCGGGAATATTGATCGATAAGAAGGACCGCCGCGGTAATTAAAAACCGCTACCTGTCCTTCAAACTCTGCGATGGATCCATGCACATAGGGGATTCCATTTTCCTTACAAACCTCATCGATCAGATAACGGGAAGGGAAATTATCGGTACAACCCAAAACCACATCATATTCGGCAATGATCTGTGTGCCATTCTCTTCCACCAAAAAATAAGGATAAACATTAAAATGAACATTGGAATTTTGTTTGCCCAGTTTTTGGGCAGCGGTTTCCGCCTTTGATAAACCCACTTCCGCTTCATGATAAAGGATCTGCCGCTGCAAATTGGAGATGCTCACCTCGTCAGCATCCACAATGCCGATGGTCCCGACCCCGGCAGCTGCCAGGTATTGCAACACCGGGCTTCCCAATCCGCCGGCGCCAACCACTAACACTTTAGCGTTCTTTATTTTAATCTGCCCCTCTTCTCCGATTTCCGGAATAATGAGGTGTCGATGATAACGTTCCTTCTCGTGATCTGTCAAAAACATATTCTTTCTTTTTTAAAATTCTAATTGACTGAGAATTGACGAGAGATAAGGAAAATAGCATTTAAAAATTGGTTCCATATTGCGATGCTAGCAGGGACAATTTTCAAATCAACGGTAGTGAATGCATCGCTTATAATATCGTTATTAGTCCCCGGGGCTTCACCCTCCCGAAGCAAATCCGGGACAGGAAAGGCTATTGATTACGCCCATTTTGGGCTAAAAAGATTAAACACGGGACCTGTTATCTCTCCAACACATTTCCAAATCTTCAAATTTCCACATTCTCAAATTACTCCTGCAGGCAAGCATCCCAATCCTTCCAAACGGCTTCGTAGCCAAACTGTTTGATTTTCGCCTCAATTTCAGCAGCAGTGCGATTGTCAGATACCGTGAATTGCTCAAGCGCACGGGTATTCAAAGCATATCCGCCCGGTTCGGTTTTTGAGCCGGCGCTCATGGACGTAACTCCCAATTTCAGCATATTGTCCCTGAAAGAGGGCTTCTCCCGGGTGGATAAAGAAATTTCCACTTCTTCGTCAAAGATCCGGTAAGCAAAAATCAACTGCGCCAAATCGCGGTCAGTAACGATAAAATTAGGCTGAAACGAACCCGCATGAGGACGCAGCCGTGGAAAAGAAATGGAATATTTGGTTTTCCAGTAATTCCGCTCCAGATAGTTCAAATGCAATGCGGTAAAATAAGAGTCGGTCCGCCAGTCTTCCAGCCCAAGCAAACATCCTAAACCTACCCGGTGCACACCGGCTTTTCCCAAACGATCAGGCGTTTCCAGCCGATACCGGAAATTTGCTTTCTTCCCTTTTGGATGATACAAACCATAGTTGGCAGAATGATAGGTTTCCTGATAAATATAAACCGTGTTTAATCCCGATTTCAGCAAACGCTCGTATTCGTCCTGATCCATTGGGGCCACCTCAACGGAGATCTGACTAAACCAGGGTTTCACCAATTCAATCATCCGTGCAAGAAAATCCACTCCACATTTCCGTGAATGCTCACCGGTTACCAGCAACAGATGCTCGTATCCCATATCTTTAATGGCTTCCACTTCTTTCAACACCATCTCTTCATTCAGGGTCAACCGGTTGATTTTATTGTTGTGGTTAAATCCGCAGTAAACACAAAAATTGGTACACTCGTTCGAAAGATAGAGCGGAAGGTACAATTGAATGGTTTTCCCGAAACGCTTCTGAGTTAACTTTTTGCTCAACTTCGCCATGGGCTCCAGAAAACCGGAAGCCGCAGGAGAAACCAATGCTTTGAAATCCTCCAGGGTCCGTTTCTCTTTTCCCAGGGCTTCCTCAACATGCACGGCACGTTTTGCATAGATTGAGCCACACTCCTCTTCCCAATTATATTTTAATATTTCGTCGAAAAATGATCGCATAATTTGATTGCATTAAATTTAATCTTCAGCAGCATTCACGCTCCACAGCAGGGAATCGCCTTTGATAAAACAGAAATAAAAAGTAGAGCATAGTTTGGTCCTTTTCAAAAAAGAAAACATAATCTTAACCATTCCCACAGAATGTATTGTCATCTATGATTTTAAGTTCTGACATACAAGTCCTAAAGATAGGGGCTGAAAACATTAAAGCACAATCGCCCTAAACTATTAGCTCTCATCCTAATCTCTTTCCCCTACAAATCCAGGAAAGCGGTGAGCGGGCTGCTGGCCTCTGCGACATCCAATTGTTGGGCCAGGCGAGCCTCAAATGCCAGGCGGCCGGCTTCAACAGCTAGTTTAAAGGCCCGCCCCATCTCAACCGGATTTGGAGAAACGGCAATGGCAGTGTTCACCAATACCGCATCAGCACCCATTTCCAATGCTTCGGCAGCATGGCTCGGAGCCCCGATTCCGGCATCCACCACCACCGGAACATTGGCCTGCTCAATGATGATCCGAAGCAGATCGCGGGTTTGCAAACCTTTATTAGAACCAATTGGCGACCCCAACGGCATTACCGCAGCGGTTCCCGCTTCTTCCAGTTTCTTGCACAAAACCGGATCGGCCTGCACGTAAGGCAATACCACAAATCCCCTTTTCACCAGCTCTTCGGCAGCATTTAGCGTTTCTTCGCCATCCGGTAAAAGATATTTCGGATCCGGGTGAATCTCCAGTTTCAGCCAGTTAGTTCCCAACGCTTCACGGGCCAGTTCTGCGGCAAACACTGCCTCTTTGGCATTCCTAACCCCCGATGTGTTGGGCAACAAATTCAGGTGCGGATGATTCAAATGACCAATCATATCATCATTGGAATTTTGTAACTCAACGCGTTTCAAAGCTACGGTTACCAATTCCGAACCGGAGGCAAGCAAAGCTTCCTCCATCAATTGGTTGGAACTGAATTTTCCTGTCCCCGTAAATAACCGGGAAGTAAATTCTTTATCTGCTATTCTTAACTTTCCCATTTGTATCGTAATTTTTTAAATCGTAATTCGTATTTCGGATATCGTCAGTCAGATCGATGCCTTTGTTATTTTCAGATTGCATGATTCGATTCAGTATCTCTGAAGTGTTGCATTTCTTATCTGCCGGATAAAATCCCCGGCGGCTTTCGAAACCTCATCAGCCCTGGCAATCACTCCCGAAAGCGCAATCCCGTGAACCTCCGTTTGCATGATTTCATCCACATCGCTCAATACAATTCCTCCAATGGCGACAACCGGAATATTAATGTCATTGGCCTTCATTTGACGAATAATGTTTTTATACCCCTCCAGCCCTAATACCGGACTGAGATTTTTCTTGGTGGTCGTGAAGCGAAACGGCCCCAAACCAATATAATCGACCCCTTCAACGGCCAAACGGCAGATATCCTCAAAGGTATTTGCCGTACCTCCTATAATCATCCCGGGTCCGAGCATTTTCCTTGCTTCAGAGGGAGACAGATCCTCTTTTCCCAAATGAACCCCGTCGGCGCCAACTTCAAGAGCAACTTCAGGATTGTCGTTAATGATGAGTTTTGCCCCGAATCTCCGGGTTACTTCCCTGCAAATAGTTGCCTCATTTCGCAATTCAGTCTCCTCCGCTCCTTTTATCCTGAGCTGTACCCAATCTACTCCTCCCCGGCAAACTTCCGCCACCAAGTCAGACAGTGACTTCCCTTCCACCGGCCGGGTAATAAACTGAAGCTGTGATATGTTTTCCATTTTGTAATTATGAATGAGTGAATGACTAAATGATTGAATTTAAAATCAAGCCTGAATGCGATGCCATCCCAGGTATGTATTATTGCTTTTCATGAGCCGTTCAACGTATCTTTTCCCCTCACAGCATGCTTCCGGCAAAGTCAAACCCAACGCCAAATTGGCAGCAATCGCTGAGGATAATACACAACCGGTACCATGTTTTTCAAAACCATCGAACGGATTCCCGGGAATTGTTATCCTGGTTCCATGATCAAAGAGCAAATCAGTCCCTTTTTCCTCGCGATGACCTCCCTTAACCAAAACAGGACAATCCTGATATTTCTGAAAAAATTCCGCGAAACTTTCCGGGCTAATTTCGGGAAACAGGGCCAGCGTTTCATTCCAGTTGGGCGTCACCAAGGTCAAATCTTTTAACACCGAACGAAAAGCCTCCGGTTCTTCCTGAAGAAGAAAACCCGCCGAAGCCTTAATAACAGGATCCCAGACAATCTGAACCTGTTCGTTCTTTTTCTTCAGGAAATCGACAATTTCTCTAAGTAATGCTGCATCTTCGACCAAACCGATTTTAACCAGATTGATCGGGAAACGTTTAAAAAGCAATTCGGCTTGCCGGAAAATCCTTTCGACAGGAGACCAGACTAAACCTTCAAACTCACAATCGTTTTGAAAGGTTTCTGCACTGTTAATGCCGAAGCCCATCACTCCGTGCGATTCAAACGTTTTTATATCGGCCAATACTCCTGCACCGCCTGAAGGATCAAATCCGGCAATACTGAGCACATAGTTTATATCTCTCGACATGCTTCTTTTATTGTAGTCCAGTTGTTAAATCCTTTTTCCGGAGAGATCTGAAACGGATTCCAGACGGCTCCCAGTAGAGCCGCCCCATCAAATCCCATCTCTTTCAGCTCCGGAATGCGCACTGCCTCAACTCCGCCCAGTCCGTAAATCTTAGCCGCTACTTTTTGAGCATTCAACCAACCGGTTACTTTCTTGAGGTTAAGTTTTCCAGTGTAATCCGGTTTTGAGATGCTCGGAAAAACAGGACTGAGCAAAACATAATCCACCTCAACCGGCAGGTTCAAAAGTTCATCCTCTTCATGTACGGCCCAACTCCTGAGTCCCGGTAGTTTCTTCCATTTGTCCAGGTTTTCCTTCTCCTTTTCAGAAAAGTGAATTCCTTTTAGATTGAAAGAAGAAGCCAACTCAAAGTGATCATGCAACATTATGCGTTCGTAAAACTCAACCGGGATTTTCTCCAGATACTCATTTACCTCCCTCATTCCCCATCCCGGTTTCCGGAGATGCAGCGTTTCCAGCCCGTTTTCGAACAAACGAATCAGAAAGGAAATTTCCCCCTCCAGCAAGATTGGTGGTGTGATGATGAGTAGCTTCATGATTAGGAAGTTGATGCCTCACCCCCTAGCCCTCTCTCCTTCAGGAGAGGGGGAAGGGGGGGTGAGGTTAAACGTATATCTCGCCGCCTGACTCTTTGAACTCTTTCTTCTTCTCTTCCATTTTCTCTGCCATGTCGCGCACTTCCTGTGTTGATTTCATGGAACAGAAATGCTCGCCGCACATGGAACAGAAATGAGCGGTTTTATGCCCTTCATCCGGAAGGGTTTCGTCGTGAAATTTCAGTGCCTTTTCACTGTCGAGCGCCAGGGAGAACTGATCTTTCCATCGGAATTCAAACCGGGCTTTGCTCATTGCATTGTCGCGTAACTGGGCCCCGGGAAATCCCTTGGCTAAGTCAGCAGCATGTGCGGCCAGCTTATAGGTAATCACTCCTTCTTTCACATCTTCCTTATCGGGCAATCCAAGATGCTCTTTTTGTGTAACATAACAGAGCATGGCAGTTCCAAACCAACCAATCATCGCACCGCCAATGGCAGAGGTGATGTGGTCGTAACCCGGAGCAATATCGGTCACCAACGGGCCAAGCGTATAGAAAGGTGCTCCGTCGCAATATTGTAATTGAAGGTCCATGTTCTCTTTAATCATGTGCATGGGCACATGGCCGGGACCCTCGATAATCACCTGAACAAAATATTTTCGGGCAATTTGAGTCAGTTCGCCTAAAACTTTCAATTCGCCGATTTGTGCGCGATCGTTGGCATCGGCAATAGAACCGGGACGCAAACCGTCTCCCAAAGAAACGCCCACATCGTATTTCGCCAATATTTGGCAGATCTCCTCGAAATGGGTATAAAGGAAATTTTCTTTATGATGATGCATGCACCACTTTGCCATAATCGAACCTCCACGGGATACAATCCCGGTAGTCCGTTTAATGGTCATTGGAATATGTTTCCAGAGCAAACCGGCATGAATGGTGAAATAATCGACTCCCTGTTCACACTGCTCAATCAAGGTATCGCGATAGATCTCCCAGTTCAAATCTTCCGCTTTCCCTTTCACTTTTTCCAAAGCCTGGTAAAGAGGAACGGTTCCCATCGGCACCGGACTGTTGCGAATGATCCATTCGCGGGTTTCGTGAATATTGGCCCCTGTGGAAAGGTCCATGATGGTATCGGCGCCCCAGCGGAATGCCCAGACTGCTTTCTCCACCTCTTCTTCAATCGACGATGTGGTTGGGCTGTTTCCGATATTCGCATTGATTTTCACCAGAAAATTACGGCCAATAATCATCGGCTCACATTCCGGGTGGTTGATGCTGCAAGGAAGAATGGCACGTCCGGCAGCAATCTCATCCCGCACAAACTCCGGGGTAATATGCGATTCCGGCAGGTTTGCTCCCATGGGATTTCCGGGATGCTGCATCATTGCATCTTTCAACTCCTCCAGGCGCTGGTTTTCGCGTATTGCGACATACTCCATTTCCGGAGTAACAATTCCTTGTTTTGCATACCAATATTGAGTAGGTGTTTTTCCCTCTTTCGCACAAAAAGGGGTGGTGTTCACATGCTCAAAGCGAAGCGCATCCAAAGAAGCATCTGCATGCCGCATGCGGCCATACTCCGAGCTAAGCCCTTCCAGACGGTCTACATCCCCGCGCGACTCAATCCACGGTTCTCTCAGGCGGGGAAGCCCTTTCTCCAAATCAATCTTGTGATCCGGATCCGTGTACGGGCCGGAAGTATCATAGACCGGAACAGGTGCATTTTGTGCTACATTTCCCTTTGAATCATAGGTATCCGAAAGCAAAATTTCGCGCATTGCGACTTGAATATCATGCAATTTCCCGGGTACATACACTTTCCTTGAGTTGGGAAACGGCCCGGTGGTGATTTTCTTTAAATCAATTTTTGACATATTGGATAATGTGATAATTAGCTAATGTGATAATGTGGAGATATGGAAATTTGAAAATGATCAACTACCCTTTATCAGAGCTTACAATTCTCAATTATTTCACCCGCCTTTGGTTGCGCGGATGATCAACACCTTATCATTTTGGGTAAGGGCAAACTGTTCCCATTGCGAACGGGCAACAACCGATTCGTTTACGGCCAGTGCAAGTCCGGCGGTTTTTGTGATCCCTAATTCCGGGAGTAGTTCGGAAAGCAGCAGAGCCTCTTTAACTTCCTTCATCTCTCCATTTACAGCTATTTGCATCGTTTGAAATTTTTAAAATTCAACTTGATGGAAAAATTCGCAGAACAACAAAGAGGATGACAGCAAAAAAGCTTCTATAAATATCCCTCTCCGGAATTACCCGGTCAGGTTCAATGGGTATAATCTCAGCCAAAGACGGCACCCCCCTTGATGTTGGAACTTTTATCCGGTTCCAGAAGCCCTCAAATTAAAACGTGTTGGAAATTACCGTATTCCCTTCCCGGAATTACCCGGCCAGGTTCTATGGGTATGATCTCAGCCCGATTTTTTAAGGCACCCCTGTAATGATGACTACAAAGATAAGTTTATTAAGCAATTATGCAAAAAAATCATAGAGTTGAAATTTAGAGATCCTAATCCCAATCAGAAAATAAACGTATTTAAAAGGGCCGGAATCTCCGTTAATTTGGAAATCTGAATGCAGGAGGTAGCCGAATCAGTTTTCTCTTCTTTCGGGGCTTTCTCATTTGGAGCAAAAAAGACCTGATCGATTCCAAATTCTCTCGCTCCCAGAATATCTGCTTCCCAATTATCGCCAATCATTAAACTTTCTGTTTTTCGGGCGTTGCACGATTTTAGCGCATGGGCAAAAATATCCCGATGGGGCTTTGGTCGGCCTGTCTCTTCGGAAATAAAAATCCCGGAGATAAAAGGAGCAAGTCCGCTTTTCCTGATTTTCTTGCGCTGAACCTCTTTAAATCCGTTAGTGATGATATGAATTTGATAGTTCCGGTTCTTAAGTTCGGTAAGCACTTCAATGGCGCCGGGAAGAAGATTCTTCTTTGAAGGCATGATTTCCAGATAAGTTTGATTGATCTGTTCCGCTTTTCCATCGATTTGAATCCCAAACTCTGCCAAACTCTCTTCAAAACGCTGTGTGATTAGTTGAGCTTTTGAAATTTCCTGTTTCCGGTATTTCTCCCAGAGCCGATTGTTGATCTCTGAATAAACTTCAAAATATTCATCGAATAAAGGAAGACGATCAAACAAATGAAGTTCCCGGAATGTTTCTTTCATTGCATGATAGGAATTGGTCTCGAAATCCCATAAGGTTTTGTCAAGGTCGAAAAAAAGGTGACGGTATTGCTTTGATTTTAAGTTCATGTAAATCTCCTATTTTCTTCAAATGAACAAAACTTTTTTAACTTTGAAGCAAATTTTTGCCTAAAGCAACGATGAAATTAATTAAAAATATTGCACTGTTTTCTCTGGTGACACTGTTCGTCATTTTAGCGAGCGGGATCAATATTTTTATTCATCATTGCAGCTGCATTGGAGAAAATCAAATTTCCGTTTTTGTTGAAGAAGATTGCACGGAATGCATAGAAAACGATGATCAACAGAATACCTGCTGCCTTTGCCAGGATAATCATGAATCTGAAATTGCCAGACAGAAACAGGATCCTAAAAACGATTGGTCTTTTATCCCTCGGAAATCCTCCCAAAAAAAGGGCTCTTTTTGCAATACACGGCAGCAGTTTATTCAGATTGAAGATGATTTTATTCCGATCTTGCCGGAAACTATTCCTTCGCCCCTGCAACTAACGATCCTTCTTTTTACGAATTTCTTTTCAAACATTGATTTGGAGGATATTCCTCCTTCCCCTCAATATGCCTCAAGCCCTCCGAACGGGCTTCAAAAAGAGAGCCTTGAGTTCATCTTTTTGTACCGCTGCCTGAAGATCCCGACCTATTCCTGTTAACAGAATTGATCCGGGATGAGCATTTTTGCCTCATTCCCATTTTACTCAGATGTTTAATCAGGAATAAAAAAATATCAATGAAATATATTTTTGTTTCCCTGATGGTAATGGCAGCGCTTACCGAAACTGCTTTTGCCGGCGCCATTAAAGGGAAAGTTTTTGAAAAAGATCCGAAGGGTAAATTGGTCCCCCTTCCCGGGGTCAATGTTTTTTGGGCTTCAACCTCAATCGGGACTTCTTCGAATCATTCCGGGGAGTTTATTCTACAGAAACCGGATTCGGTAAATCCAGTGCTCGTTTTCAGTTATGTGGGCTACAACACCGATTCACTAACAATTGACCAGCAAAAAGAGGTGAAAATGATCCTTACCGCTGGCGGGGAACTGGAAGAGGTAATAATCGTCAGCAGGACAAAAGCCACTTCGGTATCGAAATTAAGTCCCATTTATGCTCAAAAAATCAGCGGGAAAGAGCTGGCTCGTTGTGCCTGCTGCAACCTGTCGGAAAGTTTCGAAACCAACGCGTCGGTGGATGTTTCCTACTCCGATGCCGTGTCGGGCGTAAAAACCATTAAGATGCTTGGCCTTTCGGGCCGTTACAGCCAACTGATGATGGAAAACATTCCGGTACTCCGGGGCCTGCAATCTTCCTATGGGCTGGAATATGTTCCGGGTACCTGGATGGAATCCATTCAGGTGTCGAAGGGTACGGCTGCCGTAAAAAACGGTTACGAATCAACCACAGGCCAGATTAACATTCAATACAGGCAACCTGACGGGCCGGAGAAACTCAACCTTTACATTTATGGAAATCAGGACGGGAAAGTAGAAACAAATTTCAATTACGCCCTTTCTGTGAATGACAAATGGAGCACAATGTTTTTGCTTCATGGAGAAAAACATTTCAGGGAGATGGATATGAACAAGGATGGCTTTCTGGATAAACCGGCAACGACACAAGGGAATTTCATGAACCGATGGAATTATAAAAGTGATCATATTGTTGCAAAGCTGGGAATTAGTTTTCTGGATGAAACCCGTGAAGGAGGACAGAAAACGTTCGACCACAACCTGAAACCCCAAAACCAGGATTTCTACGGCATTGGAATCAACTCCCGCCGTGCGGAAACCTTTGCAAAATTAGGATATGTGTTCGATCATCCTTCTACCAGCCTGGGTTGGGTCAACTCCTTCAGCTATTTCGACCGGAACTCGTTTTATGGGCTGCAGAACTATGATGCTACCCAGAATAACCTGTACTCCAACCTCATTTTCCAGTCGTACATCGGAAACACGCAACACCTGTACAACACCGGGTTAAGCCTTGTTTATGATGACTACGACGAAATTTTAGGCGATATTGATTTAAGCCGGAAAGAAATCGTTTCGGGAGGCTTTTTTGAATACACCTACTCTCCCTCCGGGAAATTTAGTTTACTCACAGGGATCCGGTACGATTACAGCTCGGATTACGGCGGATTTGTCACGCCCCGGATTCATGTAAAATACCAGGCCGGCAAGTATTCAACCTTGCGGTTATCGGCCGGGAAAGGGTTTCGCACCCCAAATCCGGTGGCTGAAAACACTCACCTCCTGACATCCTCCAGAAGCTTCTTTTTCGATGAAGAAGTTAAAATGGAAGAAGCCTGGAACTATGGTTTAAGTATAACCAATGAGTTTCCAATCAACGACCGGGAGTTAACCCTGGTGCTTGAATTCTATCGAACCGATTTTCAGAACCAATTGATTGTGGATGTTGACCAGAACGTAAACGAGGTTCATTTCTATAATCTTGATGGCAAATCGTATTCCAACAGTTTCCAGGCAGAAGCGATGTACGGATTGTTTCCCCGTTTTGATCTGACTGCGGCCTTTCGTGTGAATGACGTGAAAACCACCTATCACGGAGAAATCATGAAAACCCCGCTGATCAACAAATATAAGGGATTACTTTCCGGATCGTACCGCACACGGTTGGACAAATGGCAATTCGATTTAACGGCACAATTTAACGGAGCTGCCCGTTTGCCCGATACTTCGGGCAATCCGGTTGGATATCGACGGGCTGAAGAATCAAAAAACTACGCCGTACTGATGGCTCAGATTACCAAATACTACCGGAACTGGAGTTTTTATCTGGGCGGGGAAAACCTGACCGGATTCACGCAGAAAGATCCCATCCTTGCTGCAGATAATCCCTACGGAGAAAATTTTGACGCTTCATTGATTTGGGGCCCCATTTATGGAAGGATGTTTTATGTGGGAGCGAAGTTTTCGCTGGATAAAGACTGATAGGATTTACGATGTACGAAATACGATGTCCGATTTAGGAGTGCAGCAATCATCAAACAAGAAAATTAGATTTTAAGGTTGTCCCAGAAAAAAGCATATCCGCTACGCGGAAACTGAAAT
>Ga0180435_10004622_pt1 | contig 13539 bp, 13 predicted proteins | sample SS_ome_3_FD_132467 | JGI IMG/M metagenome (GOLD analysis project Ga0180435, IMG submission 132467) | Hypersaline lake sediment archaeal communities from the Salton Sea, California, USA - SS_3_S_1 metaG | ecosystem: Environmental > Aquatic > Non-marine Saline and Alkaline > Hypersaline >... | reverse complement strand
TCCCCGGCCCGTTGGACAAGGTACTACTCCTCGTGTGTTTTACGTTGGTCAGCAGAAGAAAAGCGTCCTGAGATGGTATCTACATAAAATTTTGAGGATTTTTCAGCCAGTTCAAAAATGTGTCTTCATCTGTCGGGCGACAATACAGATATCCCTGCAAAACATCACAATCATGACTGCGCAGCCTCGCAGCCTGTTGCGGAGTCTCGATACCCTCGGCCACAACCTGGAGGGAAAGAGCATGTCCCATTTCGATCATCGCGTGCACCAAAGCATCCACCCGTGGGTCATGATCAGATTCGACAACGAAACTGCGGTCTATTTTGAGCACATCGACCGGTAAGGCATGCAGGACCCTCAAGGAGGTCGAACCGACACCAAAATCATCGATTGCTATGCGAATCCCCCAAGAGCGCAGGTTCGATAGTTGTTTCATCAGGTGGTCACTGGGTTCGAGAAACAGCCGTTCGGTCAGCTCTAACTGTACCCGTTTTGGGTCAATCTCGGCACCCTCCAGTTGTTTCATCAAGGCGTTTTCATACTCTTTGTCACGCAGCTCCATCGCGGATACATTTATCGAGAAACTAAGATCGTCAACGTTTCCAAGCGCATTAACCGCTTTGCTAGTAATCAATCGCCCCAAATCAGTGATCAACCCAGTATCCTCGGCCAGAGGAACGAAAGTACCCGGGGAGATATATCCGTCTTCAGGGTGGTGCCAGCGTGCCAATACTTCAGCCCCGCAAACGGCGCCGGTACGGGCATCCAGCATGCCCTGGAAAGCGACATCAATACCGTCATTCTTCACAGCAGTGCGTAGTTCGTTTTCCAAGTACAAACGTGAATTATCGAAGACCTCATGAGTCTTGTCGAAAAAACAATAGGTATCACGCCCTGCTTCTTTGGCGGCATATAGTGCAATGTCGGCTTTTCGGATCAGCTCCTCCATATCGTTACCGTCGGCAGGAAAAATTGCGATTCCCAGACTGGCGCTAACGACAGTTTCTTGCTCGGACAGCGTTATAGGTTCGGCAAGTCTTTGGCGCAACTTGCGCACCGCGATCGCTGCATCAACAGGCTCATTGAGATTTGTCAGAAGCAGGTTAAATTCATCTCCACCTACTCGGGCAAGGGTGTCAGAACTACGAACCTCATTAGTAAGGCGTTGCGCGGCAACACGCAATAGTTCGTGACCGGCGGTGTGACCCAGCGTATCGTTGATACGCTTGAAGTTGTCGATGTCGATGAATCCGACAGCTAAATGTTTACCACAGCGTTTGGATTGTTCGATCGCTTCGCCAAGGCGTTCACGGAACAGGATACGGTTAGGAAGACCGGTCAACGCGTCATAGTGGGCCAGCTGGTGCAGATGTGCTTGTTTACGTTTGGTGACTTCGCTTAGAAGATTTTGCGCGTTCCCTATGCCCGCGTAGCAACCTTCACTGTCAGTTACCAGAAAACCATCCAACATCTGTTGCAGACCGGCGGATACGAGACGCTGTGAGAGATCATCGATATCCGTATTGACGTTCACGATGATCGGTGTGTTATCCATGAATTCGCTGATCGGATCTCGCCGATACAGGTCCCGCCTGTAAGGCCGACTGAACATTTCAACGATACGACTACGGTTGACCATACCAACCGGCTTTGTTCCGTCGACGACGGGCACCACCCGGAGTTCCGAGTCGGCGAGAAAAAGATCCAGAACATCCAGTACCGGTGTAGTGGGCGAAACGGTGACGCCGCAGTCAATAATCGTGCTCAGTGAGACACTGTCGTATTGCATTGTTCTATCGATAGGTGAAATACCATTGTGGTTCATAGATAGCGGCAACTCAGCAGAAAGATTTATTACACCTTTGTGACGACTTTGAGGTTTACTTTTAAGTGCTCTTTTTTTAGCCGAAGCGCGGTTGCCAGTTCAATCAGGATTGGTCGGTGCGAGTGCTCAGCACATTGCGTCACTCGTCATGGGATGTTCATGTCGCGACTCTAGGATGCGCGCAGAAACCTTTTAGTAGTGGTGCGTAAAAAAATGTACTCTGAGTTCCTGCGCAACGCGATCACGCAGCGTCTTTTTGTTATCTCTGATCCCCAGTTCGGTTCTCAGAGAGTGTTCGACTGGGTACCTCAGCGTCGCGCCTTCGGTCATATCGATCATCTCCACAAAGCGCTAGTCGACAACTGGAATGCGGTGGTCGGCGCCGACGACTACGTGCTCTGCTTGGGCGACTTCACCCAGAACCTGAAGGATCGCCATGCCTCGATGACCTTAGTCGAGAAATATACCGGCCTGCTCAATGGCCGGAAGCTTTTGATCCGCGGCAATCACGACGCCGAGGTCACCCCCTGGTACTACGACTGTGGCTGGAATTGTCTGATCGAGTATCCGTTGGTGTTCGAGGGCAACTCCATGCGCTGGTTGCCGTCACCGACGCGGTACGGCGGCTGTTTGATCTGTGAGGTCAATGGTCGGCGCATTCTTTTCTCGCACTTCGCGATCCACGAGGGAGAACATGACGACCGTCGCTACCTGGTTGAGAAGGCGCACTTGCGAAAGTTATTCAAGCAGTACGATTGCGATCTGAACGTGCATGGCCACACCCACATTCGTACGGTCGATCATCCTCGTTGCCTGTCAGCATGCGTGGAAACCACCGGCTTCAAGCCACTACGCCTCGGCGATTTGCTGCGTCGGTACACCGAAGAATGCCATCGCGCATGCGACGATGACCGTGCCATCGATACGGAACCGGTCGCGGAGGCAGGTTGATCGCCAGGACATTCTTGAGATGGAAGTGGTTTGTGGCTCGGTGTTACTGCCTCGAAGGATTGCGAACACCCGATACTTTGCTAGGCATATCTGCCAATCGACTTTTTCGGGCCAAGACAAGTAACTCACAAATAAAGATATTTAACAGTCTAAGTAAACGTTATTTTACGGTATTCGGATAGAAGCTGGATTTGCGTATTCTTGGGATATTGAATCGCGCTATGTCATCAAACAGGCTGGCCTTGGCTTCTTCTCGGGTTCTGTAATTGCGTTGGTGAACTTGCTTGTGCTTAAGCTTCCGAAATTAGCGTTCGCAACCCGCCACACCGACGTTCTCATGCCGGATTCAGGAAGTGTCTGCAATTTAATTGTCACAAATCGTTAACTGCTTTTGGTACGCGGCTTGGCTAGTCTTCTCGTCGTCTTAATGTACACGCCAAAGTTCGAACGAATACTGGGCACCTGTTGAAGGCTGATAATGACATGTCGAGTCAACCGCTGAACGTTCTTTTTCTGTGCGAGAGCAACTCGTCCCTCAGTGTATTTGGGGAAGCGATTCTCAAACGCTTGGGCCGTGGCAAATTCGAAGCCTTCAGTGCAGGCAATGCGCCTAAGTCCCAGATCGACCCGCTGACGGCCTATGAACTCGAGCAGAACAATTACGACCCTAGTGAGCTGACGGTTAATGACTGGGGCGACTACGCGGGGCCCGACGCGCCTGTCATGGACTTCGTAATTGCCTTGTCTGACCGGGTACCCTTGGACAACCATCCGCAATGGCTAGGCCAGCCACTGATTACTACTTGGCACATTGCAGATCCGATCGACGAAAGTGGAGATGAGTTGCAACGCAAACGTGCCTTCGTCAAGGCCCTATCTGAGTTGGAAAGTCGCATCTCGATCTTCGTCAATTTACCGATTGATTCTCTCGACCGACTTAAACTGCAACAACGCCTGAACGAGATCGGCTCCTGACCGCCCAGACTACTTGGTGATCACAGCACATCTATCCTTCATGCTTGACTTGGGTTCTTGAGCCGCTTTTTGTCGGTCTCAATAGCGGTAATTCGGGAAACAGCAGAAGACGGCCTTGAGCATAGGTAATCGGGCCGACGCCAAAAGCGCCATCCACGAGGGTCGGAAATTACGTCGACGCAGGTAGGTAACGACTCAGGATGCGTCGCACGTATTCGCGCGTCTCTGAATAGGGTGGGACGTCTCCATAACGCTCGACCACACCCTCGCCCGCATTAAAGCCAGCAAGTGCCAGACGCAGGTTGCCATTGAACCGTTCCCGCAGCCAGCGCAGATAGGCCATCCCGCCATGCAGGTTCTGACGAGGCTCGAAAGGGTCTTGGACGCCGAAGCGTTTCGCCGTCGCGGGAATCAGCTGCATCAGTCCGAGTGCGCCCTTGTCTGATCGAGCCTTGGGATTAAAATTTGATTCGGCCCGTACAACCTCCAACACCAGTGCCGGATCAAGGTCGTATTCCGGCGCGATTTCATAGATCGCAATGGCCAAATCTGCACGCCGTGTGTCGATAAATTCCAGGGTGGTCCCGCGCCCGCTGACACACATGGGCTTAATGGGCTCGACCGAGGCCAGACTGTCCATCAGGCGTGGAGGCAATTTCTCTCATAACTCAGCTGCCCGGCCAAACCAAGCGAGCGCCAGCGGCTCGTTGTGCCGGACGCCACGTCCCTGCAGGTATAGCCACCCGAGCTCGAACGCCGCCTCTGCGTCACGCTGCTGGGCGGCAGCGCACAGATAGACAAGTGCACGCTCGGTATCGACACCCACGCCCTCGCCATGGAGGAATTGCAGGCCCTCTTCAGTCAAAGGATGGGAATCCGCCCTGCCAGTTTACTGGGCACCCAACAGGGCAATGCAGCACAACGCCATCAGACCGTGCCGCCACCCCATAATCAATATTTTCCGGAACAGGGCCATAGCTGCACGGAGGCAGAAAACATGCCCATCAGATCTTTAACTAATACTTACGGGAACTTAGGCGACACCGGGAATCCGGAATCAAGGCAAGTGTAAAATAGCTTGACAGCGATGCCCGATTAGAGCAGCGGACGTCAGAATTCGTTACAGCAGTTTCCGCCACCGAGCCCAAACGGACACTCACTAGACAGGCCGGTGTAACCGGTAACATCCAGTTGCGGAGATGTGGTCTCCGGTTGAACCAGGGAAATGAGCGCCAACAACTCACATTTGCCATTAAATGGCGCAGAAAAGAGAAGCGAGAGTGCTCTCAGGGCTTTCTCTTGAAAAACAACACGGCGGAGATCACGGCCAAGCCCACAACCGCGACTTTCAGAACAGTACCGATATTGATACTTGAGAGGGCCGAAGGAAGAGCGGATTCAGCGATTGGTGGTGGCTTTGGCTTGGCATTCGATTTGCCTCCGACTCTTGCCTTCGGTTTCTCCGGCGATTCATCCTTCTCCGTCGCTGCTGCAGAGGTAGCCTCGTCCTCTGCCTCTGAATCAAGATCCAGGGTGATGCGTGCTCGTTTGCTCATGTCCCGCTTACCATTGTTTCTCTATCCAATCCCAAAGACTTCGAATCTCCGCTGCCGCCTTGCCTTTGCGCTCATACTCGGTGACGGCATGGCCATCGATAAGTGCATGACTGAAAGCAGCCCTTTGAGAGACGCTCACAGGCGCAACAGGGAGGCCGTAAACCTCCAAGGCCTCTCGGGCCTCGCGAACGATTGCGGTTTCCCCAAAGAAATGCGGCGGCGGACACGCGTTAAGCACCACGGCAGCACGTGCCTCCTCTCGTTTGACGATCTTTACAGACTCGCCGATCGCCTCAAGGTCGAGAATGGCGGGACGGCTTGCGATCAGCACAACGTCGGCTAATGTGACAGCAGTAGTCGCTTCATGGCTGCTGTGAGGTGCGGTATCGATCAGAACCAGTTCTCTGCCTTCCTTCTCAAGGTCTTTCAGCTTGCTGGCTAAGTCCTGTGCTTTGCTCCGGATTATTTCAGGACGATCCGCTTGACGCCGTCGTCGCCACGCACTTGCGCTTGCCTGGGGGTCAATATCGAGGACGATCGCATCATGACCAAGCTCATTGGCCAGCACCGCCAAGTGAAGGCACAGGGTCGTCTTCCCCGTTCCTCCTTTCTGCGCGAGCAGGCAAATGGTCTGCATAGTCAAAATGCCCTTTTATCCCGGCACCCATGGCGCCTTAAATTGTCGCAAATTACGACGTCGCCACAAACAAGAATAAACTGAATAGGCGGGCGTTGGAACAAACGTCATTTACCGCACAACCAGGATGGCTCCTCTTTGCGCGCCTATCCGCGACCACTGGGTGCCTCAATGTTCATGCCGAAAGCCTGTTTAGCCGTGTAAAAGCAAATTCCAGCGGAGTCGTCAGCTAAAATTATTATTAGAGAGTTCAAATATTCAGGGTGGCACGTGCAGCGCCGGCCAGACAATGGCTCTGCATATTCCCACGGGAGGTGAGAGAGATGAGTGATCTGATGACCTTCATTGGTGGAGCGGCGGTAGGCACGTTGGTTACCTATCTGACGAAAAACGAAGATGCCCGAAAAAGTGTTGAGCATTTCATTGACGGTATGGGGCAGGCTTTTACCGACTTTCTGGGCCGAGTGACGCCAGATGCATCCAAGCAGCCCTCTAGCTCAGGAGTCGAGCCACCACGCAAACCAGCGAACAAGGCGAGACCGGCCAGGAAACCTGGCCAACGAGGGAGCACCGCAAAGGCTAAAAAGACTACGACGGGGCGAGCGTCGGTCCATTGAGACGACACGGTCTCTTCGATAAACGCCAGACAGGTCTTCGAACCAAAGCGGACATTCGACTTTGGCCTGTTCTATGGTATGGGTTAATTGTTACAAGTGGTTTCAGAACGTCATTTTGTCATTGCCGCCTAAATCCCCAATTCTAGAATTAACTTAGGGCGGTAGAAAAAGCCACGCCTGCTTTTACGCTGGTTCGGGAAGCCACGGGTCTTGGCCAACACAAAAGGATCGCCGGGTTGCCTACCGCAGAACTATCATTTTTTGGCAGGGAGGGCTCGATGAAATAGTCACAATGATCCGATCCGGTGCTTTCCCTTTTCAGCCGCCTTGGCGTTGATGGCAGTTTCAGACAGTGCCTTCTCTGCGCGGACGAAGGTCACGCTGGGTAAGGGAGTAACGTGGTTAATGTTGCGAGGCGCCGGCAGTGACTCATTGAGCACGAATGTTTCAGAGGTGACCAAAATGGCATTGCACGCGAAAAACCACTACAAGCACGGCAACTTCGCGCTCGATCCTACTGTCGATAAGGAAAGGATCGAAGAGGGGATTGCACGTGCGATCGAAGAACAGATTCAAAACTTGGATGACAGCGAAGTCCTGGCCGCAGTCAAAGATAAGTACGAAAAGTTGCTCGCGGGCGCGAAGATCAAACAGCATGTTCCAACACTTACCGAAGGCGTCGTGAAAAGCGAATTTAGGCACCAAAGAATTCAGAAGGGAAAACGGCGACCAGGAGAGACTGGCTACGCAATTTTCCCGTATTAGCCGGTTGCCCCTGGTTCGAACATCTGTTTCTTGCCAAGTGCAACCCTCTCACAAAGTTCGCCTTGGATCAGCCTCAACACAAACGCCCTGCATTTAAAGGGACATTGAGTGCAGCACAACACTGCTTTCTGTGATCGTCCTCGCGAAAAGCACTGTCAACCAACCGGATGTTACAGAATAATGACGCATTGCACTTAGCGTGCAATCTGTTGATCTGTTCTTTTATGATCACGACTGAATTCCATGTGCCAGACACATTTGGTTAATCAGGAGTAAGCCAACATGCGGGAAACTCGCCACATCCTTGACGCCAAGAAACAACAGATTCAAGAAAGCCTCTTGGAGCTGTTTGAAGTCGTCCAACGCGCTATCGGTGATGCAGTCAGCTGTCTCGGCAGCGCGGACAAAAATGCCTGTCAGGTAGTGATCGACCGAGACCCGGATATCAATGAAGCCCGTCGCTTGCTGGAACAAGACTGCCTTGTCGCTATCGCCTCTCAGCAACCGGTAGCCCATGACCTTCGGGATATCATCGCGTGCATGCGTGTAGCCACAGAGTTGGAGAGAATCGGTGACTATGCCAGCGACATTGCCGCCAGCGTATTGCAGATGAAGGGAAATAATCTGGAAAAAGTTGGTGTGGAAGCTGTGATAGATATGTCCCGAATTTGCGTCGATATGCTTGATGGGGTCAGCAAAGCTTTCAAGGAGCGTGACAGCTCAATGGCCAGGGAGTATTCCTTGATGGACGACAAAATCGATCAGGCCCAGCATCGCTTGAACCAGACCCTGTTCGATCACATGAAGAATCAACCAGGTTCAGTTCCGGATGCCTCTCGTATGCTGTGGATTACCCATAATCTGGAACGGTGCGGAGATCGTGCCACCAATATTGCAGAACAGGTGGTGTTCATGGTTGAAAGCGAAAACGTGGAGTTGGATTGAAACAGTTCTAACGGCAACCGGCACAAGGGTTTTAACCAACCACTTTGTTTGGTCGAATGCCCAACCGTTTGGGGTTGTGCATGTATGTGGGATGTCCGCTTTTAGCCGTTCACTGCTACTGGCTCTGATTCACTGAAAGACCGCACTCGATAACGGACAAACGGAATGTGTTGATGGAGGTCCTCTGGCAATAGTGGGACACTAAGAGATGGGTGGCTGGCAGATCGGCCATCCCCTCTGCTTATATGAGGTTTTGAGATAGTAGACCTAAGCAAAAACCAGCCAGGCTAAACATATATAAGCAATTACGCTCAGTCCAAAACCCACGTTAAACCACCTGACATTTTGATACTGACGTGCTGCGGGTATCAGTTCGTGCAGAGAAACAAAAATCATCGCGCCGGCTGCAAAAGACAAAAACACGGCATTCAGATCGGGGCGAAAATGAAAGACCAGCAGCCCCAACAACGCACCTGCGGGCTCAGCGAGAGCTGAAGCAACTGCACCTCCAAATAATACCCGGGGACTCTTGGTGGCCAGAGCTGGTACCGCAATCGCAAATTCCTCCGGTATGTTGTGGAGAGCTATGCTCAGGGCTGTCATAACGCCCAAGCTGGGCTCCAACAGAAAAGAGTTAGTCAGAGCAAAACCCTCTGGAAAATCGTGCAAAATCAAACCAAAAAGCACGAGATAAGCCGCCTTCAGGCGACTCGCTTTGATGGGATCAGTTTCGTCGATGAGATGAGTGTGAGGGATGAGCTTGTTTGCTAGCGCCAAAAATCCGGCCCCTGTTCCCACCCATAACAGAGTTGACCAAGCTGTCATGACTGAGAAGGCAGCAGGAACAAGCTCTAAGCAAGCCAGCAAAATCATGATTCCAGCAGAAAACCCCAACCCTGCCGAAACAAACTCATCAGCCTGACCTAGCCATAAAGCGAGTAACACTCCAATCAGCGTCACGCCTCCAGAAAGTAAAGCCAGAAGAAGAATTGGCCAGATGTGTTCCATGATTCCCCCTACTGAGTAGGATAAGGGGTGGAAATCCTAGAATCTAATGTAAACGTCAGTTTTTGGTTAAGGCTACGATCGACAGGTAGCCTAGGTGGCTAAGATCCGATTTCGTTCAAGCGCCGTCGCAACTTGAGTTGGTCTAGAGAATCAATCGGCAGATTGATGAAGATCGAGACCCCTCTTGACTTGCCACCACGACATACTTTCCGATCGTAGAAGCTTGAGGGAAAGCCGAATTTGCTAGCTGATGCACCTCGAACCCCCTACTTTCTGGGATGCAAAGAGACTCCTTACCTCCCCAATGGACGAATTCTTTTGATTTACCGCATCTAAGGGGATCGTCTGGACTACATGAGACAGCATTAGAAGCGAAGATGGTGCCCGGGGCCGGAATCGAACCGGCACGGTCGCAATGACCGGCGGATTTTAAGTCCGCTGCGTCTACCAATTTCGCCACCCGGGCTAAATCTAGTGGGATAAAGACTGGCGCGCCTCTAGCGAGGCAGGGGATTGTACAACTTGCGTAGGAATCGCGATAGAAGCTTTGATCAGAAGTAGTAGGTCAACTTCGCTTCTATATAATCATCCTGGCTCAAAGAAAAAGCAGGGTCGTTTCGATCCAGATCCGACCAGGCCCGTACCTGCAAGGACGCTTTCAGGTTATCCGTCAAACGACTGCTGGCTTCCAGGTTGAAAAATTTCCCACCATTTTCCCAGTCGACCACGACGCCGCCAAGAACCTCGGTGCCGGCCGCATCATTCGCAACCCACCTGAGACCAGCAAACACATCGTGATTGAAGGGTGTCGTCGCACGGTTACCCCGGCTATCGAGCATAACTTCAAACAAGACACCTAAATCCGCCTTCGTCTCACCAACACCGACCAGGGTGTACTCGAAGCCACCGGTTGCCGCCGAAAAACTTTCTCCCTGTCCACTGCGATAAGCGGCTTCGAACTTCCACAACCAGTCATCAATCGCAGCCTGAATGTCCAGACTGGTCTGGTTAATGATGTCGTAGTTTGGAATCAGCACCGGGTTACCGGAACCATCCAGCCCCGGAGTAAAACGCGGGTCGCGTGAGGTTCCGTGAAAATGCGCAAAACCGATATCCCAATCGCCGACTATCGTTGAAACTCGTCCAGCAACGCTCGGATAGTACTCGTCCAGGCCATTGTCGTACGCCACCTGGTCGTTATCGACACGGGGGGTCGAACGCAGCCTCCCCTTCGCACCGGGAAACTGTCTTTCCCGAAAATACGGCAACAGGTAAAGGTCCACGATGCCCCATTCACGCTCCAACGACAGCTTGAGCATCGGCTGACCAAGCTTTTGCTCGCCATCCGGATTCTCGAGCAGGTCGCTCTGATTGATGACATCAACAAGATGGTAGGCCTCCGTAACGCCCCAAAACACCTTGTCGACACCTACGCGCGTTTCCCAGCCATCGCCCGCGTAAATCCATACCGCTTCGCGCAAGTCCCAGTGGGTTCGTTCGCTATCCTGCTGGTCGATCCGGACAAAGGGGGTGAACGTAAAACTCTGCCTCCCCTCGTCCCAACGCCTGTAATACTCAGTCTCAAGATGCAAGGACAATCCGCCATCTTTCTGCTCCACGGCGGCGGGAGACTGCCAATGATGGCGCCCCTCTAGGCCCATCTCGTGACTCCATTCCGCCGCGACCGTGACGGGCAAAATGCCCAGAACGGCCAAAGACCTGAATATTGCTCTCATCGATTCACTTCATCCGTTTGAGTGCGTTCTTATTGAAATCCGCATCGGTAAATCCATTGCGAAACACATAGTTCTTCCACGTCAGTATGGTCGATTTTCCCGTTTGGTGATTCTCCATGTACATTTCGGATGCGCGCCAGAACTGTCCGAGGTACTGCTGGTAATCGCGAAACACCAAAGTCTTCAGCAAGGCATTTTTGCGATCGTAGAATTCGATTTTTTCAGGCCGATACTCAGCCTTGTGGAGCCACAACAACTGCCGCGTATAACCGGAATACTTATCGACCGGATCTCGCTCTACCAGGAACATCGGGACGCCATCCAGTTCTGTCTCCTCGACAAACCGGTAGGTGTACTTTTCGACCTCTTGTGAGGTCAGGTCTTCGTAGGCAAATTCACTGCCCATGAAAGGCCCGGATTTATTGCGCGACGCGATCCGTTTGACACGCTTGAGTGCGGGCAGGTAAAGCCATTGATCGTCCGGACCACTCTTATGCGTGAAAGTCAGCAACGCAGTTCCTTTCACATCCCGGGGTCGATCGAAGACGATCATTGATTTGTCGCCATCACCCTCCACTTCCATGATGCGGTTACGCATGTATCGCGCTGACTCCTCACCCTGCGCATTGCGTAACAGCATACCCATCTCGACTGACAAATCGCCAAACCCGGTATCTCTCCGATCCGCTTCGACGATGATTTCCAGGCCGCGCTCTTGCGCTGTCTGTCCCCAGCCAGGAACTGCGAGCAGGCCGAATACTGAAAATACGAATATCTTAAGAAGAGACGGCATGTTTTTTTACTCCGAATTTCATCAACAAGGTTGGCAGGAAAAGAAAATCCGCCAACAGCGCCAGACCGATGGTAATCGCGGTCAGCAATCCCATGCCCGCATTCAGTTCGAAGTTTGAGAAGGCAAGCACGCCGAATCCCAACACCAACACCAATGAGGTCACCCACAAGGCTGTTCCCACGGTGGAAAAAGCGTAACGTACGGCATCCGGCGCGCTTAGGCCTTTTTCCCGTTGCGCGCGCAGATATTTGCTGAGGAAATGCACCGTATCGTCAACCACGATACCCAGCGTCATGCCGCTAACCACGGATAAAGCCAGCCCGATCTGCCCGACAAAAAAACCCCATAGACCGAAAGCCATGGCAATGGGAACCAGGTTGGGAACAACACTGAGCAAACCGATCCGCAACGAACGCAAGGCAATAACGAGAATTGCTGAAATCAACACCAAGGCTATCGTCGTCCCTTTCAGCATTGAACGAATATTCCGATGGCCGATATTGGCAAACATGATGCTAGAGCCACTGCCGGCGGCCTGGAAATAATCGGGAGCGTTCTCGGATAGCCATTTCTGCGCTGCTCGCTCAAGGGCCAACAATTCTTCCGAAGAAATCGATTTCAGGGTTACCGTCATGCGGGTTGCTGATTTCTTCACATTGATTTGATTGTTGAGATCCAGACCAAAGGGTAACGAAAACTCGTACAACAACAGATATTGCGCCGACAACTCACGTGTATCCGGCAGGCGATACCAGGACGGATCATCAGCATGTAGATTCTTGTTGAGCCTCTTCATGATGTCAGTGATGGTATTGACGTGCGTCACATTGGGCTGCTGCCTGTACCAATTGGCAAAATTCTCCACATGCCGCAGAAACTCCGGATCGCTCACCAGGCCCTCACCAGGAGCCGGCAATGAATATTCGATCGAATCGATACCGGTGAGGTTGTCTTCCGCGTAATCGGTATCCGCCCTGAAAGCAATTGACTCGTCGAAATATTCAACAAACACGTCGTTCAATTCATTGCGTGGCAATTGCGCAATCAACACAATGATGGCCACCAGCATGCCCCAGAAGATGATCTGGCGGCGGCTGATAACAAAATCACCGAATTTCTGCATCGCCAACCGTCCTTCCGATGCCTTGGGATTGACTCTTACCGGCAACAACATCATCAATGCCGGCAAGAAAGTCATACTCAAAACCCATGCAACGACAACCCCCATGGCTGCCATGTTGCCAAGGTCACGAAACGGTGGCGCTTCACTGAAATTCAGGCTGAGAAACCCGACTGCCGTGGTCAATGTCGTCAGAAATACTGGTGACAGATTGATGCGCAGGCTTTCGCGCATTGCCTCTTTCTTGGACATTCCGTCTCGCATGAAATGCAGGAAATTCACCAGGATATGCACGCTGTCGGCTACGGCAAGCGTCATCACAACCACCGGCACGCTGGTCGTTGGCGGGCTCAATTCGATACCAATCCACCCGGTCACCCCCATCGTGACCAATATCGTCATCAGAATCATTAAGGCGGTCACCACCGTCGCACCGGTGCTACGCAACATCACGCCGACAATTACCAGGATGAGAGCGAACATGAGCGGGTACAACGTCGTCATGTCCTTTTCCGACTCTTCCGGAAAAGCGTTGTTCATCACGACCATGCCGGTCAGTCGGACCTCAAGGTTTGTATCGCGCTGTTCCAGTTGCGAAGCCAGGCTACGGG
>Ga0180435_10004620_pt1 | contig 13543 bp, 10 predicted proteins | sample SS_ome_3_FD_132467 | JGI IMG/M metagenome (GOLD analysis project Ga0180435, IMG submission 132467) | Hypersaline lake sediment archaeal communities from the Salton Sea, California, USA - SS_3_S_1 metaG | ecosystem: Environmental > Aquatic > Non-marine Saline and Alkaline > Hypersaline >... | reverse complement strand
TTTCCCTCAAAAAAGTTGAAAAATACCTTTTCGAGTACGGTCTAGCTCCCCGGTTCAGAACACATAGACCGGGCCAAAGAGAATCGAGGTATCGTCTGAGGTTGAGTGCTCCATATAATCGAAGCGTACTACCGCGCCCCAGTGCGCGTCGAACATACAGTGAGCACGGGCGCGTACCGTCTGGTAATCGTCGTCCGCCTCCTGGCTGTCCTGATAGTAATATTTTACCGTGGCCGCCAGCATCCGCCAACGCCAACCTACCGTAATGCCGTATAGGTACGAATCGTTGTCCATATTCGCCCGTTGCGTATCAACGCGCTCCCAGGCGTAGCCGATGTACGGGTTCACCGAGAGGTGCCATTCGGTGATGTTGAAAAGCGGACCTGCCTTCACCATCGGCACGTTCACCGTAATGTCTTCATTCTTCGGCTTGATCCTGTGATAGAGATATCCCGCCCCGATATTCCAGGAAATCCATGCCTTGCGTGAACCGTACAGATTAGCGAAGGCCAGGTTCCCGAAGACATCGGTATCATTCACATCCGTAAAAAAAGAGAAGTTTGTAAAGACGAGGTTTTTGTATACTAAAAGGAAGAAGAGGCCGTACTCCGGCGCGGTGTCGGTCTTTTCTATGACCTGGCCCCGTTCCCCGCGCACATTCGTTTTATTACGGTCCCATCCGAAGAGCGGACTGATAGTTACTATCGTATCCCTCGTCTCTGCATCCGGTAGTGTCGCAACGCTATCCGCCGCAATTCCCGGCATCTGCCCCGAGCAGAGTAGCGCCGCGCCAAACAATGATATGATGATTTTACGTCTCATCACCAAAATCCCGTATCTGCCCCCATTGGTTACATAGAAAATGGTGGCGTAGATGATCTGACCCGCATAGTTGCATCACTTTAAAAATAACCCATCCCTCTAACTATGGACCGCCCACAGTCAATAGCCTGATTTCTTTAACTGATATGATAGCCGCTATTTAAACGATGGTCAATTACAAAATGCCCCGCTCCCTGGGAAGCAAAAAGGCAGAATCCCTCACAAGAGAAATTTTGCCTTTTGCTCAAAATTAAGGCAAGGAGTCGCGCGCTGAATCGAAGTCTATTTTTATGGGGGAATCACCTGGCTACAGGAATATCATTCAATCCCCCGAAATAAGCTTGGGTGACTCCCCGGATGGCCCAGAGGCGGGATGAGGGGCAAAAGATACCAATTATATCCGCGCCGGCTCCGTTGTAATCAGCCGGAACCGGATAATCCAGGCTTCCGCCGAAGTAGCTCCTGGTCACTCCCCGGATTGCCCATAAACCGGTTGAGGGTCTGAATATTCCACATTCCCAGGTCGCGTCGCCGTCGTAATCTCCCGGTACAGTCTCATCATTTATCGCGCCGAAGTAACTCCGGCTGATATTTTTCAATGCCCAGAGCCCGATGGTTTTCCGGAAGATTCCGATATCTTTTGTCCCATCCCCGTCATAGTCGCCGGGAACCGGGATATCACCATGGGTTCCGAAGTAAATCCGGGTGAAGTTACGGACCGCCCAGAGACCGGAGACATTCCGAAAGATTCCCGGGTCGCAATATCCGTCACCGTCATAATCTCCGGGGACCGGCTGATCGCCAGAAGAACCAAAGTAAGCCCGGGTTACATTCCGCACTGCCCAGAGGCCCGAACTGCTCCGGAATATCCCGATATCCGTAACATTATTGCCGCTGTAATCACCGGGAACCGGATGGTCGGAGGGGGAACCGAAATATATCCGGGTGATTTCCCGGACTGCCCAGAGCCCGGAACTTTCCCGAAAGATGGCAATATCCGAGGTCCCGTCACCGTCATAGTCTCCGGAATCGAATACAAGCTGCCACTCCGGTATAGGGAGAATTAATTCAAGTTTAGTGATAAAGATATCATAATCTCCCGAACAGTTTGATTGATAGGGGCTTTCGGTGGGAAAATCGCTGGAGCGGGTATAACCGGTAATGTAAGTGTTATTCTCCAGATCAATGGAAATTCCCCGGCCATATTCATCGTGACTCCCTCCCAGATAAGTGGAATAGACCAGGGCGGAACCGGAGGAGGAGAGCTGACTTATTATGACGTCATAACTTCCTCCTTGAGCTGATTGATAGGGATTTTCGGTGGGAAAATCGGAAGACTGGGTACCACCGATCAGATAAGCTCTGTCTCCCGAGTCTACGACAATGCTCCACGCGCTATCAGGGTAAACTCCTCCAAGATAAGTAGAATAGAGCAGAGAAGATCCGGAGGAGGAGAGTCGGCTGACAAAGGCATCAAAATTTCCCGACCGGCTCGACTGATAGGGATTTTCGATGGGGAAATCGTCGGAGAGGGTATAGCCCGCCACATACATTCGGTTTTCTGAATCCCGAGAGATATCGCAGCCATAATCTTCATCCCCGCCTCCTAAGTAGGTGGAATAGTTCAGAGAGGAACCGGAGGAGGAGAGTCGGCTGGCAAAGGCATCATAAAACCCTCCTCCGTAGCCTGCCTGATAGGAGTTTTTGGTGGGGAAATCGGCTGAATTGGTATAACCGGCCACACCCACCCGATTTGCCGAGTCCAGGCAGATACCGGTTGCCCAATCTTCGGTTTCCCCACCTATATAGGTGGAATAGACCAGAGAGGAACCGGAGGAGGAGAAATGGCAGATAAAGACATCAAATTCTTCATCGCTACCCGAAATGCTGGCTTGATAAGGGTTTTCGGTGGGGAAATCGGTCGAATTAGTAATACCGGTTAGATACACGCGGTTTTCTGAGTCCAGGCAGATGCCAAATCCAAAATCAGATTCAAACCCCCCTAAATAGGAGGAATAGACCAGAGATGACCCGGAAGACGAGAGCAGGCTAACGAAAGCATCTGAGACTCCTCCCGATTTCGATTGATAGGGATTTTCAGTGGGAAAATCGTCGGATTGAGTATTACCGGTCAGATAGACACGGTTATCAGAGTCAACGGCAATGTCTCGGCCGTAGTCATAACGACTCCCTCCCAGATAGGTGGAATAGACCAGAGAAGAGCCGGAGGAGGAGAGCTTACTGACCAGGACATCATAATATCCCATCCGGCTCAACTGAAAGGGATTATCGATGGGAAAATCATCAGAGTGAGTATAACCGGTTACATATGCCTGATTTTCTGAGTCTAAGGCGATAGCATAACCATAATCATCAGCACTTCCTCCAAGATAGGTTGAATAGCGAAGCTCCAGTATTGGCGGTGGAGGCGGCACGGAGGGGTAGACCAGATAGGCCACGTCACAGGCCACCCGGGCCGAGTGGTACTTAATCCGCATATACCCGTTCTCCCCCCAATTTGTTCCCCAGCTATTGCGGAGTATCCAGTACCCATTATTCTCCGGATCGCCGTTGTCATCCCAGCCGACCAGGGCAATGGAATGGTCGGTGAGGGTATAATAGCATTCAGGGAAATCAGGAGGGTTCCCGAAGCAGGAAGTATAGGAATCTTCATAGATCCCGCCGCTGTAGCCACCGAAGGCGGGACGGTTTGAATCCACCGCGGCAACAACTACACCGTAAACCATAATAGCGGTTTTAATAGCCTCGATATCGTTGCAGGGGATCCGATGCCAGGAGGCGAAGGCTATGGTCTGGTCATTCCAGTGGGTACAGGAACCGGGATCGGTGGCCTGATAGGGGAAATCAGATTCACTGATTATCCCCACTTGAGTGAGCGCTTCCAGTTCATAATAGTCATAATCAGCCCCTCCGCAGCCAAAAAAATGCTCACTGTACCGGGGCAGTCTCCCCACGCACCATATAATGTACGATTCTGAGAAGTCGGCGCAATTTCCATCATATCTACCTGTAGCCCAGTTATAGGTTCCTTCGGCCGCCGCACCGGCGCCGAATGCATAACAAGATCCGCATGGTCCTTGAGATTTGATGGGGCCGATATAAGAGTGGCCATTATAATTTCGCCAGTCCAAACGAGAGGGCAACTCTATTTTCCCCAGGGATTTTGCCAGGGGGCCGATATCTTCGAATCCTTCCAGGCGGTTTGGGAAAAGAGGAAGATGTCGACTGAAGAATTCCTTCTTCAGTCCGGGGGCCATATCATAGACCCAGTTGTGGTCTACGGTGAATTTATATCCATTAGCTTCTATTTTGTATCTGATCTCTTCGAGGGTATCGTCCGATTCAAAGGGGATGATCTCTCTGTGCTGGGCGGAAGATTGAGGTGGGGTTATAAAAAGAGTAAGGTTAAGGAGAATTAAAACCAATCCGATCGCGCTCTTTGTTTTCATAGGTCACCTCAATATTTTTATTCACCCAAATTGAGTTATTGTTAAATATTCATGGAAGGCGAAAAACACGTAAAGGGTGAGGGGTAATAGATTTTAATAGCCATTAGCCAACAAATCCCTACCACCAGATAAATGATATATAAAACCATGAATAAATATACTGAATCGAGGCCAATAAGTAAAGTAGAAATCATAAATGACACGCTTGCGGGAGAGTGGGATTGACACCATTAGCCGGGAAACAGGCGGTATCCCGGAAGATGGAGCCCCGTAGCGGTTGGTTTTGATATCCCCGCTGTTGGGGTTCCAGGACCGGTAGAAGAAGCTGTTGATATTCTTTTCAAATAATAACTACGAATTGCTTAATTTGGCCGGTTTATGCTATAAACCACCTCACTTTGTTCGCTGATTTAGAGATGAAAATAATATTCCACCCCGGGAGAATAAGTGACCGAAGATAATATAGATCTCGCGTCGGTAGTGGTTCTGACCTGTAACGGGAAAGAGCATCTGGAAGAGTGTCTGGAATCGTTGAAATCCCAGACCTATCCGAAATTGGAAGTCATCCTGGTTATCAACGGGTCGGATGACGGCTCTGCTGATTTCGTCCGCCGTTGCTTCGGGGATTTCGTTCGGATTATAGAGCTCCCGGAAAATATCGGATATACCGGAGGGAATAATGTTGGTCTGCGGGCGGCCCGGGGAAGGTACCTGGCTCTATTGAATGATGATACCAGACTTCATCCCGAGTGGCTGAAGAATATGGTTGAGTCACTGGAGAAGCAGGCTGATTACGGCATGGCCGCCTGTAAAATTCTGTCCTATTACCAGCCTGAGATTATTGATAATGTAGGACATATATTTTACCGCGACGGGACCTTTCGGGGAAGAGGTCGGTTGGAGAAGGATCGGGGGCAGTATGACCGGGAGGAGGAAGTTCTCTCTCCCAGTGGCTGCGCCTTTCTGGTCCGAAGGGAGGCTCTGGATGAGGTCGGCCTGTTAGATGATGATTTTTTTATCTACGGCGAAGATGCCGATCTTTCTTTGAGAATCCGGCTGGCAGGTTGGAAGGTCGTGTATGTCCCTTCAGCGATAGTTTATCATAAGTATTCGGCTACTACCGGAGCTTACTCTCCCTTTAAGGCGTTTCTGGTGGAGCGAAATCGGATCTGGCTTACTTTAAAAAATTTTCCTCCCGGCGCTTTGCTGATGGCTCCGATTTACGCGGCGTTAAGAATGATATATCAGATTTATGGAGTTCTGGCCGGGAGAGGAGCCGCCGGTGAATTTGCCCGGCAATACTCGCCGCTCTCCTTGCTGGGGATCTTGATTAAGGCGCATCTGTCCGCGCTGACCGGAGCTCCCCTGATGTGGCGGAAACGGAAAAAAATTAACCGGCTAAAGAAGGTAAGCAACCGTGAGTTTTATCGCTGGCTCAAGCAATTCAGCCTTTCCGCGAAAGAGCTAGCGTTAAAGGAATAGAACATAGCGCCTTCGGCGCAACGTTCTAAAGTGCCTTAAGTGCCTAAAGTGCGCTTAAGTGCCTAAAGTTAAAAAGATTCACCTCGCTAGCAGAGCTGAGCATTAAATTGTTTAATTATTTGTAATTATCAAAATTTTGAAACAGGAATTTAGCGCTTCGCGCTAACTTTTGGTAGCCGCACCCTTCAGGGTGCGCAATATGGCGCAGGCTAAAGCCTGCGGCTACCCCTTTATTCAACATGTATTGAAATTCCGATATTATACATTTAGTTAAACTGGTATAATGATTTTAGACATATTTTCAAAACTAATTTTTTTCGGAGAAAAAAATTAATGAGGATCGGCATCAACGCGCTATATCTTATTCCCGGCCGGGTCGGGGGAAGTGAGATCTATCTCCGCCAGCTTATCTCCGCGCTGGCGCGGATTGATAGTGAAAATGAATACGTTGTCTTCACCAATCGGGAGAACCGGGGGACCTTTGATCTGGCGGATAATTTTCAGGAGCACCACTGTCCGGTTAAGGCCTTGATCCGCCCCCACCGGATTGCCTGGGAGCAGATGGTATTGCCCTATCGAGCACGTCAGCATGGACTTGATGTTCTCCATTCTCCCGGATTTGTCGCCCCCCTCTTCTGCCCATGTCCATCGGTGGTCACCATTCTCGATCTGATCTATCTTGAATTTCCCGAGACTTTTCCTTTCCTGGCGAGGCAATGGATGAAATTTTTAGTGAAACACTCGGCCCGCCGTGCGCAGGCATTGATCTCCCTCTCCGAACATTCCCGGGATGAGATTCTCTGGGCGCTCGACCTCCCTTTCTGGAAAGTCACCGCGGTATATATGGGAGGAGGTGAGATGAGTCTGACAGTTCCTCCCCCGGAAGAGAGAGCCGGACTTCTCCGCGAATATGGCATTACCTCGCCCTATATCCTTACAGTTGCGGCGGCGCATCCGCATAAGAACATTGCCCGCCTCCTGGAAGCGTTTTATCATTTTAGAAATAAGCGGAAACAGTACCGGTTGGTAGTTATCGGGGTGCAGCACAATCGCTATTCACAGCATCTGAGACAGGTGGTCGAACGCCTTGATCTGAATGACCATGTGATCTTTACCGGTTGGATTCCCGGACGGGTCAAGGAAGCTATCTTTGCCGAGGCTGCCGTGATGGTATTTCCCTCTCTCATGGAAGGATTCGGCCTGCCGGTTCTGGAGGGAATGCGGGCCGGATTGCCGGTAGCCTGCTCGGATCTGTCGTCACTTGCGGAGGTGGCGGGCGACGCGGCCCATCTCTTTGATCCCTACTCGGTAGAAGATATGAGTCGTGCCTTAGAAGAGTGTGTTGCCGATGAAAAACTTCGAGAGAGATTGATAGATAGCGGAAAAACCCACGCTGCTAACTTTACCTGGGATAAGACTGCCCGGGAAACACTGAAAGTTTACTATAAGGCTGTGGAAGGGAACCGTTCCAGCCGTTCCAATTGTTCCAGCAGAAATCACCGTTCAAGTCATTCCAGTCGGGGAGGGAGCCGTTCCAACTCAAGGAATCGTTCCAGCCGGGAGAGCGCTTACAGAAAGTTTGAAAGCTGAATTACCTGGAGATCATTATGTTTCGGTTTAAATATCTTAATATATTATCCTTTAGTTTCGTCGCGGGCGCGCTGATATTGGCCGGTATCTCAGGGTGTAGTCCTGGCTCCGGAGCGGGTGACAAGATGAAAGTAGCAGGAGTCTTCTCATCATCTCTGGAGGATCCTCAGGCGGCGGTTATTTATCAGAGTCTCCGGAAGGCCGAACAGGAGATGGATGTGGTCTGCGATGTAACCGATAATGTCTCCTCCGGGGATATGAAGAGAGTTCTGAATGATTACGTGGAAAAGGGGTATCTGGTTATCTTCGGTTCAGCGCCGGACTCCGAAGCGATTATTCGCCGGTTTGCCCGGGATTATCCGGAGATCGCGTTCTGTTTCTGTTCTTCCACCGGTCCCTCCGCCCCTAATCTTTCCGTATTTAACAGCTGGGTCTATGAGCCGGCCTATCTCTGCGGGTTAATCGCCGGGAGGCGCACGAAGACAAATATTGTGGGCGCGGTAGGCACTCTTCCGGATCCGGCTGTAAACTGCTTGATTAATGCCTTTTCTCAGGGAGTTCGTGAGGCTAATCCATCCGCACGGGTAATCAGTGCTTTTATAGAAAGCCCTTTCGATCCTGTTGCCGCGGGCCGGGTGGCGGATAGTCTAATTACGTCCGGCGCCGACTATCTCTTTGCCGGTACTCCCGGTGTCATCAAGACCTGTAAGAAGAAAGGGGTTAGAGCCTTTGGCAACCTTCAGGATCAATATTCTCTCGCTCCGGCTACGGTAATATCAGGGACGGTCTGGGATCTCTGGCCTACGGTTGAGAAAGTTATAACCGATGTTGAGGAAGAGCGGTATCAAGCTCAGGATCTGAGGGAATGGTCTATGATGGCGAAAGGGGGAGCGTTTCTCGCCCCCTATCATAGTTTTGAGGGGAAAGTTTCTATTGAATTGAAAGATATGATTGACCAGATCCGTCGGGATATAATGGCCGGAACCTTTCGCGTCCCCGCCAACGAGCTCCCACCGCCGCTTTATTCCGGATTATAATCCAATCTGATCTCCGCCGCCAGTGAGTGGAGATGATACGGGAAAAAGTATTAAGCCGATCCTGGCTAGAACCGAAGCAGTGCGGCTGTAAATTTCTGTATCGGAATTTCTTTTCTCTCTCTCTCTCTCTCTCTCTCTCTCTCCCGAAATACTTCGGGATCCCGAGTGGTCTCATATTAAGTCTCGGGACCGAAATACTTCGGGATCCCGAGTGGTCTCATATTAAGTCTCGGGACCGAAATACTTCGGGATCCCGAGTTGTTTCATATTAAGTCTCGGGACAAAAAACTCTATTTTAGACAGGATAACAGGATAATCAGGATGGAAAATCAAAACCCTTATCCTGTTCATCCTGTTATCCTGTCTGAAAAAGTCAAAAGTTACCCAAACGAAGGGAGGGCTAAGCTCTAAAACCAGATTGACGTCAGCTGGTTCTTTTGTTAAACATGGTCCGCATTCCCACGCGTAGGGTTAAAACGGGGCGATGGCTCTATCTGGCAGCCCCGCAGTAATTCACAAATTTATTGGCAAAAAAGAATTTAACAGAAATTTCCCAAGGAGAAATTTAAAAGGAGAGTTGGAAATGTCGGATAAGAAGAAGGTCTTAGAGAATACCATTAAACGGTGCCGGGAGCGGGATATTATCATACCCACTTACGAGCAGATGGCCAACCCGGAAAAGATACCGACCGGGATAAAAAATGAGCTGAAAGAGATTGGACTCTGGGATCTTAATCCCCGCAATATGTTTCGGATCACCTGGAAGAATGAGCCGGTTGATTTCGGGGGTAGATTTGGTGGGGTTAACTATCTAGAGATTCCCCGGGAGTTGACCGGAGTTCGGGCCCGGATTTTCATGCTCATCGGGAAGTATTTTCCTACCGGTGCCCATAAAGTAGGAGCTACCTTCGGACCTCTGGTAGAAAAGTTGGTCCGGGGTGAATTTGATCCCACCACTCAGAAGGCGCTCTGGCCTTCAACGGGGAATTATTGCCGGGGCGGGGCTTATGACGCTTACCTCCTGGCCTGTCCCTCGATAGCGGTGCTCCCGGAAGGGATGTCACGGGAGCGGTTCGATTGGCTGAAAACAGTCGGCTGCGAGATCTACGCTACTCCCGGTTGCGAGAGTAACGTGAAAGAGGTCTACGACAAGACGAAAGAATTGAAGATGAAGCGGCCGGACGAGATCGTGGTTTTAAACCAGTTTGATCAGATTGGTAACGCGATCTGGCATTACGTCTGTACCGGTCGGGCGATGGAAGAGATCTATTATCAGGAAAGGCAGGGGAAAGAAAAACTCCGTGCCATCTGTCTGACCCAGGGATCCGCCGGGACGCTCGGGAGTGCCGAATATCTTAAAGAGAAGTTCCCCGAGATCAAGGTGGGTGCCTCGGAAGCTCTCCAGTGTCCGACCTTGCTTTATAACGGGTACGGAGGTCACCGGATCGAAGGTATCGGAGATAAGCATGTCCCCTGGATCCATAATATCAAAACTATGGATATGGTGGTCGATATCGATGACCAGAACTGTATGGATCTGCTCCGCCTCTTCAACGAGCCGGCCGGTATGGACTATATGAAGAAAAAGGGAGTTGATCCCAATGTGGTGGATCGGCTGAATCTGCTGGGTATCTCTTCAATTGCCAACCTGCTCGGTTGTATCAAGATGGCGAAGTACTATGAGATGAATGATGATTCAATCATCGTAACCGTAGCCACCGATTCGATGGATATGTACAAATCACGGCAGGCGGAAGAACAGGAATTGCATGGCGACTACACCGAGATGAAAGCGATACTGGATTTTGAAAGATCGTTGATGAGCCAGTCGATTGATTGGATGAAAGAGCTGACCTACTGGGATAAGAAGCGGATGCACAACCTCAAGTACTTCACCTGGATCGAGCAGCAGGGTAAACAGCTTGAAGAGCTTAATGCCCAGTGGTATGATGATGACTACTGGACAAAACAGTTCCATGCCTACGAGGAATGGGATGAATTGATCAAGGAGTTCAACGCCAAGACCGGTCTTCTGAAGAAATACGAATAGTCTTATTTCTTCTGGAAAAACCAATAGTTGTTAATACCCGGATTTATAAATAATTTACGCACGGAGAGAAATAATTATGATCGCGAAAAAAATAGAAGGTGGTTATCTGTTGGAGAGTCCCACGATTAACGGTATCTTTGTTGTCAAGCTGACCCTGACCGATGATGGGGAGGAGAAGATTGAGACCTGCACAACGAAGCTTGGGTTCTGTCTTCCGCAGCAGGTTCTTGATCCTGGAACTATCGAAAAAATTATCGGTGAAAAACGCTGGAAACATTTTCTAGAGATGAAGGAGAGAGGAATCGATAATATGTTTATCGATCCCCAGCGTCCCAAGCGAAGAGCGCATGCACAGAAATCCTGGTAATAATTTATCCCCGCCTACGGCGGGGATAAATTAGTTTTGAACAAATACCCGGCATTATGATATTAGTCCAATGTCGGGGAGGCCACTCAGTAGCAAATTTTCTTTTTCAAGGAATCTAATTTTTGCGAAGCAAAAATTAGATTAACAAAGGAGGAAGTATGAATCCTGAAGATTTAATCTTTTCGGAAGAACACGAATGGATAGAATCCGGGAAGTCTCCGGCCCGGATGGGTATCTCCGATTACGCGCAGAAAGAACTTACCGATGTTGTCTACGTGGAACTTCCCGAGGTAGGAGTGGAGGTAAGCAAAGGAGACAGCATTATTGTCCTGGAATCGGTGAAAGCGACTTCCGATGTTTACGCTCCGGCAGCAGGTAAAATTACCGAGGTGAACGGCAATCTGGAAGATAATCCCCAGAAGATCAACGAAGATCCTTATGGCGCCGGCTGGTTAGTTGAGATGGAGATCACCGACTCCTCCGATCTGGATGGTATGATGGACTATAATGCCTATCAGAAATATCTGGAAGAGGAGAGCTGAGATTATGTTGTATCGTCCTTTCGCTTGCGCTTAAGGACTTGTTGGATCAGAATGCCTTCGGCATTCTTTGTAGGAGTTGTAGGATCGCTTCGCTTGAATATCCGGCTTTCCACCGCCAACGAGGAATGGCCTATGTCTTGTGCAGGCTTCTAATGTCTGAAAGCCAGGTGAAAGCGAATAACTTTAGGCACTTCAAACTTTAAGTACTTTAGGCACTTCTGAACTATGCGCTATATAACCAATACGGCCGAACAGCAAGAGAAGATGCTGAAGGAGATCGGCGTCTCTTCATTTGAAGAGTTGATCGCCACCATCCCGTCCGGGGTGAGATTTGAAGGTGACCTGGATATTCCCGGACCTCTCTCAGAGCGGGAACTGGAGGAACACCTGGTCTCTCTAGCCGGCCGTAACGCTGGTTTTGATTCTTTTAAGCCGCTGGTCGGTGCCGGCGCCTATAAGCATTTTGTTCCCCGGGCGGTCCAGGCCCTGCTAAGCAGGGAGGAATTTTACACCGCCTATACTCCCTATCAGCCGGAGCGCAGTCAGGGAATCCTCCAGGCGATGTTTGAACTTCAGACCTTCCTCTCCCGTTTGGCCGGAATGGAGGTGATCATCCCATCGATGTATGACGGGGCGACAGCGGTGGCGGAGGCGGCCTTGATGACACTCCGTCTGACCAAGAAGAATAAGATCATCCTCTCCGCCGCGCTCCATCCCCATTACCGGGCGGTTATCGAAACCTACGCCGCTCCTCATGAGACAGATATAGTTGAGCTCCCGTACCGGGAGGGACTCATAGATATTTCCGGACTGAAAGATTTATTGGATGATGATACGGCTTCGGTGATTGTTCAGAGTCCGAACTTCTTCGGCGGGATTGAGAAGATCGCGGAATTGGCGAAACTCACACACGCCCGCGGCTCTCTCCTGGTCCAGGTGGTAGCGGAGAGTCTCTCCCTCGGGATATTGAAATCACCCGGAGAGATGGATGTCGATATCGTTGCCGGAGAGGCGCAGTCTCTGGGTATGGACCTTAGTTTTGGCGGCCCCTATAACGGATACCTGGGTGCCCGGAAAAAGTTTCTCCGGCAGCTCCCGGGGAGGATCGTGGGCGAGACGGTGGACCTGGACGGGAGAAGAGTTTTCGTGATGACCTCCCGGGCCCGGGAGCAGGATATCCGCCGGGAGAAGGCGACCTCCTGCATCTGCTCCAACCACGGGCTGAATATTATCGCCTCAGACATATATCTATCCCTGATGGGAACCGAAGGACTCCACAAAACCGCCCTGCTTAATACCCGGGCCGCTCATTATTTGGAGGAGCGTCTGGTCGCGGGGGGCGGCTTCGAAAAAGTCTTTGACTATCCATTCTTCAATGAATTTTTACTCCGGAGTAAAAAACCGGTCCTGGATATCAGGGAACTGCTCCTGAAAAATGGATTCATTCCTCCGCTTTCTCCCGGCGTATTTCTTGGAGATGAAGAGCTGGAGAACGCGGCCCTCTTTGCCGTCACCGAAATCTTTAACCGCGGAGAACTCGACCACATCGCCCAGCTTTTAGCAAAATAGAAATAACCGCGGATTATGCGGATTGAGCGGATTAAAGAAATATGGAGAAGGAGCTCTTATATAAAGATATCACGGAAAAAATTATCGGGGCTGCTATGGAGGTTCATAGGGTCTTAGGACCTGGTTTTCTCGAGGCAGTATATGAAGAGGCGTTATGTATTGAATTAGATAGGATAGGATTAAGCTATAAACGTCAGGAAGAACTGAGAATCCCTTACAAAGATTGTATCTTAAATCAAAGATATCGTGCCGATTTGATTGTTGAAGAAAAGGTAATTGTTGATAATAAAGCGACTAAAGGAATTGGTGAAATTGACCAGGCTCAGTTATTTAATTACCTGAAAGCAACAAAATTGAAAGTAGGTCTGGTTATTAATTTTGGTGAATTACGTTTGAAATGGAAACGTATTATCTGTGAGAAATATTTCAGATAAAGTTTTTTTAAAATCCGCCCAATCCGCATAATCCGCGGTTAAATAAACTAGAGAGGATCGCCCGGCTTTTCGCGAAATAAAAATAACCGCAGATTGAGCGGATTGGGCGGATTAAAGAGCATAAACCGGGAGCTCTTATATTAAGATATTTACGGGTAATTATGTTTAAAATGGAACTAG
>Ga0180435_10004619_pt1 | contig 13544 bp, 16 predicted proteins | sample SS_ome_3_FD_132467 | JGI IMG/M metagenome (GOLD analysis project Ga0180435, IMG submission 132467) | Hypersaline lake sediment archaeal communities from the Salton Sea, California, USA - SS_3_S_1 metaG | ecosystem: Environmental > Aquatic > Non-marine Saline and Alkaline > Hypersaline >... | reverse complement strand
GGCACCAGTTGACCGGCATCTCGGCGCGATACGCCAGGCCGTTGCGGTAGAGGGTCAGGAACAGCCACTGGGTCCACTTGTAGTACTCGGGCGCGTGGGTTGCGAGCTCGCTGCGCCAGTCGTACATGGGGCCGAGGGTCTTGAGCTGCTCGCGGATGATCCGGATGTTGTCCGCGGTGTGCTCCCCGGGGGGCACGCCGCACTTGATGGCGTAGTTCTCGGCCGGCAGTCCGAAGCTGTCGAAGCCCACCGGCTGGAAGACGCTGTAGCCGCGCATGCGGCGGAAGCGCGCCCAGGTGTCGGCGGGAACGTAGTTGTACCAGTGTCCCAGGTGGAGCTTGTCGCCGCTGGGATAGGAGAACATGCTGAGGCAATAGCAGCGCGGACGATCCGATTCGTGGTCCGTCTCGTCGTGCCGCGTCTCCTCCCAGCGCTTCCGCCAGCGCGCCTCGATGTCCCGGAATGCGTAGTCTGCCATGTCCAGCGGTACCTCCGGTCGACGCCGTCCGGATCCGTACGGCGCGCCGCGATGGGTCTCTGTCGGGTGTGGGGTGGCCGGTCGTCGCAGGCAACACTAGTCGCATCCGAAGCGCGATGCCAAGGCAAAAAGCGGGCGGGGCGGGGGCGGCGGCGTCAACCGGCGGCGACACTGCGGTGGAAGACGATGCGCGGGCGGTCCGGGGTCAGGCCACCCCCCGCAACAGGACGAGTTCCAGCCCGCCGCCGTCCGGAGCGAGCGTGACCGCGACCACGTCGAATCGGAAGCGCGAAGCGCCCCGGGATCCCACCTGCGCGAGATAGCGACGGGCGACCAGCCTCATCCGTCGCAGCTTGCCTCTGGTGACCGCCTCGGCCGGCGCACCCCAGGCCGTCCCGCGCCGCGTCTTGACCTCGACGAAGACCAGGACCGGACCGCGCCGCACCACCAGATCAAGCTCACCCTCGCGGACCCGGAAACGCCGTTCCAGGACCTCGTATCCCCCGTGTTCGTAAAGGAGCCGGGCCAGTCGCTCCCCGAAGCGGCCCAGGGCCTGCCTATCGCAGGACATGCGGTCTCCGTGTTCCGGGAGGTCGTCCGAAAACGATGCGAGCAAGGATCCTACCAGAGATTCGTCTGACGCAGGCCGGCCACGGGTCGGAAGGAGAAGCGGTGGACCCCGACGGGCCCGCGTTCGGCCAGGGCGGCCAGATGCTCCGGACTGCCGTAGCCCTTGTGCGCCGCGAAGCCGTAGTCGGGATAGCGGGCGTCCAGGTCGGTCATGAGGCGGTCGCGTACGACCTTGGCGACGATCGAGCCCGCGGCGATGGCCGCGCTGCGACCGTCCCCCTTCACGACGCATTCGCAGGGACAGCCCATTTCGGGAGGCCGGTTGCCATCGACCAGGACGAGGTCGGGCGTGACGCCCAGCAGTTGCACGGCGCCCGCCATGGCCTTGAGGCTGGCGCGCAGGATGTCCGTCCTGTCTATCTCTCGGGGCCAGATGGCGAAGGCGCCCCAGGACAGGGCGCCGTTGATGATCTCCGCGTAGAGGCGCTCGCGCCTCTTGGCCGCGAGCCGTTTGGAGTCGTCGAGCCCGGTCGGCCCCCCGTCGGGCGGCAGGACCACGGCCCCGGCCACCACGGGCCCCGCCAGACAGCCGCGTCCCGCCTCGTCGACGCCGGCCAGGCACAGCCTCCCGCCGTCGGACCGGTCCCGGTCGAAGGCGGCAAGGTTGTCGCCCGCGGCATGCGGGAGCGGTTCGCGTGCGGTTCGCCCGCGATTCACTTGCGGCCGAACTGCTTCTCGCGGATCCGGGCCTTGCGACCGGTCAAGCCGCGCAGGTAGTACAGCTTGGACCGACGGACGCGGCCGTGCCGCACGACGTCGATGCCGGTCAGGTTGGGGCTCTGCACGGGGATGACCCTCTCGACGGCGATGCCGCTGGAGATCTTCCGCACCGTGATCGACGCCTCGTTGGCCGTGCCCTGGTGGGCGATGACCACGCCCTCGTAGTTCTGGACGCGGGTCTTGCCGGCCTCGCTGATGCGCATCTTGCAGCGGACCGTGTCGCCGATGTTGAAAGCCGGCAGGTCGTCGCGCAGGTTCTCCTGCCGTATGGAATCGATGATTCCGCTCATCGTCGCCTCCTGGTCGTGTCCGGCCGGCTCGGGCCGGCCTTCACTCGGTTCATCTCTCTGATTCGCCGTCGTCTCGCGCCGGCCGATTCTCTTCTTCCATCAGGTCGGGACGCCGCTCGCGGGTCCGCCGCCTGGCCTCGTCCCGGCGCCATTGCTCGATCTTCGCATGGTGCCCGGAAAGGAGCACCTCCGGCACCGCGTGTCCCCGATACTCGGCGGGGCGCGTGTACCAGCAGCCCTCCAGCCCGCCGTCCTGGACCGCGGTGAAACTGTCCGCGTCCGCAGAATCGCTGTTGCCCAGCACGCCCGGCAGCCGCCGGACCAGGGCGTCGATCAGCACGAGGGCCGGCAGTTCCCCGCCCGTGAGGACGTAGTCCCCGATGGACACCTCCCGCGGGTTCAGGATGTCCGCCACCCGCTGGTCGACGCCCTTGTAGTGCCCGCAGATCAGGATCAGTTCCCCGGCGTCCCGCGCCTCCGCGAGCAGTTCGTGCACCAGGGCCTCGTCGAGGGTCTCCCCCTGGGGCGTCAGCAGCAGCAGCGGTGCCGCGTCGTTCTCCCTGACGGCCTCCACGGTCTCGATCACCGGCGGCGCCATCATGATCATGCCCGGCCCGCCGCCGTATGGATAGGCGTCCACCGTGCCGTGGCGGTCGACCGCCCGGTCGCGGATGTCGGCGACCGTGTAGGCGACCCGCCCCTGTGCGGCGGCACGTCCGAGAATGCTGGCATCGAGCACCGCCCGGACCATCTCCGGGAACAGGGTCAGCACCTTAATCGCCAGCGACATCCAACAGCCCTTCCGGCGGATCGATCACCAGCGGGCCGCTCGTCCCCTCGTCGGGCAGGAGGATGGGCGCCACGGCCGGGATCAACGTCTCGCCGCCCTCGCTCGCCAGGACCAGCGTGAACTGGGGCCCGTGGCGTCGAACCTCGTCCACCCGGCCGACGATCTCGCCCGTCCGGGTGCGGACCTCCCGTCCCAGGTAGCGGAACGGCAATCCCGCGGGCGGCCGCGGGAAGCCGGGCTCGGTGTAGCGGCTCCGGAGGAAGCCCACCGACCGGCCGACGGCCCGCTCAGCGTCGTCGCGGCCCGTCAGACCCGCCACCGAAACGACCGGACAATCCCCCGAGGACCGCCAGCCGCCGATCTCGAGGGCCGCGCCGTCTTCCCAGACGAGATACGGCGATTCGAGCAGCGGCGCGTGCCAGTCCAGGAGCGGATAGAGCTTGATCTCGCCCTTCAGGCCCACCGCCTTGACGACCTCCGCGATGGCGACGAAGTCGTCGCGCGGCAGCGCGTCCACGGTCTCTACTTATCCTCTTCGGCGATCTCGAAGCCGTAGTAGCGGTTCCGCTTGGCGCCGACGGCCTGAAGGACCGCGCGCACCGCACGGGCCGTCTGACCGCCCTTGCCGATCACCTGGCCGAGGTCCTCGGGGTGCACGTGCAGCCGGAAGACCTCCTCCCCGTCACGCTCGGTCGTCTCGATGCGCACGTCGTCGGGATGGTCCACCAGGTTGACGACGATGAACGAGATCAATTCAAGGACGTCGCTCATGGTGTTCAGCCCTCGTCCTTGGTCTCGTCCCCGGCCTCGTCCGCGCTCTCGGCTTCGGGCGCCTCTTCGGCGGCCTCGGCAGCGGCGGCCTCGACTTCGGCCTTGGCCTTGTCGGCGGCTTCGGCGGCCTCCGCAGCCTTGCGCTCCTCCTCCTCGGCGGCCTTCTTGGCGGCCTCGGCCTCCTTGGCCGCGCGCTCGGCGTCGGCCTTGGCCGCGGCCCGGGCCGCCTCGCGGCTGGTGGCGTCGGCCCGCCAGATGGCCACCTTGGCGGCGATCTCTCCGGCCTCCAGACCCTTGCGCTCCAGGTCCCAGCGGTAGAGGATGCCCTCGCGCTGGACCAGCGAGCGGGCTGTATCCGACATGGTCGCGCCCTTGCGCAGCCAGGTCAGGATCTCCTCCTCGTGGAGCTTGGCCTCGTAGGGATCCGCGAAGGGATCGTAGTAGCCGAGGTTCGCCAGGTAGGCGCCGTCGCGCCGGTTGCGGCTGTCCGTGACGATGAGCCTGTAGAACGGGCGCTTCTTGCGGCCCATCCGGGTCAATCTGATTGTGGTCGACACGCGATACCTCCGGATTTGTGTCGTCTGCCCACGGCCTTGTCGTACGGTCGGCGTGACCGTCCCTTGAAACCGCGAAAGATAATCTCCCGGGCCGTCACCGACAAACGGTCATTGCTTGCCCAGGATCTGCTCACTGAACTGCTCCAGCCCGCCGGAATCGTTGATGCGGCGCATCATGCGTCGCATGTCGCGGTACTGCTTGAGCAGCTTGTTCACCTGCGAGACGTTGGTCCCGCTGCCGCGGGCGATCCGCTTGCGTCGGGAACCGTTAATGACTTCCGGCCGCCGGCGCTCGACGAGGGTCATGGAGTTGATGATCGCCTCCACGCGCTTCATCTGCCCCTCGTCCACCTTGGCCTTGTCGAGCATCTTGCCGTCCATGCCGGGCAGCATGCGCATGATGCCCTTGAGGGGGCCCATGCGCTTGACCTGGCGGATCTGATTCTGGAAATCCTCCAGGGTGAACTCGTTGTTCATGAAGCGGTTGGCCATGGCTTCGGCCTCGTCCGCATCCATGTTCTCCTCGGCCTTCTCGATGAGGGTCAGAACGTCCCCCATGCCGAGGATCCGGCCCGCCATGCGGTCCGGGTGGAAGATCTCCAGGTCGCCCATCTTCTCGCCCATGGAGACGAGCTTGATGGGGCGCCCGGTGATCTCGCGCACCGAGAGGGCCGCGCCGCCGCGGGCGTCGCCGTCCATCTTGGTCATGACGGCCCCGTCGAAACCGACGCGATCGACGAAGGCCTGGGCCACGACCACCGATTCCTGTCCGATCATGGCGTCCAGGACGAGCAGCTTCTCGTCCATGGGCACGGTCTTGTCGATCTCGGACAGCTCGTTCATCAACGTGTCGTCCACGTGGAGCCGACCGGCCGTGTCGACGATCAGGACGTCGCACGACTCGCTCTTGGCCCGCTTGAGGCCGACCTTGACGATCTGGACCGCGTTCTTGCGGCCCCGGTCGCTGTGCACCGGCACGCCCACGGTCTCGGCCAGGGTGTGCAGCTGGTCGATGGCGGCGGGACGGTAGATGTCGGCCGCCACCAGCATGGGCGAACGTCCGTCGCGCTTCAGGCGCTGGGCCAGCTTGGCGCAGAGGGTCGTCTTGCCGCTGCCCTGCAGTCCCATGACCATGACCGTGGCCACGGGCTTGCGGGAGAGGTCCAGTTCGGCGGTCTCGCCGCCGAGCAGGGCGAGCATCTCGTCGCGGACGAGCTTGACCACCTGCTGGTCGGGCGTGAGGCTGTCCCAGACGTGCTGTCCGGCCGCGGACTCCCCGACCCGCTTGACGAAGGTCTTGGCGACCTGGTAGTTGACGTCGGCCTCGAGCAGGGCGAGACGCACCTCGCGGAGCACGTCCTTGACGTTCTGCTCCGTCAGGCGCTCGGGCCCCGAGAGTTTCCTCAGGGCGCCGCCCAGCCGGCTCGTCAACTCCTGGAACACCTGCGCGTCCTCCCTGCCGATTCCTCTAAAGACATGCCGTGCATATCCTTAAAGTCGGCACACAGAAAAACAACGGGCGGACGTACGATAAACGCCCGGCCCATCTGGCGATCGGACAGAATAGCCCATGAAACGGCTTAGGGCAAGGGATTTATGCAGTTCGCCCCGTTCCCCGCAGCCGGGAGACGGCGGCCGGCCGGTCCGGCGATCCGAAGAGATGGGAACCGGACACGAGGATGTCGGCGCCCGCCTCGCGGCAGGCGGGAGCGGTCGCGTCGTTCACCCCGCCGTCGATGGAGATGGCGAAATCCAGGCCCGCCGCTTCGCGCCAGGCCGCGAGCCGGCGCATCTTGTCGAGGGCGCCCTCGTCGAAGGACTGTCCCCCGAAGCCGGGCGGCACGGACATGACCAGCACCAGATCCACCGACGGCAGATGGGGCCTCACGGATTCGAGATCGGTGTCCGGGTTGAGGGAGACGCCGCTTCGGACGCCCAGCGCGCCGATGGCCGCGAGGGTCTCGGCCACGTCGCAATCCGACTCGACGTGGATCGTGAGGGCGTCGGCGCCGGCCTCGGCGAAGGCCTCGAGATAGCGATCCGGGCGGGTCATCATCAGGTGCGTGTCCAGCGGCAGGTCCGTGCAGCGCCGGATGGCGCCCACGATGAAGGGACCGAAGGTCAGGTTGGGCACGAAGTGCCCGTCCATGACGTCCAGATGAAACAGGTCGGCGCCCGCGGCGACCATGTCGCCGATCTCCGCGTCGAGCCGCGCGAAGTCGGCCGCCAGCAGGGACGGCGCCACGGCCGTCTCAGCGTGTCGAGGCCACCAGCTCAATGGTATCTCCCCTGATGATGCGCGTCCCCGGGGACGGGCTCTGGGCGAGCACCGTGCCGTGGGGGACGTCCCTGTCGCGTTCGTAGCGGACCGGCGCGATGACGCAGCCCGAACTCTCGATCGCCTGCTGGGCGACGAAGAGGGCCTGTCCGCGCAGATCCGGCATGAGATAGGCGGGCGTGGGCGGGGGTTCGGCGATCACCAGGTCCACGTCGCCGCCCTTGCGCGTCCGCGTGCCGGACGGGGGGTAGTGCATGGCGACCGAGGCCGCCGACCAGCCCGGCCGCTTCATGTGCAGGACACGTCCGACCCGGTAGGACTCTCGCTGGAGCGTGTTCTCGGCCTGCCGCCGCGTCAGGCCCGTCAGGAAGGGCACCTGTCCCGCCGGCGGTCCGGCGCTGACGATCAGGGCGATGCTGCGCCCCTCGCGCACCGTGCGTCCGCTCTCGGGCAGCTGGCTGATGACCGTGCCGGCGGAAAGCGTGGGGTGGGTCTCCTCCCGCACGACCTCCACGTCCAGACCCGACCGTTCGGCCTCGAGTCCGGCGTCGGCCGTCACGCGGCCCACGAGGTCCGGCACCCGCACCTCCGCCTGCCGGTGTACGAGACGGGGCACGAGCAGGGCGTTGGACAGGAGCAGGCCCACGGCGAAGACCGCCGCCAGGAAGGCCAGCAACAGGATGAATTGCCAGACTTTCATGCCCGTTCCTTCCGCCGCCGCAGCCGAGCGGCGAAGAAGCCGTCCGCGCCGTCCCGATGGGGCAGCCAGTTCCGGCGCCAGGTGTCCGCCGCTGCGGCGTCCTCGGTCGCCGGGACCAGATCAGGATATTCCGCCAGCAGCTTATCCACAACCCCTTCGTTCTCTTCCGGTTCCAGGGAACAGGTCCCGTAGAGCAGCCGCCCGCCGGGACGGAGGAGCCGGATCGCCTCGCGGGCCAGCGCCGCCAGACGCGTCGCACTGCGGGACAGGTGTCCGGGTCCGACGCGCCAGCGGCCGTCCGGATGGCGCCGGAGAACGCCCGTGCCGCTGCAGGGGCCGTCCAGCAGGATCGTCTCGAAGCTCCCGTCGGCGAAGGGAGCGCGCCGGCCGTCGGCCGTGACCAGGCCGTCCGGACCGCGACCGGTCCGGACGGCCGTACCGGTCAGCAGACCGAGTCGCGGGCGGTCGACGTCCATGGCGATCAGGAGCGCATCCTCGCCCAGTTCCTCCCGGAGACGGAGCGTCTTGCCCCCCGGCGCCGCGCACTGGTCCAGGGCCGGACCGCGCACCCCGGCGCACAGGAAGTCCGTCGCCGCCTGGACCGCCTCGTCCTGCACGATGAGCGACGTTTCCCGGGCGAGCATATTGCGGAGATCCGCCCGCGGCAGCGGATGCTCCAGGATGAGGGCGCGCGCCGCGATGCCGCTGCGGCGGGTCGCGATTCCCGCCTCCTCGAGGCGCGCGCGGACGGTCACGGGCGAGGCCGGCGGCGTCACGCGGCAGGTCACGGGCGGCCGGCGATTGTCGTGAGCGCAGAGCTGCTCGGTCCCCTCCGATCCGAACCGCTCTATCCAGCGCTCGATCAGCCAGGCGGGATGCGAATGCCAGGCCGCCAGGTGAGCGACCGGTTCGCGGCCGGGATCCGGAAACAGGGGCCGCAGGCCCTCGACCGTTCCGCCGGCCCGTTCCAGTTCTCGCGCGACCGCGTGCAGCAGGCCGTTCACGTAGGGCGCCACCTTGCCGCCGCCCACGGCGCGCGCCAGGTGCACGCTCTGGTCGACGGCCGCATAGGTCGGGACCCGGTCGCAGGCCAGCAGCTGATGGAGTCCGAGGCGCAGGACGGCGCGGATCTCCCCGCGCGGCGCCCGGCTGCGTCTGGAGAAGCGCGCTATGAGATGGTCGTAGCGGCCCTGCCACTGCACCGCGCCGCGGACGAGTTCCCCCAGGAAGCGGCGGTCGCGGTCGTCCGCCAGATCGGCGTCGGCCCCGGCCAGCGCGTCCTCGAGCGCATTCCCCTGGTCGAGGGAGATCAGGCAGGTCCAGGCGCGGCGCCGGACGGGATCGACGCTCATGAGCGCAGACGCACGCCAGGCTCGATGGGACAGCCGCGCAGGAACTCCGCCGTCGACATGGGCACCTTGCCGGGGTTCTGCAGGCTGGTCACCAGGAGGACGCCCTCGCCGCAGGCGATGCGCAGACCCTCCTCGTCGGCCCGGACGACCGTGCCGGGCTCGACCTCGGGCGTCCCCATGGCGTAGGGCCGCGCCGAGGTGATCTTGACGAGGCGCTCGCCCACGAAGGTCGTGGCGCCCGGCCAGGGCTGGAGTCCCCGGATCTGGTTGTGCACGACCGTGACGGGGCGTTCCCAGCGGATCGGCGACAGGGAGCGGTTCAGCTTGGGGGCGTAGACGGCGCCGGTGTCGTTCTGGGGCTGCGGCTCGAGGTTGCCCGACGCCAGCGCGCGCAGCGTGGTCACCATCAGGTCGGCGCCCAGGCCGGCGAGGCGGGCCGTGAGCTCCCCGGACGTCTCGTCGGGCTCGATGCCCACGGCGCGCTGGGCCAGCACGGGCCCCGTGTCCACGCCTGCGTCCATGCGCATGGCCGTGACGCCGGTCCACTGGTCCCCGTGCATGATGGCGTAGTGCACCGGCGAGACGCCGCGCCAGCGCGGCAGCAGCGAGGCGTGCAGGTTGAGGCATCCGAGCGGTGCCGCCTCGAGCAGCGGCCGGCGCAGTATGTGTCCGAAGGCCACGACGACGACGACCTCCGGTTCGCAGGACAGGACACGGTCGGTCACGAGCGCCTTGTCGCCGGCGCCCCAGTCGAGCACGTCCAGGCCGTGACCGCGGGCCGCCGTCTTGACGGCCGTCTCCTCGAAGCGGCGGCCCCGGCCCGCGCGGCGGTCCGGCTGGGTCACCACCAGGGGCAGCTCGAAGCGCGCCTCCACCAGAGCGTCGAGGGTGGGCACTGCGAACTCGGGGGATCCCATCAGGACGATGCGCATCTCAGCTCCACCTCCCCCCCGTCAGACGGTGCCAGAACATCTGCAGGGACACGCCCAGACGCGCGCCCCCACCAAGATGGTCCACGAGCAGCACGCCGTCCAGATGATCCATCTCGTGTTGCAGGATCCTGGCCATCAGCCCGCCGGCCCGGATCTGCTTGGGCTCGCCCCGCAGATCGCGGTAACGGACGGTCACCTCGCCGGGCCGCTCGATCGCCCGGTAGATGCCGGGAAAGGACAGGCACCCCTCGTCGAAGACCGCCGTCCTGGCCGACGCGGTCATGAGTTCGGGGTCCAGCAGGACCATGGGACCGCCGGGACGCCGGTCCGGCGGCCAGGCCAGGATCAGCCGCAGGGGTTCGCCGACCTGGGGCGCCGCGAGGCCGACGCCGTCGAGGGTCTCCATGAGATCGCGCATGCCGTCGACCAGCGTCTCCAGGCCCGCCTCGTGGGGATCTACGGCACGGCAGGGCGCCCGGAGCCCGGGATCGCCGTAGAGGATCAGGTCCCGTCGCCGTGACGCCCCGGTCCCCATGGCCTAGGACTCGACGACACCGGAGATCGCGCCACGCGAGATCTCCACCTTGACGCCGTCGGCGATCGTGCAGACCAGGCGGTCCTCCTTGACGTTGAGCACGGTGGCGAAGAGCCCGCCGTTGGTCACGATACGGTCGCCCTTCTTGAGATTGGCCAGCATCTCCTTGTGCTTCTTCTGCCTCTGGGAGTTGGGCCTCCAGATCAGGAGGTAGAAGACCAGGACCATCATGCCGATGAACAGGAAGTTCATCATCATGGCGCCCTGGCCCGATCCGGCCTGGCCCTCGGCGGGCGCGGGGCTCATGGCGAGGAATGTCGTCAGATCCGTGAACATGCTCGGCTCCTTCTCGTTTCAATGCCGGACCATATCATGGCACAAGCGGTCGATGCGGGCAAACACGGCTTCGCTCAGCGGCCGCCGGGCGGCGCGGCGCGGGCGGCCTCTATGCGGCGCCGCTCTCCGTCGCGCCATCTGTCCAGGAAGGCGGTCGTGTAGGCGGAAAGACCGCCCGCGGCGATGGCCGCGCGCAGATCGCTCATCAGCTCCTGGTAGAAATGAAGATTGTGCAGAGTGGCCAGCATGGGCCCCAGCATCTCGTTGGCCGCGAAGAGATGGCGGATATAGCCGCGGCTGTGTCGGCGGCAGACCGGGCAGCCGCATTCGGGGTCGAGAGGTCCCTCGTCGTCGGCGTGCGCGCTGTTGCGCACCACGAGCCGCCCGTCCCGCGTGAGCGCCGTTCCGTTGCGGGCCATACGCGTCGGCAGAACGCAATCGAACATGTCCACGCCCATCAGCACGCTCTCGACGATGTCATCCGGGAAACCCACCCCCATCAGGTAACGCGGTCGATCATCGGGCAGCAGGGCGGCCGTGTGGGCCGTCATCTCCCGCATCACGGGCACGGGCTCCCCCACCGACAGGCCGCCGATGGCGTAGCCCGGCAGGTCCAGGGCCGCGACCTGCTCGACCGAGCGGGTGCGCTCGGCGGCGAACACGCCGCCCTGGACGATGCCGAAGAGCACCCGCTCCGCCGGCGTTGTCCGGTTCCGGCCGCCGTCGCCGAAGACGTCGCGGCAGCGGACCAGCCAGCGCGTCGTCCGCTCCACGGCCGCGGCCACCTCCGCGGCCGACGCGCCGTAGGGCAGGCAATGGTCGAAGGCCATGACGATGTCCGCGCCCAGCGCGAGCTGGACCTCCATGGACCGCTCCGGCGTGAAGCGGTGCCGGCTGCCGTCGAGATGGGAACGGAACGAGACGCCGTCCTCGTCCACCTCGTTGAGATCGCTCAGGGAGAAGACCTGGTAGCCGGCGCTGTCGGTCAACAGCGCGCCGTCCCAGCCCTGGAAGCGGTGCAGGCCGCCCCGGGCCGCGATGCGCTCGTGTCCCGGGCGCAGGTAGAGATGATACGTGTTCCCCAGGATCAGGCGGGCTCCCGTGGCCCAGACCTGTTCGAAGGTCGCCGCCTTGACGGCCCCCGCCGTGCCGACGGGCATGAAGACGGGCGTGGGCACCTCGCCGTGGGGCGTCGCCAGCAGACCCAGCCGCGCGGCGCTGCCGTCGGCGACGCGCTGCACGGTGAAGGCGAACCTGCCGGATGCCCGTGTCACGTGGCGTCGCCTCCCCCCGGGCGACCACCGTCGCCGGTGGCGATCAGCATCGCGTCACCGTAGCTGTAGAAGCGGAACGCCTCCGCCACCGCGTGCGCGTAGACGTCGCGCCACACGCCGGCTCCGACGTAGGCCGCGATCAGCATGAGCAGCGACGAACCGGGCAGGTGGAAATTCGTGACCAGGCCGTCGGCCGCACGGATCTCGTCCGGCGGCATGATGAACAGGCGCGTCAGGCCCGAAACGTGCCAGCCGGCCGTCCCGCGACGGGCCGTGCCCGCGAACTCGGGGCGACGCGCCTCGTCGTCGGGCCACGCCGCCTCAGCATCCGCCAGACCGTCCAGGTCGAGCCGGGCCACGGTCTCGAGCACGCGCAGGGCCGTCGTCCCCACCGCCACGATGCGGCCGCCCCGCACGCGGGCGGCGGCGACGGCCGCGTCCGTCTCGGCGGGATAGCTGAAGAATTCCTCGTGCAGCCGCCGCGCGAGGACGTCCGCCGCCGTGGGCGGTCGGAAGGTGCCGGGCCCCACGTGCAGGGTGACGCGGGCCGTGCCTATCCCGCGATCCGCCAACCCGGCCAGCAGCGCCTCGTCGAAATGCAATCCGGCCGTCGGGGCGGCCACCGACCCCTCCTCGCGGGCGTAGACCGTCTGGTAGCGCCTCCTGTCGAGACCCGACAGGTCCGCATCTTCCGGATCCCGGTCACCGCGGCGGATGTACGGCGGCAGGGGCGTCTCGCCGACGCGCGCCGCGATATCGGGTACGGATCCCGTCGACGCGCGGATCGCCACGTAGCCGTCGGCGAGCACCTGCACCACCTCCAGCACGTCCTCGAGTCCCGCCGCCGTCGTCAGACGGCTGCCGGGCCGCAGGCGCCTCGCGGGCCGGGCCATGGCCAGCCAGGTCCCGTCGCCGACCGGGCGCACCAGCAGGATCTCGACGCGCCCGCCCTCCGGATCGCGCCGCAGGCGCAGCCGGGCCGGCAGGACGCGGCTGTCGTTGAGCACCAACAGGTCGCCCGGGTCCAGCGCAGACGCCAGGTCCCGGAAGCGGGTCTCGCCACGCACGCCCCGGCCGCGCTCCACCAGGAGCAGGCGCGAGGCGGTGCGGTCGGTCGCCGGCACCTGTGCGATCAACGCGTCTGGAAGATGGTAGGCGTAGGTCTCTTCGGGGACACGGGCCTCAGAGGAGCTCACCTTGCGGATCCTCCCCCTCCGCCGCCGCGGGCGTGGCCAGGCCGAGGTGGGACCAGGCGTGCGGCGTCGCCTCGCGGCCCCTCGGCGTTCGCTTGAGCAACCCCTCCTGGATCAGGAAGGGCTCGACCAGATCCTCCAGGGTGTCCGTCTCCTCGCCGAGTGAGACCGACAGGTTCTGGATGCCGACGGGACCGCCGCCGAAATGCTCGATGATGAGGGCCAGGTAGCGTCGGTCCAGCGGCTCCAGGCCCCGCGCGTCCACACCCAGCCGCGTCAGCCCCTGGTCGGCGATCACCCGGTCGATGACGCCCTTGCCCGCCACCTGCGCGTAGTCGCGCACGCGGCGCAGCAGCCTGTTCGCGGCGCGCGGCGTCCCCCGGGAACGTCGCGCCAGCTCCAGGGCGCCCTGTTCGTCGATCCCGATGCCGAGCACCTTCGCCGACCGCATGACGATGCGTCGGAGATCCTCGGGCGGGTAGAAGTCGAGGTGGCAGATGATACCGAAGCGCGAGCGCAGGGCGCCCGTGATCATGCCGGCCCGCGTGGTCGCGCCCAGCAGCGTGAAGGGCGGCAGGTCGAGCTGGAAGTGGCGGGCGTTGGGCCCCTTGTCCACGACGAGCTCGATGCGGCGGTCCTCCATGGCCGGGTAGAGGTACTCCTCGATGACGCGGCTGAGCCGGTGGATCTCGTCGATGAAGATCGCCG
>Ga0180435_10004617_pt1 | contig 13546 bp, 9 predicted proteins | sample SS_ome_3_FD_132467 | JGI IMG/M metagenome (GOLD analysis project Ga0180435, IMG submission 132467) | Hypersaline lake sediment archaeal communities from the Salton Sea, California, USA - SS_3_S_1 metaG | ecosystem: Environmental > Aquatic > Non-marine Saline and Alkaline > Hypersaline > Sediment... | reverse complement strand
GCGAGTACATGCCCGATCTGAATGAGGGCACCCTGCAGCTCGAAGTCATAATGAACGCCAACGTGAGTCTGGAAAACTCCGTCACAATGGGAATGGAGATCGAGAGCCGCATGATGGCGGTTCCAGGGGTGGAGGGAATGCTGACTCGAATTGGACGTGGTGACGCCGGCGACCACGGGCATTTCGTGAATGAACTCATGATCCTCATCCAGATAGACGAACGTGATTCTGGTTGGCGTGGCAAAAGCCTCGACGAAATCCAGGATGAAATCGCACATGAGCTGGACGGACTGCCAGGTCTCAGCATAAATCTCTCACAGCCCATAGCGCATAACGTCGATGTGCTGCTAACAGGCTCCAGGGCGCAACTCGCGATCAAAGTCTACGGGGAAGACTTCGACGTTCTACAGGAACTCGCTCACCAGATCGAGGATGTGCTCGTGAGTGTCGAGGGCGCCGTTGACGTTCAGACAGAGCAGTTCTCGGGTCAGAACAACCTGGTCATTCGTCTCGATCGTGAGTCTCTCTCCCGTTTCGGATTGGATGTCGACGCGGTACAGGAGACCGTGGAAGCGGCCATCGGCGGGGTAGTGGCGGGCCAGGTGTTCGAAGGACGCAGAAGGTTCGATATCTTCGTGCGTTTCCTCCCGCAGTACAGAGGTGACCTGCAGCAGATACACAACCTGCTCATTCCGCTACCGAGTGGTGGGCGTATTCCATTAAGTCAGGTCGCTACCATCGAGGAGACTGAAGACAACCGCAGGATTTCAAGGGAGGAAAACCGCAGGTATAGCACGGTGCAAGCAAACGTAAGAGGTCGAGACATGGGCAGGTTCGTGGAGGACGCCCAGGCAGCGTTCAGGGAGCAGGTCGACGTCCCGCCGGGGTACTCGATCAGGTGGGGTGGCCAGTTCGAACTTCAAGAACGGTCGCGCAGAACGTTCCTGGTTGTGTCACCAATTACACTGCTGCTCGTTTGCATCCTGCTCTACACCATCTTCGGCTCGGTCCTGGAAGCCGGAGTGATTTTGATCAACATCCCGCTCGCTCTCACCGGGGGATTGGCAGCGCTCCTCGTGTCGGGGCAGTACATGAGCGTGCCGGCGTCGATCGGATTCATCGCAATATTCGGAATTGCGTTGGAAGACGGCCTGGTTCTCATCTCGACCATTCGTAGGAGAATCAAAGAAGGAGTACCGCCGGCGGAAGCGGTCACGTATGGAGTGAACACCAAACTCCGTCCTGTTCTCATGACAACCTTCTCGACCGTTTTCGGGATCCTGCCACTGCTAATCGCAACGGGAGCTGGGGCGGAGATACAGAGACCGTTGGCAACTGTGGTCGTCGGCGGGTTGCTGACCAGCACGCTCGTTACGCTGGTGGTGCTGCCACTGGTGTATCAGGCCTTATTGGAGCGCCAACGGGTGAGGGTGCCGGTGTAGTCGAGGAGTAGGTTGCCGCCAAGTGTGCAGGACGTACTCCGTGTGCCGAACCAGCACCTGTTTGGTTAGCTGGCGAAGCGCCTACCGACGAAGGTACTCATGTCTGGCTACAACACAGTTAGCCAAGTCTGACTTTTGTGCGAGGGGCGATTTTCCCCAGGGCTCCTGCGCCTATCGCGAGCGGATTTCCTCTGATTTCTTGATGAACTCATCGACGTCGTACTTCGCTATCGCTTCGCCGACGAGATCCAGAGGCAAGTCGTCCAGTTTCTTGAACCGCACGCACGACTTCCCTGCGTCGAACCGTTTTCCGGTTGCCCGATAAGACTCCTCGAACTCACGCTGGTCTTGCTCTGACATGTAGATGCCCATGAGGTATACGGCCATGTGGTTTTTCTGAGAAGCCAGGGCCGCGTACATCAGCGGCTGTTTGTTGTATGTGTCGGGGAAGGTTTCCAGCGGTACCTGGTAGGTTATCATGCCCCAATTCAATGCCTCCTCGTAACCTTCCGGAAGGTTGGCGATAATCTGTTCCCTTACGGTTGACACCGCTTCTCTCCGGTCGGCCGGGAGTTCGGCCAGGTATTCATCTACAGTCTTCGCTTTGGATTGCACGTTGATCTCCAAATGTTGTCGGTATTTGCTCTCAGAGTCCGCGACCGCACAGCGCTTCTGGTCGATTTAGTCAACGTGCACCGTAAGGGAACACCATGGAAAAGGGAAAGGGGAAACGTGCAGGGGGAATTGGACCATTCCCCTTTCCCCTCTTTCATCTAAAGAATTGTCACGCTGTCACACATCAAGGTTGACCGACGGATGGCGATAATTGACAAAGGAAGTTGGGCTCACCCGATCATGTCTACAGGAGATGCTGGCTGGATGGCGGTTGAATGGATTGAATCTTCGATGGGCACCGGGATCGACTCGGTGGACGAGCAACATCAGCAGCTAATCGGCAAGCTGAACAGACTGGCGGCGGCTCTGCGGTCAGGCAAAGAACGCGAAGAGATCGGCAAGATGCTCGAGTTCCTCGGCAACTACACAGTGGAGCATTTCGAGCATGAGGAGAAATGTATGGACGTGTACGGTTGCGCCGCTGCGGCCCGCAACAAGAAGGAGCACGCCAAGTTCCTCGCGCTGTTCGCCGCCCTGAAGGAAGATTTCGAGAGCTCGGGTCCCAGCAAAGCTCTGGCTCTGGAGATCGAAGCCAAGCTCATGGCGTGGCTCGTATTTCACATCAAAGGCACCGACCGGCAGCTTTACGGCTACACCAGGGCGATGGGGGAGTTGGATATCACCTGAGGTCTGCTCTCGCCCGATTCAGTTTCTTCCTATACTGATGCAAATGCCTGTGCGTCCTGGCCCCATCCAGGTGCATTGCGAATGATGTAAGAATTCGAAGGTCACGTACTCTCGTTCAATTGGTCCGAGCGCCGTGAAAGGTAGGCAGATAGAGACAGTTCGCTAATATTCGTAGCAACCAGGAAACAGAGTGACAGAATCTCCAGCAGTCTCACGCCGATCGGTTTTCCTCCGGTCGCTTGCCGCCGCGACGGTGCTCGCGGCGGTTGTTGGGGTGATTCTTTCTCGCTGGAATGGCGCTCCCCGTGAGGACGAGGCATTTGCTCCTGTTGTTTTTCCGGAGATCCAAGGGCGGCCCGCGGTCGTACTGGATGACGGCGCAAATCGGGAGTACTGGGGTGAGGGGGGCGACCAGGTGCCTTCGCGAGTGCGTATGTGGCTCGATGCGCTGCACAGAGTGGGCATGAGCGCCGTGACCATCACTTCACTTGCCGACTGGCGTGATGAGCTGCTCGTGCTGCCGCATTCATACTGCCTGTCACAAACGGCTGTACAGGACATTCTTGCGGGGATCGAAGCCGGCAAAGGAGTGGTGTTTGTTGGTCCCGTAGGAGTTCGAGATGCAGACGGCTCGTGGCTGGGCTGGAACCGGTTCCATTCCATAGTGGGTAGCACGAACCTCAGGGAGTATTCCGGAAGCGAAACCATGTTCCTGGTTGTCTCCGGCAATGGACCGGTGGGAAGCCTTTCGAGCGCAGGTAATCGCGTGTCCTTTTTGCAGCGGGAGGGGCAGTGGGGAGTTGACGGTCTCCCGGGAGCCGCCTACTGGGCCGACTACGATAGGAAGGGTTTCCCGGTCGATGGGGAGTTCCACGCATCTGTGATCGGTAGCCGCGGAAGCGGGAGATACGTATGGGTCGGTTTCGATCCCGACCTCGCCGCACCCGATAGAGAGAACCAGGTGGTGTTCGATCGACTCGTCGGCGAGTTGATCAAGTGGGGACTGTCGGTGTCAGCCGTGGATGTAGATCTGTATCCAGACGGAAAACTGAACGCCCTCCTCTTCGTGATGGACACGGAGTGGCAGTTCGAGAATGCCTCGCGCCTGGGAGAGCTACTCGAGTCACGGGGCATTCGTGGTGGATTCATGTGTGTCAACGAATTCGCGGAACAACACCCCGAGCTCGTTCGCGCGCTGTCGGCCAATCACGATATCGGATCGCATAGTGAAGATCACGTGGTCTTCACCGGTCAAACCAGGAGCACGCAAGCTGAGCGGCTGCGCCTCAGTGCCGCCGGTCTTGCCGAACTCTCGGGTCAGGAGATAGCGGGCTTCCGGCCGCCGGAAGAGCTCTACGACGATGCTACCCTTCACGCTCTGACTCAAACAGGGTTCGAGTATTTGCTTGGTGGAGAGGCTACGGCTGTGGGTCTACCAACGGTTCTGCGGAGGTCCCAAGATGCCTCCGCGATTCCGTTGGTCATCATCCCACGAATTCAGAGAGACGATCTCTACCTCGCCAACAGGGAACAACTGAATTCCAGGGAGATGGCGGAAGGATGGCTCGATGATTGGAATACGGTTCAGCGCCATCGTGGCATCCACTATGTGAGCGTCCACAGCACCTGGTTGACCGGAGATGAGCAGGTGTCGGTGCTGAGCAATTTCCTCGATGCGGTGCCCCTCGAAGACGTCTGGGTCCCTGGACCAAACGAACTGGCGGAATGGTGGTTGAACCGTTCTAGCGTGGAGACAGATGTGGTGGTGGACGAGAACGGACAGTATTCGCTGCGATTGGTGCACGGAGGCCATTCGTCGCTCCAACATCTGGGCGTTTGGGCGGCTTTCGAAGGAAACCCCCGTCGAGTCGCGCTGAGCAGCGAAGGCGTTTCCGTTGAGGGCCCAGACGATCGTGGCGCCTACCTCTTTGTCGTTGAAAGACTGGAACCTGGCGACTCCCTGAATATCTCGGTGGAGTTGCTCGGCACTTCGGGCTGAGACGAAGACGAATTCATTTGTGACTCCTCCAAATATCAGAACCATCAGGAACGTGGCACTGATCGCGCACGTCGATCACGGCAAGACGACGCTGGTGGACAAGATGCTCCGTCAAGCCGGAGTGTTTCGGGCGAATCAACATGTGGAGGAGCGGGTGATGGATTCGAACCCGCTCGAGCGGGAGCGGGGAATAACGATCTTGTCCAAGAACACCGCCGTTCGTTGGCGGGGCACCAAGATCAACATCGTCGATACTCCCGGGCACGCGGATTTTGGCGGTGAGGTGGAGCGCATACTGCGCATGGTGCAGGGCGTACTCGTGCTGGTTGATGCCGCCGAGGGTCCCATGCCTCAGACCAGGTTCGTTACGAGCAAGGCATTGGAGCTTGGCCTTCAGCCCATAGTGGTGATCAACAAGGTTGACCGACCCGACGCGAGGTCTGAGGAAGTCCACGAAGAAGTGCTGGAGTTGTTCCTGGACCTCGAGGCGAGTGACGAGCAGCTGGATGCGCCGTTCCTCTATGCTTCGGCAAAAGAGGGGTGGGCGAAATCGGTGGGTTCTGCTGCGGTTGGTGGATCTGGCGCGCTCGCCTCTCCATCCGAACGTGCCTCGGTCTTCGATCAAAGCGAGCCCTCTGCCGAATCGCCGATCGGATTCTCAGGCGAACCTCCGCTCGACCTCACACCGCTGTTCGAGTCTATCATCGAAACGATATCCCCACCCCCCGGCGACGCTTCGGGTCCGTTCCAGATGCTCGTCTCGACCATCGACTACTCGAGCTATGTCGGCCGAATCGCCGTAGGCAGAATCGAGCGCGGGAAGGTTGAAGTCAATGAAGCGATAGCGCTGCTCAGCCACGGAAAACCGGGGATGGTGATGGAGAGAGACGTGACACCCGGCCGTGTGATGAGACTGTACGGATTCGATGGCCTGACTCGAGTTGAACAAAGCTCTGCCGAAGCGGGCGATATCGTAGCCCTGGCCGGGCTCGATGGCGTCGAAATAGGCATGACACTGTCTGCTCTAAGCAGGGTGGAGCGCCTACCGGGAATCAAGGTGGAAGAGCCGACTCTGTCGGTCGACTTCATGCTCAATGATTCGCCTTTTGCCGGACGAGCGGGGAGATACGTGACGAGTCGTCAAGTGAGAGACCGGCTGTTTCTGGAATTGGATCGCAACGTCGCACTGAGAGTAGAGGAAACCGACCGACCCGAAGTGCTCCGGGTGTCGGGTCGTGGTGAGCTTCACCTGGCGATCCTGATGGAGACGATGCGCCGGGAGGGTTATGAGTTTCAGGTGAGTCGTCCACAGGTGATCACGAGGAAGAGAGAGGCTGGGCTCGAAGAACCCTACGAGGAGCTGGTTGTCGACGTACCCGAGGGCATGTTGGGGGTGGTAATTGAAAAGATGGGTGTCCGACGCGGTGACATGATAGAAATGAGGAACCCCGGGCAGGGCAGGGTGCGTATGCGATTCAAGGTGCCGACTCGAGGACTGTTTGGATTCCGGTCAGAGTTTCTCACAGACACACGAGGCGAGGGTACTCTGCATCACAGGTTTCTCGAGTATGGGCCTTGGGCCGGGACGCTGACCGGACGCAACAATGGGGTGCTGGTTGCTGATCGTGAGGGAAGTGCCGTGCCCTACGCGTTGTTCGGATTGCAGGAACGCAGTACTCTGTTTGTGGCGCCGGGCGCCCCAGTATACGGCGGTCAAGTCGTGGGTGCGAACGCTCGAAGAGGTGACCTCGATGTGAACGTTAGCAAAGGGAAGAAACACACCAACATCAGGGCCGCCGCCTCCGATGACAACATTCTGTTGGAGCCGCCGCTGCAAATCACGCTGGAATACGCGCTGGAGTACATAGAGGACGACGAGTTGATCGAGATTACCCCTGACGCTATCCGTATTCGCAAACGTGTGCTCGATGCAGGTGCACGCAAACGATCCGCCCGTCTATCGACTCGTTCGAAAACAGGATAAACAGTCATGGTGCCAACACTGACGATCGCCATTCTGGCCGTTATGGCCAATGTAATCGCTGCCAATGCCGATCACGCGACTGCCGCGACTCCGCCTACCGATGCTCGTGTTGAGGTAGCCCAAGACACGATACCGCGCGTAGGCGAATACCGTGTATTCACGGGATCGGGTGAAGAAACCAATCTCGACGCCATCGTTTCGGCGATGGCTGACCGCAACGTGGTCTTCATTGGTGAGTCGCACAACGACCTGACCGGGCATTTCCTGGAGCTCGAGTTGTTGTCGCGCGCTTTCGAGGCCTACGGGGGATCTCCAAGCGAACGTCCCGTGGTGCTCTCTGTGGAGATGTTCGAGCGAGACGTGCAATACGTGGTGGATGAATACCTCGACGACTTGATCACCGAAGATCAGTTCCAGAGAAGCAGCAGGCCGTGGACCGAGTACGAGACCGACTACAAGCCGATGGTAGAATTCGCGAAGGAAAACGGCTTGAGGGTGATCGCCGCGAATGCGCCGCGCCGCTACGCCAATCGGGTCACTCGCCACGGCCGAGATGCGCTGCTGGAACTGAGTCCGAGGGCCCAGGAAACACTGCCGCCGTTACCGTATGCGATGCCCTCTGCCGAGTATAAAGCGCAGTTCCGACAGGCAATGGTAGACGCGATGGAGGATATGAGAGAACGATGCCCAATGCCTCCCGCAATGGCCCGTGGCGCGCGCGGGGATTCGGCACGTCCGGCAATGCCGATGGCTTCGCACGCCACCAGGAGCAACCCCCTCAATGCGCAGGCTCTTTGGGACGCGTCAATGGCATACGCCATCAGCAGGCATCTGATGCGACAACCGGATGCTCTCGTGCTTCACATGGTTGGTTCATTTCACGTCGAAAAAGGTACCGGCACGCCGGAACACCTCGCGCGCTATAGGCCGGGTACTTCCGCAATGATCGTAGTAATACGCCCGGTGGAGGACATCGAAGCGTTTGATCCTGAACGTGACGGCGAAAACGAAGATTTTGTGATTCTCACTGATGAATCAGTCGTAAGGCCAGTACCGTGCCCGACGATGTAAACGGAGCAGAGGGAGCAGGGGGAGCGGTGGGAGGAGGCCCCTCCCCCTTCTCCCACTACTCCCACTCCTCCGTCTCTATACTTCCAGAAAACTCCATTCCTTAGTAAATGGTACCGAGCTGAACCTCACCCCTCTGCTTGCGGTGACCCTCAGGTTGTCACTCGGGTTGATTCCGATTCCGTTGGCGGAGTCGTATAGGCCGGGCTCGACACTGAAGGTCATGTTCTCTTCGAGGGTCGTGTAGTCACCGAGGGCGATGAACGGCGGTTGATGGCCGACGAAGATCTGACCCTGGCCGTGGGCGGGGCGGTGATAGATGAAGTCCTGCATGCCCGCGTTCACCTGATGCTGGTGGATCTTGGCAGCGATATCTGAGCAGATCGCTCCGGCTTTCGATTCCTCTTCCTGGATCTGCACCGTCTCGGCGACAACCTCCCACATGCGCTCCTGCTCTGCGGTCCATGGTCCAATCAGGTAGTTGCGGTAACACTCGCCGCCGTATCCGCCGATGAGAATGTCTGTGTTCACGTAAACGGTCTTGCCGCGTTCGATCTTCGAATAGAAGAACTGGTTCGGGTGTGGATAGGCGCTGGCGACGCCGGCTCTGACATAGTGTGACGTGACGTCCACCCCGACAGCTGAATGAGGTTTGCCGTCGTAGTTGATGTCGTTCATCAGAAGCTCGATGCCGTACGCTTGCAGCGCCTGGCCAACCTCGAAGTCGGTGGCGTCGGTCCCGCGCTCCAGGATATAGTCCCGGGCGAACGCGTGAATCTTGTCGAAGTAGCCGTACGCTCGCTGAGTCAGCGCGAGCTCCTCAGGAGTTTTGATCTGCTGCATCTGCAGGCAGGTATTCCCGATGTTCAAGAAGCGCGTGCCCGGCATCACTCTTCGTACAGTTTGTAGCTCGCTAGCGGACAGCTCGCTGTCGATCGCAATCCTGGTTCCCTGAAGGCCTCGGCGTTTCAAACCTTCGAGCAACCACTCGAAGAGGTCTACTCTTGGCCCCTGCACGACCTCGCCGCGATTGGGAAAGCCGCCCTCGGCGTGGGGGTAGCAGAAGTAGTACTCGTTCTCCGTCGCCCACCAGGTGGTGACCAGGTCTCTGTCTATACCGGGCGAGTACCAATAGACCGTGTCTTCTTCGTCGGTACGAAACAGCACCCAGGTCGATCGCTCGCCACTGCCACGGAAGCAGCCGGTGTAGTACACCATGTTCTGATCGGATGAGAGCACGATTGCCGACACGCGCTGGTTTCTCACACGTTCCTTCAGAACACGGGCCCGCTGTTGATGCCATTCCAATGGCAATCGGTCGTAGCCCATCGGCGCCGGTTCGAGGGAATCGCGGTCGGTGACGAGCAATCGTTCTGATTCGCCAGACGTGATAGAGGGGTCCGCCGAACATGCCAGCGTCGACGCCGCAGTACCGGTGCATGCCAGACCAGCACCCATAGTCCTGATGAAATCACGTCTGGAACCTTTCATTGTTCTCTCCTGGTGTTGTGCAGTTTCCGTCTGGAACCATCGAGCCGGGAGATACTACTGCTATGTGCGAGTGATGGCTAGGAGGAGATGAAAAGGGGCAGAGGGGCAGAGGTGCAGGGTGCAGACGGAGAAGAGGGAGAGGTGTACATCCAACATTGAACATTGAACATCCAACATCGAACGACCCATCCCTACCCACCGTTCGATGTTGAATGTTGGTTGTTGGATGTTCGACGTTCCCACCGCTCCCTGCTCCCCGCTCCCCGCTCCCCGCTACTCCCTCCTCCTCCCCTCTTCTCCCGCCCCACCCCTTACATTTCACCATCCCAACAACGAGAACTCTGGAAGGCAATACTATGAAAGACGAGAAGCACGAACACGGCGAACTCGGGATGGCCTCTCTGGCGATTCACGCCGGCGAGCAACCTGACCCCGTTTATGGCGCGGTAGCGGCTCCGATATATCAGACTTCGACATTCGCATTTGACACTCCCGATCAGGGTGCATCCCGCTTTGCCGGTGAAGAGTCGGGCTACATCTACACTCGGCTCGGCAATCCGACCATCGACAGACTGCACGAGAAGATCACGGCGCTCGAAGGCGGCGTGGGTGCACTGGCCACGGCGTCGGGAATGGCTGCGGTCAGCACACTCTATTTCAGCTTTCTCTCCGCAGGAGATCACATCGTCGGTACCAGTTCCCTGTACGGCCCGTCGAGAACGATCATGGAGAAGGAGTTCTGCCGGTTCGGGGTCGAGTCGAGCTGGGTGGATACCGGCGACCTGGATCAGGTAAACGCGGCGCTTCGACCCGAGACCAAGATGGTCTACGTGGAGACGCCGTCAAATCCGACGATGCGCCTAACCGACCTCCCCGCAATCTCCGAGATCTGCAAAGAACGAGGGATGATTCTCGCGGTCGACAACACCTTCGCTACGCCGGTGCTGCAGCGGCCGTTGGATCTAGGTGCCGATGTCAGCTTGCACAGTGTCACGAAGTTCATCAACGGGCACGCCGACGTTGTGGGTGGCCTGTTGGTCTTCAAGGACAAGGAAACCATGTCGCGTGCCATCAAACCGTGGCAGATGCTGGGCGGAACGATGGACCCACACCAGGCGTGGCTGGTTTTGAGAGGCGCCAAGACCTTGAAGATGAGAGTCGAGTGCGCGCAGAAGAACGCTATGAAGGTGGCCGAGATGCTGGAGGCGCATCCAGCGGTCGAGTGGATCCTCTACCCTGGACTGAAAAGTCACCCGCAGTTCGAGTTGGCAGAGAAGCAAATGGCTGGGCCAGGTGCGTTGATTTCGTTTGGCGTAAACGGAGGGATCGAGGCCGGCAAGAAGGTGCTTCAGGCGGTCAAGCTCTGCACGCTCGCGGTTTCTCTCGGTGGCATTGAAACGCTGATTCAGCACCCCGCCAGCATGACGCACGCGGGAATGGGTCCTGAAGCGCTTGCGCAGGCCGAAATAGGCGAGGGCCTCATCAGGCTTTCGGTGGGCTGCGAAGACGTGAACGACCTGCTGGCCGACCTCGACCAGGCGTTGAAGGCGGTCTGAATCAAGAACTCGAGCGTTCACCAGTAGGGGAAAATATGGCTTTGTCGGTGCAAGAGATTCGTGAGTGTTTCCCGGCGCTGAAACGAGAAGCCGCGGGTTATCCGGTTGCCTATTTCGATGGTCCGGGCGGCACCCAGGTACCGCAAAGGGTGGTGGACAAGGTCTCGGAATACCTGCTGCATCACAACGCCAACAGGCACTGGGCTTACGGCACGTCCGAAGAGACCGACGAGATAGTCGACTCGGCGCGCGAAACGTTTGCCGATTTTTTCGGCGCGACCTCTCGCGAGATCGTGTTCGGCGCCAACATGACCTCGCTCACCTACCACGTTTCACGCACGCTGGGGAGACAATTCGGACCGGGAGACGAGATCGTGGTCACCGAGTTGGATCATCAGGCCAACGTCGCTCCCTGGCACGCGCTCGGTCTGGAGCGTGGTGTGTCTGTCAAGACCGTTCCGATGATCCCCGAGGTAGGCACGCTCAACTGGGATTCGTTCGAGGAGCTTGTCAACTCCAAAACGGCTCTCGTTGCCATTGGCGCGGCTTCGAATGCGCTGGGCACGATCAATGACGTCAAGAGAGTGGTGGAACTAGCGCACGCGGCAAATGCGTTGGTCTACGTCGATGCGGTTCACTTCGCGGTTCACGAACTCATCGATGTGCGCGATTTGGACTGCGACTTCCTGGCCTGCTCTCCCTACAAGTTTTACGGACCGCATCTGGGCGTGCTGTTCGGGAAAGAGCAACTCCTTACCGAACTAAACGTGCCCAAGCTTCCGCCGGCTCCCGACAACATTCCAGATCGATTCGAGACCGGAACGCTCGACTATGAAGGAATCGCCGGCGCGGCCGAGGCGGTGGAGTTTCTTGCATCCCTTGCAGAGGGCGAGAGTCGGCGCGAGCGGTTGCGGAACGGATTCGCCCTACTCCACGAGAGGGGGGCGGAACTTTTCAAGCAGCTGTGGGATGGGCTCGCCGCGATTCCAAACGTCAATTTATATGGACCTCAGCCGGCAGAGCCCAGGACACCCACGGTGTCATTCACCGTGGACGGTTTGCCCGCCTTCGATGCCGCAACTCAACTGTCCGCCAAATTCGGCGTCTTTGCGTCTACCGGCGACTTCTATGCGTCCGGAATAACAGCACGCTTCGGTCTGGCCGAGGCAGGATTTGTGAGGGCCGGTTGCGCCTGCTACACAACGAGCGAAGAGGTCGCAAGGTTGGTGGAGGGAGTTGCCTCAATCAGGTGATGCTATTCGGGTAAACCAATGCGTTTCGGCCGTCGGCCAGTTGCTGGAATGCAGGGGGATCTTGACTCGGCAAGCGAAGTAGCGTTCAGGCCAAAAAACCCTTCTCTCGCATCCACGCGTCGTTGTACATCTTGGTCACGTACTTCGAACCGGCGTCCGGCAGAATTACCACCAAAGTCTTTGATTCGTCGAGCGTCTTCGCGTGTTCCAGTGCTGCGTAGACAGCGGAGCCGGATGATCCGCCCGCCAGGATGCCCTCTTCGCGCGCAAGCTCTCGTCCCATGACGAAACTGATCTCATCATCGACCTTGTACATCTCGTCGATAACGCTGAAGTCGAGTGCCTGGCACAACATGTCGTCGCCGATACCCTCGACCAGATAAGGATGAGCTTCCGGCAACTCCCCAGTCTTGAAGTAGTCGTAGAACACGGAGCCCTCGACATCTACAGCAACGACCTCGATCGCGGGGTTCTTCTCCTTTAGATACCTCGCCGTTCCCGACATCGTGCCGCCCGTTCCCACTCCAGCCACAAGGACGTCGATTTTGCCGTCTAGCTGATTCCAGATCTCCGGACCCGTCGTGTTGTAGTGGGCGTTGGCATTGTCCGGGTTGTGATACTGATTCAACATGAACGGCGCTTCACATTCCGCGGCCAGCTTCTTTGCGGTTTCGTAATAACTCTGCGGATCGTCCGGTGGGACCGCCGTTGGGCAGATGTGCACCTCGGCGCCGAATGCCTTCAGGGTGTCGATCTTCTCGCTCGACATCTTGTCGGGAATCGTAAGGATCACCCGATGTCCATGAGCCGCTCCGTACATGGCCGCCGCGGCGCCGGTGTTCCCCGACGTAGCCTCGATTATGGTGCTGTTCGGCTTCAATTCCCCCGACTTTGCGGCTTCATTCAGCATGTAGATCGCCATGCGGTCCTTGACCGAAGCCGTGGGGTTGAAATACTCGAGCTTGGCCAGGACAGTGGCCTTGATCCCGCGAGCGGCAGTCAACTTCCTGATTTGCACCAGTGGAGTGTTGCCTACCGCCTGCGTGACGTTGTCGAGGAATCCTGATCCGGTCATTCGCTTGATACCGTTTTAATACCCGTCAATTGTTCCCGTTGTTCGATGACACCACGAGCGCTCTTAGGGCCTCCCTGACGTCAGCCAGGTCCGGCATGTACTTCGCACCCACTGATTTCAGGTCCGTGCGGATGTCATGGGCCGCCTGCCCACCCACCAAAATCACCACATCTTTGGCCAGTAACCGGCGCAGCAAACGAAGCTCATCGACCAAATCACCATTCGGCGGGTTGACAGTGATGCTGAGCGCAACAACGTCGGCATCGGCTTGCTCCACCGCGCGAGCTATGTCCGCCGACGGCAGGTCGGGTCCGACATATGTAACCTCCCATCCCTCCAGCTCGGCGGTAGCGGCTACGAACACGGCGCCAATCTC
>Ga0180435_10004616_pt1 | contig 13547 bp, 8 predicted proteins | sample SS_ome_3_FD_132467 | JGI IMG/M metagenome (GOLD analysis project Ga0180435, IMG submission 132467) | Hypersaline lake sediment archaeal communities from the Salton Sea, California, USA - SS_3_S_1 metaG | ecosystem: Environmental > Aquatic > Non-marine Saline and Alkaline > Hypersaline > Sediment... | reverse complement strand
TAACTTTTTGAAAATAAATACTTTCTTTTTTATTTTAATTTTTTTTATCCTTTCCATAAAAGGTCTTTGCGGTGGAGAGCTTAATGTTCTGAAGAATAGGGATTTCGCAGTATTCTATGACCAGCCACTGAAGCACACTGCATTGGAAGTGGCGGATATGTATCCCGGGACAAAGGCCGATCTTGAACGTATCTTTGGATGGAAATTGGATTTCAAAGCATCCATCATTCTTGTCAAGGACAGAGCAAAGTTCCAGAGGATGGCTGAAAGTCCCCTTACTGTGGCCTTTGCAGTCCCTTCAAGGAACCTGATTGTGGTTGATCACTCTAAAATGCACATCAACCCATTGAACCTCGGAAGCATACTAAAACACGAGCTCTGTCATCTTCTGCTTCACCATCATATCAAAGGGGTTGCTCTGCCGAGATGGCTGGATGAAGGGATTGCGCAATGGGCGAGCGACGGCATCAGTGATATCCTAATGGATCAAAAACGGTCTCTTTTAAACAAGGCGACCTTCAGGAACAGATTGATCCCCTTGCACGCCTTAACAAACGGTTTCCCCCCTGACAACGAATCCCTGTCCCTTGCCTACGAGGAAAGCAAAAGCTTTGTCACCTACATCATAAGTAAATCCGGCAAGGAGGGAATCCTAACTGTTCTAAACTATATGAGGCAGGGGGAAGATGTCGAGTCTGCTTTCCTGAAAGCGCTTTCAATTCCTTTGGGGGCGTTGGAGAAAAAATGGCATCGTTCCCTCAGACAAAGAGTGACCTGGTTTACCTATATAAGCTACCATCTTTATGAGATCCTTTTCTCAGTTGCAGCCCTGATGACCATATATGCCTTTATAAGGGTAATCATAAGGAAAAGGGCCTATATAAAGGAAGAAGAGGAAGGGGATCGCTTTTATTCTTAAACATTTTATTCTATTGCCCCTTTGCCCCGTTTTCTCTATAATCTGCACCATCGGGTTTGAGATTTTCTTTCAGGTTTTTTCACCGCTGGGGCGCATTTTTGATATTGCTTGACATCGTTGATGAACCCATGAACGGCAGCAGTTACGCACAATGTGCCACCCCTCAATATCTCAAAACCGTGCAGTTTTCATCAGTTAACCGTGAATCCCTGGCCCAGACCTGGCTTTCCTCTACCGTAGGGAAGAAACTCCTGGAGTAGAATCCAGTGAAATCGTTTCAAGAATGCATATCAAGTCGCGCCAGGGCAGGCGTGAACCTTTAAACTTTGAACCTCAATAGTTACAAAAGGAGTTAACCAATGGAATTCCCTTACTTATTTTCACCCATAAAAATTAACACCATGGCGCTCAAAAATCGGATTGTCATGACGGCCATGCACCTGGGATATACCCCGGAAGGTGAAGTGACTGACCGTCTGATCGACTTTTATGCATTGAGGGCCAAAGGTGGAGTGGGGCTTATCATCGTGGGCGGATGTCCCATAGATGAATTGGGGGGCATGGCAAGCATGATATGTATCAATGATGACCGTTTCATACCGGGCCTCAAGCTGTTGACCGATGCTGTCAAAAAAAATGACGCAAAAATCGCTGCCCAGCTCTACCAGGCAGGCCGCTATACCCATTCCGCCGCAATCGGCGGGCGTAAACCCTTTTCATCCTCGGCTGTAAGATCTAAATTCACTGGTGAAACGCCAAGGGCCCTTGAACTGGATGAGATCCCCGGTGTGCAGGACAAGTTCGCTGAAGCGGCCGTTCGGGCCCAGGAAGCTGGCTTTGATGCAGTGGAAATCCTCGGTAGCGCGGGATATCTGATCAGCCAGTTCCTTTCACCCATAACGAATCTGCGTGAAGACAAGTACGGGGGCTCCATGGAAAACCGGATGCGCTTTGGCCTTGAAGTGGTTGAAAAGGTCAGAAAGGCGGTCGGGCCCAATTTTCCGATACTCATGCGTCTCGCGGGCAATGATTTTATGGAAGGCGGAAATACCAATAAGGAATCAAGGCGTTTCGCTTCTGAAGCTGAAAAGGCGGGGATCGATCTCTTTAATGTCACAGGGGGTTGGCACGAGACCCGCATTCCACAATTAACCATGAATGTTCCCCGTCAGGCATATGTGTACCTGGCACAGGGCATCAAATCCGCCGTATCAGTCCCGGTATTGGCCAGCAACCGGATAAATGACCCCTACATTGGCGAGGCGGTTTTGAGAAATGGTCAGGCTGATCTGGTTACCATTGCGAGGGGACTTCTGGCAGATCCAGATTTCCCCAAAAAGGCCAAAAATGGAAAATCCGACTTGATCTATCACTGTACAGCATGCAACCAGGGATGCTTTGACAGCATTTTTCGGTTGCAGCCTGCCACTTGCCTGGTCAACCCGAGGGCCGGAAAAGAAGGGGAGCTGAAGTCGGTCCTCACGGCTGAGCCCAAAAAGATCCTGGTTATCGGCGGAGGCCCTGCCGGCATGAAGGCTGCGGTTACGGCAGCGGAAAGAGGCCACACAGTCACACTCCTTGAAAAAGGCGACGAATTAGGCGGGCAGTTGCTCCTTAACCGTCACACACCGGGAAAAGAGGAGATGTTCACAACAGCCACGGACCTGATCAACAATCTAAAAGCCCTGGATGTAAAGATCCTGCTCAATACGGAGGCGGATATTCCATTCATAAAGGAGATGTCCCCTGATGCCGTGGTGGTGGCTGCGGGGGCAAACCCAATCCTACCGGATATCCCGGGTATTGACGGTAAAAACGTGGTCCAGGCTTGGGATGTCTTGGCCGGACATGTTGGCGTCGGGGAAAAGGTCGTCGTAATCGGTGGAAACGCCGTGGGTCTGGAAACGGCACTCTATCTGGCCAATCAGGGAACCCTCTCCCCGGACATCCTTCATTTTCTCATGACCAGCCGGGCAGAGTCGTTTGAGACCCTTACGGAATTGTTGAACAAGGGGAGCAAGGAAGTCACTGTCGTGGAAATGACCAAAAAAGTCGGAAAGGATATCGGGCTTACAACACGGTGGACAGTAATGGGCGAATTAAGACGTCTCGGCGTAAACATCATGACTGACACAAAGGCTGTGAGCATAAAGGAAGATGGCGTGGAGGTGGTAAAGGCGGATGGTCCGGATTTCCTCCATGCCAATTCCATCATCATCGCGGCCGGTTCAAAACCCGAGAATAGCCTTGTGAGTGAAATTGAATCACTTGTTCCCGAGAGCTACACGGTCGGAGACGCCAAAAAGCCCCGGAACGCACTGGACGCCATCAAAGAAGGATTTCTTGCGGGCCTGAAGATTTAGCGACCTTTCTTTGAAAGGATGCAGCTTAATGACTCCGAAAATAAATGTTTTTTGTCAACTCAACAAAAACCGGGCCCCAAATACTTCGTCCAAGACCCTTGATATTGTCTCCTCCGATATACAAAGGTCAGTGACGGTTTTCCATCACAGCCTACCCGGATACCAAATAACACCTTTAGCAAAATTAGCGCGATTGGCAAAATACTTGGGCATCAGTGACCTGTGGGTAAAAGATGAAGGGTCCCGCTTTGACCTCAAGGCCTTCAAGGTGCTTGGTGCAAGCTATGCCATCGGAAAATTGCTTGCAGCAAAACTTCAGTTGGATGTCAATAATTTTACATTCAAACAGCTCGTATCACATGCACATAAGCTCCACGATTTGATATTTGTGACGGCGACTGACGGTAATCATGGACGAGCGGTCGCATGGGCAGCCAGTAAACTGGGCTGTAAGGCTGTAGTCTATTTGCCAAAGGGCTCATCGAGTGAGAGGCTGAAAGCCATTCACAATTTTGGAGCAGAAGCCTCTGTCATTAACGGCAACTATGATGATGCGGTTCGATTAGCCGCAAAGCAGTCCGACGAAAAAGGATGGATTTTAATCCAGGACACAGCTTGGCCAGGGTATACGGAAATTCCGATCTATACGATGCAGGGATATACGACATTATTGACGGAAACATTTCAGCAATTAGCTGAGGAATGGCCAACCCATATTTTTATACAGGCCGGTGTTGGCTCACTTGCTGGGGCGCTTCAAGCATTTCTATGTCAGTGTCATGAAAAATCCAGACCTTTTTTTGGTGTTGTGGAACCGACGAGAGCTGCCTGTTTTTATCAATCCATGCGAATGAATAACGGGAAAGCGTGTGCAGTTGAGGGAGATTTAGATACGATTATGGCAGGTCTGGCCTGCGGAGAACCCAGTACAATCGCATGGGAAATACTAAAAGAAAATGCTGACGCGTTCATCGCCTGCTCGGATCAAATCGCCTTGAGGGGCATGCGGGTACTTGGAAATCCCATCCACGGCGATGACCGTGTAATATCTGGCGAATCCGGTGCAGTGACGACAGGTCTTGTTTACGAATTGCTTAAAAACCCAATGCTTAGTAGATTCAGGAAAGACCTTAACCTAAAACAAGATTCTAAGGTGTTAGTCATCTCTACTGAAGGCGATACTGACGCGGCGTATTATCGTCAGGTTGTTTGGTAAACAGCACACTTGGCGTCGAAATAGGAATAATACCGCTAAAATAGAAAAATCGATGGTTCCAAAAAAGGGGTTAAAAGAAAATTCATGAAGGTCATCAAGATTGGTGGGGGCTGTCTGAAAGGGAAAAAGAACATCGCCCACATTCTTAAACTCATCGGAAAACGAGGACGCGGCAATATCTTTGTGGTCTCAGCTTTAAACGGCGTCACAGACATTCTCATTGACGGTATGTCCAAAGCACTTGAAGATGAAGAAAATATTCCTGGAATCATCAGCAGACTGAAGAGCAAACATGTTCTCATTGCCCGTCATCTGATTTCTGTGGATAAATTTTATCGAAAGTTTGTCCGTGATCTCAGCAACACCTTGAGTGAAATTGAGCGTCTTTACTATGGTCTTAATTTCACCAGGGAGATTACCCCAAGAATACAGGATGTTATCAGCAGTTTTGGTGAACGCTTTACCGTCGAATTGCTTGTCAACGCCCTTCGTTGTCGGGGAATCAAGGCGACCTACCGCATGCCCCACAAAGTCGGCCTGATCACAGATGGTAAGTTTGGCGACGCCACAGTCAACTTTCGTAAAACCAGACGTAACCTTCAGATGCACTTGGGACCTTTGCTGAAAGAAAAAATGATTCTATTCATTCCCGGCTTTTTCGGGGTGAGTGAAAAAGGAGATATCACCACATTTGGCCGCGGCGGCAGCGACTACTCGGCCGCGGTTCTGGCGGGCGCCATGCAAGCGGATATACTTGAAATCTGGAAGGATGTTGACGGATATTTGAGCGCTGATCCCAAGTTTGTTCCAGACGCACAACTCATTCCGACCCTTTCATATGACGAGGCCGCTGAGCTCTCCTACTTTGGTGCCAAGATCCTACACCCCCGCACAGTGGAGCCCCTCAGGACGGCCAAACTGAACATTGCCATCAAAAACACCCTAAACCCGGATGCCCCTGGCAGTCACATAATCCCCGGCAGTCCCAGGTCCAAAAACTTCATAAAAAGTGTGGCCCACGACACAGATATCGGCATTCTTAAGGTGCACTCGTCGGGGGTAGGGGCGCGACCTGGAATCCTGGCACTCGTTGCCGGTCAATTAACCGAAAACGGTATCAACATTAAATCTGTCGTCACCTCCCAAACCTGTATCAGTCTATTGCTGGCGCTCAAGGACCTGGAGGCTGGACACATGGCGCTGAAGTCTCTGAAACCCAGACCTTTTCGGAGACTGGAGAAAATAGAAGATATGTCACTGATAAGTATCGTCGGGGAAGGAATAGTTAAGCGGAAAGGCATTGCAGCCCGATGTTTTACGGCGGTGGCCGGGTGTAATGTCAATGTTGAGATGATCTCCTTCGGGCCTTCCCGGGTGGCGCTTTACTTTCTGGTGAAAAATAAAGATGTTAAGAGCTCTGTAAACGCAATCCACAACACCTTCTTCCCGGTAGCTGGTCACCTATAATCTCCAGAATTACGGACATAATGGGTTAGTAGCATATATTCCGCTGCCTTTCCCAAACCGGAGAAAAAATCTCACCGGCATTTCATGAAAAAAAGACGCAATACGTGACATAAGTTAAAGCTCATCGCAAGAAATGGCCTCTACTCTACATCATTAAAACAAAAAAAAAGAAAAAAAGTGATTATTTTGACTTAAGTCAATGCGCTGCGCATATTTGCCCTATAAAATGGGTCAAAAAATCAACGAAAGGGCTTATTTGGAAAAAACAATCAACCTAAATTGAGGAGGATCATTATGTTTTGTTTTCAGTGTCAGGAGACAGCCAAGAATACAGGCTGCACAATAAAGGGAGTTTGTGGGAAACCGGAGGAAACCGCTAACCTTCAGGACTTGCTGATCTATGTCCTGAAAGGGATTTCAATTTATGGTGAAAAGGCCAAAGCGCTTGATATTTCTGATAAAAAAAACGGCTTGTTTATTGCCCAGGCCCTTTTTGCAACCATCACAAACGCAAATTGGGATAACCAGAGATTCATCTCCCTTATCAAAAAAGGCTTGAAGATCCGGGAAGAACTCAAGGCTAAAATTTTGACTGCCACCAAAGAAAAAAACGGTGAAGAATTTGTAGAGCAATTGCACCCCTCGGCAACCTGGTACTCGGATGACGAGGCGGAGTTTCATGAGAAGGCAAAAGAAATTGGCATTCTTGTCACAGAGAATGAAGATGTTCGTTCCCTTAGAGAACTGTTGATCATCGGGGTGAAAGGCATTGCTGCCTACGCAGATCACGCGGCTATCCTGGGGTTTGAAAAGGAGGATATTTACGCTTTCATGATGGAAGCCTTGGCATCCACCACTAAAGATCTGTCTGTCGATGAAATGGTGGGACTTGTCATGAAAGCAGGAGAAGTTGCCGTTGATACAATGGCGCTTCTTGATGAGGCAAATACCTCTGCCTATGGAAGTCCTGAAATGACTGAGGTTAACCTTGGTGTTCGAAACAATCCGGGAATCCTCATCAGCGGCCACGACCTCAAAGATATGGAAGAACTTCTGAAACAAACGGAAGGGACTGGCGTAGACGTCTATACGCACGGTGAGATGCTGCCTGCAAATTATTACCCGGCATTCAAGACGTATGACCATTTTGCGGGGAACTACGGGGGTTCCTGGTGGCAGCAGAACAGGGAATTCGAATCGTTCAACGGTCCAATCCTGATGACCACGAACTGTATTATTCCCATAAAGAAAAACAATACCTATCAGGACAGGATTTTTACCACCGGAATGACCGGATATCCGGGGGTAAACCATATTCCGGACAGACCTGAAGGTGGCGCAAAAGATTTTTCTGAAATTATTGAACTGGCAAAAAAATGTGATCCACCCGTTGAAATTGAAACCGGTAAGATCGTCGGCGGATTCGCTCACAATCAGGTCCTTGCACTGGCAGACAAGGTGGTGGATGCCGTTAAGTCCGGTGCAATCAAACGCTTTATCGTAATGGCGGGTTGCGATGGCCGTCAAAAGGCGCGGAACTATTTTACCGAAGTTGCAGAACAGCTTCCAAAGGATACGGTTATTCTTACCGCTGGTTGTGCAAAGTACCGGTATAACAAACTTGATCTGGGCGATATTGGCGGCATTCCAAGAATACTGGATGCGGGACAGTGTAACGACAGTTATTCTCTTGCAGTCATTGCACTTAAGCTAAAAGAGGTTTTTGAACTCGACGATATTAATGATCTTCCGATTTCCTTTGACATTGGATGGTATGAGCAAAAAGCCGTAGCGGTTCTTCTCGCCCTTCTATCCTTAGGCGTTAAAGGGATTCGACTTGGGCCGACACTTCCGGCGTTTGTGTCTCCTACTGTTCTAAATGTTTTGGTGGATAAGTTTGATATCAAACCGACTGGCGAGGTTGAGTCAGATATTGAAGCCATGATGGCGGGAAAGTAGGGCTTGAAACTGGAAACTTGAAACTGGGGAAAGAAACCAATCTTCAGTTTCGAGTTTCAAAATTCCTTACAGGATGCAGTGATCAAATTCATTGCTCAGGTCTTTTTGATGCATCCTTTAAAGAATGCCCTCGGCCCTTTGGTTCACCGTTGATTTTTATAAAGGGCTAAAATGTTACTATTTTTTTATGCGACAAAGTCGCGTTTTATAAAATCGCGTCAAGCGATTTTATTGGAGGAACGACCATGAAATGCCCTGGACAGGACAGCCAATACTGGAAACCCGGTGCTATTTTTGAAGTCAAGTGCCCCAAATGCGGAAATGAGGTGGAATTCTTTAAGGACGATCCAACCCGAAAATGCCCCAAATGCGGCCACCGTTTTCTCAATCCCAGCCTGGATTTTGGCTGCGCATCTTATTGTCAATATGCCGAGCAATGCATTGGGAACATTCCGCCCGAACTCCTTGCGCAGAAAGAGGATCTTTTAAAGGACCGGGTTGCCATTGAGATGAAACGCTATTTCAAACAGGATTTTAAGCGCGTCGGTCATGCCGTCCGGGCGGCCAGACATGCCGAGCAGATCGGTAGGGAAGAGCGTGGCAACCTGGCCGTCATCCTGTGCGCCACCTATCTCAATGATATCGGGATGAAGGAAGCCGAGAAAAAACACCCCGAATCCTTTTCCAGCTATCATGAAGAAGAGGGGGTGCCTATTGCCAGGGATATTTTGACCCGGTTGAAGGCCAAGGAAGACTTGATAGATGAGGTATGCGATATCATCGGCCGTCACCATCATCCGGGAACAGAAGAAAATACTAATTTTAAAAGCGTTTATGACGCGGATATGATCGTCAACTTAGAGGAACAGAAAAAGAGAACCCCCATTTCGCCTGAGGAATTAAAAAAAACCATTAATCAATCATTTCTCACAGAGAGTGGTCGAAATCTGGCAAGGAAAATTCTATTGCAGCAAAAAAGAAATTGAAAAATTGTGAATTTTCATTTCAGGCCAAATGTTTCAGTGCTTCAAAACTCTAGGCACTTTAAACACTTTAGTTCACTTTAGGCACTTTTATAAGGAGTACACCATGAAAGTCATGCGAAAAATAATAGAAATCGACGATGAACTCTGCGATGGGTGTGGTCAGTGCGTACCCGGGTGCGCTGAAGGGGCCATACAGATTGTAGATGGCAAGGCCCGTCTTGTTTCTGAAAGTTACTGTGACGGGCTTGGGGCCTGTCTGGGCGAATGCCCCAATGGTGCCATCACCATGGTAGAGCGGGAGGCAGAGGATTTTGATGAGGAAGCAGTGGAGGCTTATTTGAAAGAAAAGGAAGAAACACCTCTCGATATCCCTCTGGCTTGTGGATGTCCGTCAACCCAGGTTCAGACCGTTGTTCCGAAGGTCTCATCCCAAAAGACGATGGATGACATGGCACAGCCCAGGATTGAATCAACCCTATCGCACTGGCCGGTCCAGATCAAGCTGGTCCCCCCCCACGCTCCTTTTCTCAAGGGAGCCGATCTTTTGGTAGCCGCAGACTGTACCCCTGCTGCCTACCCCAATTTTCACCAGGACTTTCTTACAGGAAAGGTTTTAATGATCGGATGTCCAAAATTCGATGATGTGGAGGAATACATCCAGAAATTCACGGAAATCTTCAAGACTGCTGACATCAAGAGCGTTACGGCCCTGGTAATGGAGGTGCCCTGCTGCTCGGGTCTCCCGGTGATCCTGCAAAAGGCAATGCAGGCTGCCGGAAAAGCAATTCCTATTGAACAGATTGTGATCAGCATCAGGGGGGATATCCTGAAAAAAGAGAAGTTAGCCGCATAGGCTCATTTGAGATCCTCTCCCCAAAGGGCAAAGCCGATTGTCCCCAGAAGCCCGCATGAAAAGGCAACCAGGAAATTATGGGCAGGTCCGATCTGCCACAGGAAGGCCCCGCCAAAGGCCGCCATTGAAACAATCACATCGCGTAAGAGATAATAGAGCCCGAACATGGCTGCCTTGCGGTCTTCCGGGGCAAGATCCATGATAAGTGCTTTTCGGGTCGGTTCTCCAAACTCTTTGAGCCCCCGTAAAACGAATGCAAGTGCCAACCAGGGAAATGACCGGCAATACAGAAGGACAAGTGGGAAAAATGTAAAAAAACAAAATGTTGCGACAACGAATGGTTTCTTGGACCCTCGATCAGCGAAATAGGCTACCGGGACATATATGAGTAGGGCGGTGATCATTTCTATGCTCGTCAGGATACCGAATTGAAGGGCCGTGACGGGCGCGGCGATGGTCTTCATACACCAGACAACAACAAAGGCGTAGGGAATCTGCTCACAAAACCGGACCAGGATGTCTGAAACGAGCAACCGTTTGAGCGACGGACGCATTTGGCGAAAAAGCCGCATTGGATTCTTTTCCGGTCTGGGTGATGGGCCTCTACTTGACGGTTCCGGCGGGTCATCTTCGATGAGGACCTGCTGTAACGCAGCCGCCACAATAGATAATAGCAGCGCGCCAATAAACGCTAAGCGGACGCCATTTCGTTCACCCCAGAATCCAATGCACAGACCGCCCAACACCGGTCCGAGCGCCATGGGAATCCGCCGGACTAGGGAATGCATGGAAACCCCCATGGTGCGTTTGCCCGAGGGCAGCACTTTGGCTACAAGACTCATGGTCGCAGGTAAAGAGATCGCCGTCCATGATAGGAAAAATACGGCCCCCACCAAAACAGCCTGCCATGCAGGGATCAGTATAACAACGAGAAATCCCAACATGGCGACAATATTAAAGATTAGCAGTGCCCGTTTTGTGCCAAGGCGGTCAGAGAGATACCCTCCGGGAAAAGAATAAAGTGCCGACAAGAGATTGTCGATGCCGTTCAAGAGTCCAATCGACAATGCCCCACCACCGAGTGCCATTAAGTAAATGGGCAAGAAGCGTTCGGCCATCTTCTCGCCCATGCCCACGAGAATGACCATGGAGAGCATGCCAACCGTGCTTCGTCTCAATCCCAGAAAGTCAGAAATATGGGTCAGTCGTGCCATATCAAAATCAATCAGGCCACAGATAAACACAGATTATCAAGGTCAGCCCTAATATTTGTGCTACCTGGGAAAATTTGTTGCCCAAAATGGTTTTCAAGAAATTTGGAGTGTATACAATCCCCTCTTAAATGTCTTCCATAATGTGACAAGGGTTTATTTTTGTTGTAACATGTTCCATTCTGCGGTAATAAAAAATGCAATATGAATAAAGAAAAAAAGAAGAACGGAAACAACACTGAAGGATCGGTGGAAAGATATACGGCTTCAGGCGGATATCGTCTTAAGAGGAGACGGGGGCTTTTACAAGAGGTGTTTTAAGGGTCTAAAGGGATACATTGCGGGCGGTATCAATGCCCACAAAAAACAAGGGGTTCAAATGGAAAATGATATTCATTGGATAAGAACTCATTGCGCAAGGATGGATCATGGCGGCTGCGCCGTACTCGTGGGAGTCAAAAATAACAGGATTGTCAAGGTAAAAGGAGACCCTGATGGCTTCTTGAACAAGGGCTATATCTGTCCTAAAGGACTGGTGTCTCCTGATCGTCTGACTCACCCGGATCGTCTGACGTATCCTTTGAAAAGAGCGGGCAAAAGGGGTGACGGAAAATGGGAGAAGATTTCATGGCAAGAGGCGTTAAACGAAATAGCCCGAAATCTGACTCGTATAAAAGAAAAATACGGCGCAAGGGGCGTCGCCTTTGGCCTGGGTATGCCAAAGGGTCTGGATCACTTTGTTTTGATTCGTCTTGCCAACCTCTTTGGCTCACCCAATGTTATCACCTCTCAGGATGTATGCCATGCCCCTCGCGAGATAACCGGCCTTCATACATGTGGTTTTTATCCTGTGGCCGATCTGCATCAACCGAGCAAGCTTGTGCTTCTATGGGCAAGTAATATCACCTCGACAAACGAGGAGGGTGAAATAAACAGCATGCTCCTCAAGCAGCTAAAGGACGGCACTGATCTTGTCATTATTGACCCGAGAAAGATCGATCTGGTCAAAAAATCTAAGAAATGGCTTCAAATACGACCAGGAACAGATCACGCACTTGCACTTGGTTTTTTAAATGTCATCATCAAGGAATCCCTGTATGATAAAGACTTTGTTGAAAAGTGGACCTACGGTTTTGAAGACCTAAAAAATCATGTGAGGGATTACACCCCTGAAAAAATATCTGAAATCACCTGGGTCCCTCCCGATTTCATCCGTGAGACGGCAAGGCTTTATGCCAGATCAAAGCCGGCAGTCATCCAGTGGGGAAATCCAATCGAGCACAATATTCATACCTTTCACATTACAAGGGCATTGATCTGCCTGATGGCAATTTGTGGGAATCTTGATATCCCGGGTGGCAATGTACAGGCCAAAGATCCAAAGATCATGGGGTTGGGACCATTTGTTCGGGCCGATCTTATCCCAAACAAATGGAAGGAGATGATCAGCACGTATCATGGGACCATACCCAGATTAATGACCGTCCCACCAGCGTTTTTTAGAAAAGCAATTCTTGAAGAAGTCCCCTACCCTGTTAAAGGATTTTATGCCATGTGTGCAAACCCCATGTTGTCTTATGCTGACAGCCGGCAGACCTATGAGGCATTCATGAACCTCGATTTTATAGCGGTCGCTGATTTGTTTATGACGCCAACGGCATCCCTGGCAGACATTGTGTTACCCGTTGCAAGCCAGTTTGAATCTAACGATATCGGCCACTATGGACTCGGCCATGGCTACATTCTGGCCCGGCCCAAAGTCGTTGATCCACCAGAAGAATGCTGGCCGGATATGAAAATACTGAATGAATTAGGGAAGCTGATGACTCCTGCTGAATACTGGCATGACGATTATAACCAGTTTCTGGAAGATGTTCTTGAACCAACCGGCCTCACTTACAGCCAGTTCGTAGAGAGGGGCTATTTGAAGGGACCTGAGAAACACAAATATTATGAGAAAAAGGGGTTCCGGACGCCCACCGGAAAGGTGGAACTGAAACTCAGTACCGCTAAAAAATTCAACCTCCCCCCCCTGCCCTTGTTTACCGGGTTTCCGGAAGCGGACGACCCTGAATATCCTCTCGTCTTAACCAGTTCCAAAAACCCCCACTATCTTCATTCGTCATACAGGTGGTTGGAAAAATTGAGGAAACTTAGCCCGCATCCCCAAACTGAAATTCATCCGGAAACAGCAGCAAAATACAATATCCGGGAAGGAGATGCGGTGGTTATTGAGACCCAGATGGGTGAAATTGTTCAAATTGCCCATCTGAGTGATGACATCCATTCCAAAGTCCTCAATGTCTCATACGGCTGGTGGTTCCCTGAAGGAGAGGCCGAGTCACAGTATGAATGGGAAAAATCCAACTTGAATATGCTCACCTCTACCGAGAAACTGGGCAAAGAATTCGGCACCCCGAATCTTAAGGGAATCGGGTGCAGGATAAGACGAAAATAATTACCTTCAGACACAGGCAATCTATGAATCGATACTCCAATGTTAAACCTATTTGCTTTGGTCTGGTTTTTCTTTTGACGCTGTTGGTTTTAACTGCAGTACAGGCTGAGCGCCC
>Ga0180435_10004615_pt1 | contig 13552 bp, 12 predicted proteins | sample SS_ome_3_FD_132467 | JGI IMG/M metagenome (GOLD analysis project Ga0180435, IMG submission 132467) | Hypersaline lake sediment archaeal communities from the Salton Sea, California, USA - SS_3_S_1 metaG | ecosystem: Environmental > Aquatic > Non-marine Saline and Alkaline > Hypersaline >... | reverse complement strand
TCGGATATTTGGAGGTTTAGGTAAGGTTCGCCTTTCATGGGTCGTCAATTACGATTTGCGGCACTAGATCCTGGGTAATCGGCGAGGCCGCGGGGAGATTCAATACGAAGTCCCCACCTGGTACGTCGGTGTCGTCGAAATGCGTACCCCCAGGGTTGAGGACTTCATAATCGTCAGTACCCCCGTCCACCCAAGAAGTGTTAGGAAGGGGGCTCCACCAAGGCCCTGATACGCCGTCCTCAAACGAGAAATTGCCGACCGGGACGGACGTCGCAAAGCAGATGCCGGTAACAGCATGAAAGACGGCCACCACCCCGATGTTGCGGGTGAGGATGCTCAAAAACCGTGAGTTCATCGCATTCATAGCTGGGATTCCACATTTGAGTCGAAAGGATTGAGCTTGGGACGACCTCCGCAGGCCAGTCGTATACTCAGCGCGGCCGAAATTCGCGGTTTTTGCACGGCTCGACCAAGCCGCCGTGCCAGCCTTCCCAAACCCTTCCGTTTTCGAGGCAAAGGCGGCTGCCTAAACCTCGAATCCTACGCCGTCTATCCTAGCTGCCAGTAAACTCTTGTAAATACTGAACAAGAATTCACCCCCCAGAAAAGCGTCCGGAGGCAGAGTGTTCCCACGCAGAGCATGGGAACGAGGGGGAAGGGCAAGACGTTGGCCATGACGCCTGCGTCGCGCCGGGGGACAAAAGGGACGAGGAGCCAGGGGCGAGCGACGAGAGAGAAGAGACGGTGCGTTCCGACGCGGGAGCATCGCGGGGAGTAGATGGTGCGGTACGTTCCGACGCGGGAGCATCGGAACGAGTAGACGAATTCCCAACTCCGCACTCCGAATCCCCGACCTCCGATCCGCCGTCGAAATCCCGTGGTGGTCGGCCGCGGGTGCTCGACAACGCCAAGAAAGCCAAGATCATTGCGTACTTCGAAATGGGACTGAGTCAGCGGCAGGCGGCGGGAATGATCGGCGTCGACCCGAGAACAGTCGCCAATGAGCGCAAGCGCGACCCCGACTTCGACGAGGAGTGCCTGTACGCAAATCGGCGTGGGGCGTGCCGGCCCTTGTTGAAGGTGATTCAGGCTTCGAACCGATCGTGGCGAGCGGCCGCCTGGCTCGTGCGGAACCACAAACCGTGTCCCGAGGTTCGCCGCGAGGAATCCGAGGAGCGCGAGCGGGAAGCTGCCGAAGGCGTCGGCCGACTCAGCAAGTTCATGGTCACGGTGTGAGAGAGACGAGGGATTTCAGATTTCCTTGGTCAAGTAGGTGGAAAACGGGGCGAGGGATCGTCGTGCCTCAGCGTCGTTGCGGCCTCGCGGAGGAAAGGCTCAGAATTCGATGCCCTGGCGTGACGGTAGTCGGTACTGAGTACCCAGTACGGAGTACCGCCCACGGGTTGCGCGACGGCGCCACGTTGTGAGCAGAAACCACGGCCTATTCACTTGTCGCCCTGTCGTGAATTAGACTGGGTAGTTCAATGCAGCCGCAATCGTAGCTGCGTTCGCCAGAACGCGGGTCGCTAGCGTTGCACCGCACTCTGGCGAGTGCAGCTACCAATACACCGCACTCTGGCGAGTGCAGCTACCAATACACCGCACTCTGGCGAGTGCAGCTACCAAATGGATGAACCCTCAAGCCTCAGGACTCCTCACGATGCACACCTTGCGTGAACTGCTTGGCAAAGAACACCCGCTCGATACCGCCTGCCGCACGCTGCGTGATACCTGCCGATTGGAGCGACCGGTCGCGGTGGGGGCCTATCACATTCACTGCTCCGACGAGACCGAGAAGGAGTGTGCCGACGCGTTTCAGCAGTGGTTCGTGCAGGAGCTGCTGCCGGACCTCAAGCCGTGGAATCGGTCGCCCTTTCGCACGGCGAATCTCGGCGCCCGTTACGAATGGGGCACCGCGGGTATCGCCGAGGACCACTATGCGATTCCCGAGGCCATGGACGGCGTCAAAGCGGTCGTGATCAAGGTCAGTTCGCATGTCGGTGTGTTGCCACAGGGTAACGACCAGCAGTTCGGCAAGATCCAGCGGTACGGTGCACCCTCATCCTGTTGCGGAGCGTTGACCGGCCTGCTCTGCAACAGCCACTTGCCATCGCTGTTGCGGATGCGCGAGGTGTTTCAGTCGGAGGGCAAAGACCGTGTGGCGATGCTCAACGACGCCGAGCAGGTCGACCCGGCGTATCGGCTGCTGTTCGCGGCGGTGGTCAATGCTCGGCTGCAATCGCGACGGGCCGTGCTCGACATCCAGAATATGGCGCCTAGGTCGCCCACCGTTTTTCTCATCGTGCCGTGCGTGACTCTCGACCGTTCGCAACGAGACACCGAACTGGTCGTTGGTTGCTATCGGGCCGATTGCTCGAACGGCCCGGCCAAGGTGACCTACCAGGGGTTGGGCGACGATCCTTCGAAGTACGAAGCCCTGTTACATCACGGGCATCTGCAAGTCGGCGACGATCAACTTCAACAGGAACGGGTGGCCCGCGATCATCGCGAGATCATCGACCAGTGGCGTGCTCGTCACGGTATCGATCCTTCGCCGGCCCGTGAGCACTCGGCCCAAATTCGCGAAGCAGCCCGGAAAGTCGACAAGCACGGGTCGGCCGTTGCCCAGGAGGTGGCCACAGCGCTGTTGACCACGATGGCGGTTGCCTCGCCGATTCCGTTTGCGCTCGAATTGTTCGTTTCGGGCGCGGCGGGGATTCACCACGTTTATCGGGCGTGGCGGTTGGCAAGCGGCGGCGCCGAGGCGAACGACGCCCGGCCGATCTTCGACGAAGTGCTCGCCCACATCGAATCGCTCTCGCCTGAAGAGGCGCAGCAGCTTGTGCAGTCGCTGGCTGAAAGGTATGCGGGGGAAGCGTGAGGCGGTATAATCGGGTTGGGAGTGAACTCGGAGTTCTCCTGGCGAGAGTGCTTCGGCCGCCCGGACAGGTCCTGGCCTACATGTCCACGCAAAGGACGCCTGACATGAGCACATCCACATACGTAACGATCGAACAATACCAGAAAATGGCCGCTGAAGGCGTTTTTTCAGGTGATGACAAACGGCGAGTGGAACTGATCCGAGGGGAGATCTGTGAAATGTCACCAATGAATTTGCGTCACATCATGACGATTTCAGCGTTTAATTTCTGGTGCGTCGAGATGGCGAAGCAAGCGGGATTTCAACTTCTTGTGCAGTGCCCGATTCGCATCGAAGGACTCGACAGCGAACCGGAACCGGACTTTGCTTGGATTCATGGCCAAGAATATGCGAAAGCGCCTGCCGCCGCAGACACTGTCTTGGTCATCGAAGTGGCAGATACCACGCTTTCCAAAGATCGTGGCGAAAAGTCAACGCTCTACGCCGAGTCCGGCATCCAGGAGTATTGGATTGTCAACCTCCAGGCCGAGACGATTGAAGTGCATCGCGAACCGGTTGGCAACGCCTATCGCAGCGTCCACAGCTTTGCAGGCGATGATGCGATCGCTCCGCTGGTCGCGCCCGACGCCCGGCTTGTGCCGGGTGAGCTGTTCGCCACGCTACCGCGACAAGAATGAACTGGGGGGGAAACGCGGGCTCATACCTCACCCCTCATCACTTATCCCTTCCCTTTGCACCACATTCCTGTCGACAACGGCGGCGCCTACCGAATCGCCGTAAACGTTGACCGTCGTTCGCATGCGGTCGAGGAACCAGTCGATGGCCAGGATCGTGCCGATGCCCGTCATGGGCACACCGGCCGCGTTGAGTACGAGCACCATGGTGACCAGCCCCGCCTCGGGAATGCCGGCCGCCCCGATCGCCGCCAGCGTTGCTGTCAGGAAGATGATCACCAGTTGGGCGGTGGTCAGCGGCATGCCGATCGATTGCGCGATGAAGATAACCGCCACCGCCTCGTAGAGCGCGGTCCCGTCCATGTTGACCGTCGCCCCCAGCGGCAGCACGAATCCGCTACTGCGCTCAGAAACCTTGTTCTTTTCAGTGCAGCATTCGATGGTCACGGGTAGTGTTGCTGATGAACTAGCTGTGCTCATGGCGGTCAACAGTGCCCGCAGCATGTTGTACGTGTAGAGGATGGGGTTACGTTTGGCCAGCAGCGGCAGCAGCGAACCCAGGAAGACAACGTGCAACGTCAGACCGATGAGTACGGTGGCGGCATACCAAGCGAGCCGGCTCAGTTCCTCGCCGAACGCCGACGCCCCGCCATTCTCGGCGATCTTCGACGCCACCAGTCCGTAGATGCCAATCGGCGCGACGAACATCACGAGGTGAACCAGTTTCATCACCGCTTCGTTGGCGCCCTCGAAAAACTGAATCGCTGCACGGCCCTTCTCGCCGATGGTCGTCAATGCTCCACCGAAGAAGATGGAAAAGACGATCAGGCCCAGCACGTTCGTTTCATTGGCGGCGGCGACGAGGTTCGGGGGGAACATCCCCTTGCCGGCGCTGCGCTTACCGTCGTCGCCCGGTTTGCCGCGAAAAACATCCAACAGCGTGTCGGTCACGTTGGCGTCTTTCTGTTTTTGAACGCGCTCGTCGACGAAGGCGAAGGTCTTGTCGACGTCCTCGCCCGGGCGGATTACCTGCACGAGGATGATGCCGAGCAACACGGCGACGCCGGCGGTGACCATGTAGTAGCTGAGTGTCCAACCGCCGAGGCGACCGATCTTGCGGACGTCGCCGAGCGAAGTCACGCCGCAGATCATGCTGGTGATGACCAGGGGAATCACCAACAGCCGCAGTGTCTGTAAAAACATGTCACCGAGAAACGTCGTGATCCGACCAACGAATTCGGCGATGACGAATTGTGGTTTCCCCTTCCCTTCCTTCGCCGTCGCCGCTTTCTGTTTGATCTCCTCGATCTTCGCTTCGATCAGCGGGATATGGCTGCGGAGTTCTGCCGCTTCGTCACGCAGTGTTTGCGCGGTCTCCCGATCGCCGTCATCTTCGGCTTGCTTGGCTCTTTCATCCGCATCGGCGGCGAATTCCGCCTTTTGCGCCTTTGTCTTCTCCAGTCGATCGAGTTTGTGGGTCGGCCCTCCGGTGGCCATCCACATCATTTCGCCATAGAAATAGCCCACCAGGCCACCGACGACGATCGAGATCAAAATGGCAACCAGACCACCGATGCCGCCCTTTTTGGGGGATGAATTCTCGACAGGCAATGCGGCGTTGCTCATAGCGTCTCCCACGTATCAGAAACACGAATCTCGAAATCCAAAATCCGGAAACCACTTCGCCACAAGATACCCTCAGGCGCGGAAAAATCACAGCACGGCCGGCCACCGTAGGCCAGGACCTGTCCTGGCAAATTCCCCGCCCAGCGCCAGGACAGGTCCTGGCCTACTGCCCCCCCGTCAATTTCCCACCAAACCGAATCGCCCGAATCTTGTTAAGTGAACCGGCTCCCTGCGGTTACGGCCCGAACAAGCCAAAGAGTCGGTTTCTCGAATTTGGAATAAACAGAAACCTATCCGGAAACCACGGAGAAATCTCTTCACAGCCGGGAGGTGGTTGCAGTTCTGAAGATTTTTGGATCGGCTCTAGAAACTCACGGTTTTTTCGATGGAGGATGTTTGAAGATGAGCGTTTTGGTTGGAAAAGAAGCCCCGGATTTCACCGCCCAAGCCGTGTTGGCTGACGGTTCGTTCAAAGAAGTCAGTCTTTCGGACTACAAGGGTCAGCACGTGGTGCTGTTCTTTTATCCGCTCGACTTCACATTTGTTTGCCCGACTGAGATCATCGCGTTTTCAGAGCGAGTCGCCGATTTCGAGGCGGCCGGCACGCAGGTGTTGGGCGTATCGGTCGATAGCCATTACACGCATCTCGCATGGCGAAGCACGCCGCGCAACGACGGCGGTATCGGCGAGATCAAGTACCCGTTGATCGCCGACCTGGGCGGCAAGATTGCCGAGAGTTACGACGTGCTTTTGGATGCGGGCATCGCCCTTCGCGGTCTGTTTTTGATCGACAAAGAAGGCGTCGTGCAGCATCAGGTCGTCAACAACCTGCCGCTCGGTCGTAGCGTCGACGAAGCCCTGCGGATGGTGAAGGCCTTGCAGTTCGTCGAAGAGCACGGCGAAGTCTGCCCGGTCAACTGGCAAGAAGGTTCCGCCACGATGAAGCCCGATCCGGAAGGCAGCAAGGAGTTCTTCAGCTCGGAGTATGCTGAGTAAAACCGAACGGATCTGAGTTCAAACGCAACGCTAAGCCGCGGGCGCAAACGCTCGCGGCTTAGTTTTTGCGCGGGGATCACTCGATTCTCGAATCGATCTTGCGGGCGGCGACGCGGTCGGCATTGGCCCGCTGGGTGTCGCCCTTTTCCTGCCAGGCGTCGGCGCGGCGCATCAAGGCTTCGGCATCGAGGGGATTCAGTTCGACCGCCTTGGTCAGGTCGTTGATGGCGGCATCGGTTTCGCCCTTGGCCAACTGACTGACGCCGCGGAAGAAGTACAACTCGGCCGCTTCCGAGTCGATTTGCATCACGAGGTTGCAGTAGTCGATCGCCTTGTCGTGCTCAGCCCGCGAGATCCAGTAGAGCGGGAAACGCATCATAACCTGGCGGTATTTCAGCGGGTCGATGTGGACCGCTTTTTTCAGGTCGGCGACGGCTTCATCCGATTGTCTGTTCTTGAAATAGAGAATTCCGCGATCGACGTACCGCTGTGGATTCTTCGTGTCGAGTTCAATCAGACGTGTGTGGTCGGCGATGGCGCTGAGCAGGTCGTCCTTTTTCGAGTAAGCCACGGCTCGGGCTTTGAACGCCGTGGGGCTTTTCGGATCGAGTCGAACCGTCTCGGTGAAGTCGGCAACGGCCGCGTTGTATTTCTTCAGTTTGGTCAGATAGAGTTGTCCGCGGGCGTAATAGGCGGCCTTGTAATCGGGTTTGAGTTCGATCGCTTTCGTGTAGTCGGCAATCGCGAGTTCGATCTCACCGATCTTTTCCTCGGCAACCGCGCGATAGAAATAGGCTTTGACGGTCTCGGGGGCGATGCGAATCACCTTGCCCAAGTCGACGAAAGCGCCCTCGTGGTCTTCCAGCACGAGCAACGCCGTCGCTCTCGCTAAATAGGCGCCAGCATCCTCTTGATCGGCCTGGATTGCCTTGCCGAAATGCTCGACGGCGTCCTCGGGCGACATGACTTGCGACAATCTGAGCCAACCTTCGGCCGGCTTTTTGAATCCCACCCAACCGGCCTCGACACGACGGGCCTTGAGCGCTTCGCCCTTGGTTACCGCGACAATGTCTTTGCCGGGAATGCGAATCATGCAATCCTCTTTGACGATCACGGTGTCGCCGGCCTTGATCGCCAAAGCGGGTGATGCCAAACCAAGAACGATGGCGGCCAAAAGAATCGGGCGAGTCGCGCGGTACATGGATTTCCCTCGGGAATACGGTCAGCGGGGTGTCGATCTAGCCTCTAATCTGTATCCCCAAGCAACGGGGAGGATGAGCATACTGTAATGACATCGGTAGTTTTGGGGAAGTTCAATGATGAAAACACGGCTCACAGGCGTTGGCATTTTGGGGAATGGGGCGTGGAGCGGGGGACGAGAGAAGAGCGGGGCGACCGCCGCTCATGGCGCCCTGCCCGTCTACGCCATTGGGTCGACGCACCACGAAAAGCGAAGTCCGACGCTCCCCTCGTCCGTCGCCTCTGACGACGACCTCCTTTCGACACTCAACGCCTGGGGGTTCACCGCTCCGGCACGCTTTCACTTGGCGACCGGTTCGCAGACAGCAGTCCGTCCGTAATAATGGAGTGGTGACCGGCGTTTCGTTGGGCCGGTCTTGCTTACATTGACCCCTAGCTACGAAACCGCATGTCAGACGTCGAAACCCCTTCCGAAACTGGTAACAGCCGTCCCTCGCTCGCCCAGGCATTGGCCGATGGTGTGGTGGTTTTCGACGGTGCGATGGGCACCGAGATCTACCGCCGCCACGTTTTCACCAATCGCTGCTACGACGAGCTGAATTTGGCGAATCCAGGGCTGATTCGCGAGGTTCTCACGGCATATCGTGATGTTGGTGTAGACGTCTTGACCAGTAACACCTTTGCCGCCAATCGGGTCTCCCTGGCCAAGTACGGATTGGCCGACAAGGTACGAGAAATCAACACGGCCGGGGCCCAAATCGCCCGACAGCTAGCAGATGAAGTTGGCGATACCGTATTCGTCGCGGGTGATATTGGCCCGATGCCGTCGCAGCCGCAGTATGAATCGCAGATCGAAGAGATGATCGGCGAACAGGCGACGGCGCTCATCGAGGGCGGAGCCGATTTCATCCTCTTCGAGACCATCCGTACACGGCAGACGATGGAGCAAATTGCCCGGGCCATGGTCAATATGCCAGACGTACCGTTCATTCTATCGTTTGCGATTCTCGACTCGGGCGAAACGATCGCCGGCGAATCCGTCGAGCGGATGTTGGCGCCTCTGCCGGAAGGTTGCCCGACGCCGATCGCGATGGGGATGAACTGCGGCACCGGCCCGGATGCCCTGCTCAACGCTACCGAGAAGGCGGTCCGGCTGACCAAGTTGCCGTTGATCGTGATGCCCAACGCCGGCATTCCGAAGGAAGTCGACGACCGCAAGATCTATCTCGCCTCACCCGAGTACGTGACCGAGTATGCCAAGCGGTTTGTCAGCCTCGGCGTGGCGGGCGTGGGCGGCTGCTGCGGGATTGGGCCAGAGCACATGGCTGAGGTTGTCACAACCGTCCGCTCGTTGACGCGGTCGCGCGTGCAAGTGGCGTTAACCGAGCCAAAGCCCGAGGTCGAAGAAAAGGAACCGACGCCGTTGGCGAAGCGGTCGCGATTGGCGTACAAGCTGTCGCAAGGGCAATGGGCGACCAGTGTTGAACTGTTGCCTCCGCGCGGCTACGACCTGACCGGCATCGTCGATCGCAGCAAGACACTCTATCGGACGGGCGTCGATTGTGTGAATATTCCCGACGGTCCCCGAGCCAGTTCGCGGATCTCCTCGCTGATCGCCTCCGACCGCATTCAACGTGAAGCGCAAATCGAGGTGATTCTGCATTTCTGCTGCCGTGACAAAAACCTGATTGCGATGCAGGCCGATTTGCTGGCGTGTGCCGCATGCGGTATCCATAACATCCTATTCGTGACGGGTGACCCGCCGAAGCTTGGCAATTACCCCTCGGCAACCGGCGTGTTCGATACCGACTCGATCGGTATGTCGGCCGTGCAAGCACGACTGAATCGCGGCATCGACCTGGGCGGCCAGGCTTGCGATCCGCCCACCAACGCCGTAATTGGGGTGGGACTGGACCCGACAGCCCTGGATCGCGAGTTGGAACTCGATCGTTTTCGTCAGAAGGTCGAGGCGGGAGCGGAGTTCGCCATCACCCAGCCGGTCTTCGATCGTGACGCGCTACTGCGGTTCTTGGATGATGTAGAAGCGGATCACGAAATTCCCATCATGGCTGGCATCTGGCCGCTGGCGAGTTTGCGAAACGCCGCCTTCATGCAGAACGAGGTGCCGGGCGTCGAGATCCCCGATGCGATCATGCAACGGATGGCCTCGGTCGAAAGTCGCGAGGACCAACTCAAGATGGGCGTCGAGATTGCTCGGGAATCGGTCGAGCAAGTTCGCGACCGCGTTGCTGGCATCCAGGTAAGCGCTCCATTCGGTCGCGTTTCGACCGCATTGGACGTTTTGACGGAGTGAGTCCAAGTGTGAACGAGACCACTCTTGCGGCAGTCGTTCTTGACGAAAAGATCACTTGGTCGGTATTCTTTACCGCGAGGGACAACATTGCCTTTTCTACTGGGAGCTGCCCCATGACGTGCCATCACTTGCAACAGCTTTATCAACTCTGCCAAGACCAGCAACTCAAGATCGGCGGGTCTGACCTTGTACGTTTCGTTTGTGAAAAGTGCGGCGAGCAAGAGGTTTGTCCCTCAGTGCTGCTCGAAGAGTACGAAGCACACGAGCATGAAGACGAGACGCCAGAAACCTAATGCTGTAGCAGCGGTCGCCAGACCGCAGACGGTCCAAGACAACCGCTGATCATTTCCGGCTTTCTCCGCCGTCTGGCGACGGCAGCATTGTGTTTTTTCGAGCTCGTTCCCGCCGCGTGTTTCGTTTTTTCAACATGGCATCGCCGGCCGTTTCTAGACGGTTGTCGCAGAAATTCGTCGAACCCTCTGATTCACAACGACTTGCGACGAATCCGGTTTGTCTCGCCCGATGGCGTTCGACAGCGGCATGACCATTGCATCTTTACTTGGCGTGGATGCCCAATAGGTGCGCGCCCGCGCTGACCTTGCAATTCACAGACATGCGAGCCGCCCATGACCAAGGTTGAAGAAATCAATTCGATTGAACAGCTTGACGACTACCGTTTACTGTGGAATTCGCTCCATGCGGATACTCGGCAGCCGACGTTCTTTCAGTCGCTTGATTGGCTGCAAACCTATTGGCGGCACTTCGGCGAACAACAGCGGTTGAAGCTGATGGTCGTCTCCTGCTTGGGTGAGACGCTCGGCATGCTTCCGTTGGTCGTTCGCCACGAGAAGACACGCATCGGCGACCTGCGTGTGCTGACCTATCCCCTGCACGACTGGGGTTCCTATTTCGGACCCATCGCCCCCAACCCGACCGCCACGCTGATTGGTGCGATGGATTACCTGGCTGTCAATCGTCGCGACTGGGACATGCTCGATTTGCGTTGGGTCGATCAGCGCGGTTGCGATTTTGGCCGCACGAGGAACGCGATGCGGCGCGCTGGGCTCTCCGTTCGCGAATCGGTTTGGAAGCAGGTCGCGTTGGTTGACCTGAAAGACGACTTCGACGCCTATCTTGCCAACCGACCGGCCAAATTCCGCCAGGAAATTCGACGCTGTCGGCGTCGGGCCGAAGAGCAGGGGGAGGTGCGGTTGATTCGCCACCGTCCCGATCCTTTCACGCACGGCGGCGGCGATCCGCGCTGGGACTTGTTCGACCAGTGTATCGCGTTGGCAGAGAAAAGCTGGCAGAGCAGCGCTCAAAGCGGTACCACGCTATGTTCGCCCGACGCGCGAGACTACTTTCGAGACGCCCACGAACTCGCGGCGCGAACGGGCGCGGTCGATATGAGCGTGTTGCAGATTGGCGAGGCGCCTGTCGCTTACACTTACAACTACCACTGTGACGGAGTCGTGCAGGGCATCCGATCTGGTTACGACCCACAGTACCGCAAGCTCGGCGTCGGCGGTTTGATACTGGCCGAGATGATCCGCGATAGCTACGAGCGCGGCGATCGATTGATCGACCTCGGTTTTGACTATCTCGACATCAAGCGTCACTGGCTGACGCGACTCGGCGAGAGCTTTCGCTACACCCATTACCCGATGAGTTCACCCCGCGGCCAAATTCTCCGCATCGCCCACTGGGCCCGTGGAAAACTCGGACGCGATCGTGAGGGCGCGAAGGCACAACAGGCGTAGTCTGTGGGTGCCATGTCCCACGCTTGCGTGGGCATGTTCGTTGCTAGTGGTCACGACTCGCATAGTTGATTTCGCATGTGACCTCCCCCATACTGACGGAATGGTGGCGAGCAATCACAAAACGTGTAGGCGTTTCGACCGACTTGGCGACGCGCACTGCCTGACGTTTTCCTGTTATCAACGTCTTCCGCTGCTTGGTCGTGACCGATCTCGCGAGTGGATGATTCGCGCCGTTGAATTAGGGCAAAACAAGGGGATGTTCGACCTTTGGGCTTATGTTCACCATGCCCGAGCATGTTCACATCGTGCTTTGGCCCGAAAATGAAACGATCTCGTCGATTCTGTCAACGATCAAACAGTCTGTCTCGAAACGGGCTATCCTCTGGCTGAAAGACAACGCACCAGACTTTCTCGAACGCCTTCTCGACGCACACCCCGGTAGCAAGAGCAGTTACCGATTCTGGCAACGTGGTGGTGGTTACGATCGGAACCTGCGTTCGGTGCGCGACATCCACGAGAAGGTCCGTTACTTGCACGAAAATCCCGTCAGAAGAGGGTTGGTGAGCCGGCCGATCGACTGGTATTGGTCTAGCGCGTCAGCATGGGAGTCGGGCGTAGACGAACCGTTGATGATCGACCGCCACAGCCTGCCGCCCCTAACGCCAACTGATGACGACCAAGCGTCGGGGCTCATGCACTAAGCCAAAGGAGTATTGTTAGGCAGCACTTCGGGGACCATGACCGACGTATTCGCGATGGCACGCCACAAAACCGGCAGTTTGGACGTGAAGTACTTTCTGTCTGCAAGACGGTATGCAAGATGAATATCACAGTGTTTTATGCGTGGCAATCGGATAGCCCAAGTGCAACCAATCGAGGTTTCATTCGACGAGCTGCCGAAAGTGCTTGCGAGCGGATCACAGCGGACGTCTCGAATCCATGGACGGTGTCTATCGATGCGGATACTCAGAATGTCCCTGGTATGTGCGACATACCGAACGAGATACTCGAAAAGATATCCAAGAGTTCGATATTTCTCGCTGACCTCACGTTTGTCGGGAGTGTTGGGGGCGACTCGGATCAAAAACCGACGCCGAATCCAAACGTGTTGTTTGAGTTGGGGTATGCCGCGAAGTGCCTGGGTTTTGAACGCCTCGTGGGAGTGATCAACGAGGTAAGTGGTGCGGTTGACGGCCAGATCTTTGACATCAAAAGACGGTCATCTATCAAATACAGACTATCGACCGAAGATACTCCTTCAACGATCGAACGAAGGCGAAAACGTCTTAGCGAACAACTCGAAGAAGTGTTTCGTAGGACGCTCGATGTTTCAGTGTCGCCCGAACGTGAAGACCAACAGCAGCGTCAAGAGGAACAGTTCGAGCAACTCAGATCAGATTTTGCTTCCAGGGTGTTGGCCGGCGCGTACCACAAATTTGAAGCTTTGCCAGCAACCCTCATCACGATTGAATCAGGTGTCGCGGACAACCTCAACTACGACGACTTACGCCAACGGCTTTTGCGGGCTGGTAGAAATGGTCAGCCCGGCGCAGACTCGATGCATTGGGGAGAGGGCGATCGAGTACATGAGCTACACACAAATGGCGTTTTGTTTCATGCGTACGGGGGCGACTATTTGGGATTTCGGTGTGTGTGGGAGTTAGATCCCGGTGCGAAGAAAGCTTCGCGTGTCAACAGAGGCACCCCTGTACCGTCGTATCTACCGGCGACGGACTTCCAAATACACGCCGTGATTCACGCCGTGGAATGCTGTGAACTGTTGCAAGAGCTCCAACTATCGTTTCCATGGCGTTTGGGTGTGTCGCTGGTCGGCGCGAATGGTTTTCACCTCATAAGAAACGACTCAAAATCGCCACAACTAATTGACGAACGTGAATTGAACTTCGAACCAATCTCAGTCCTTTCGAAAGACCAACTATCGGATCGGAATGCCTTTGCGGGAAGCTTTCGCAAGGCCTTCGACCGGTTTTTCAGAACGGTTGGTTGGGATCGCAGCAACTGTTTCACACAGAATGGCGACTGGAATCAACGAGTTGTGTGACTCGATCCGTGTATTTACCACATGCCCACGCAAGCGTGG
>Ga0180435_10004614_pt1 | contig 13553 bp, 9 predicted proteins | sample SS_ome_3_FD_132467 | JGI IMG/M metagenome (GOLD analysis project Ga0180435, IMG submission 132467) | Hypersaline lake sediment archaeal communities from the Salton Sea, California, USA - SS_3_S_1 metaG | ecosystem: Environmental > Aquatic > Non-marine Saline and Alkaline > Hypersaline > Sediment... | reverse complement strand
TCCACCGGGGCAAGCCCGGTGGTGGGCTGCTCCTTCACCGACATCCCGGCTATCAATCATGCCTCCACCGGGTCAAGCCCGGTGGTGGGCTGTTCCTTTACCGACATCCCGGCTATCAATCATGCCTCCACCGGGTCAAGCCCGGTGGTGGGCTGCTCCTTCACCGACATCCCGGCTATCAATCATGCCTCCACCGGGTCAAGCCCGGTGGTGGCTGCTCCTTCACCGACATCCCGGCTATCAATCATGCCTCCACCGGGACAAGCCCGGTGGGGAGTTAGCCTGGGCATTGTGCGTACCACCACCGGGCTTGTCCCGGTGGATGTATGACTGGCGGCTAGCCAATGTCCCCCTCCAACGTCACCACCGGGCTTGTCCCGGTGGAGCGATGACTGACAGCTACAGGGCTTGTCCCGGTGGAGCGATGACTGACAGCTACAGCCTGACAGCTCCCAAATCATACTCCCCAAAAGTCCCCGCATAATACCCCGCCTGATAGATCGGCCGCATCCCCTGAGCATAGGCAAGGTTATTCAAGAATGACAACGCCACAACCTCCGGAGAATCTCCAATAGAACTTCCTAATGTAAGATGAATATGGTCAGGAAAGATTCCAGCAGCAGAGAGTCGATATCTATTCTTCTTACTTATGTTAATAATCATATTTCTCACCTTGCTCAGAATATCATCTCTTATCTCTACCCATCGGCCGCTATTGACTAAAACCAGGTGAAGATTATAGACATATAAACCATGAGAACTTCGGACTGGTTGAGATAGATCCACATCCAGATTCTTGATCTGATATTGAGCTAATCTTTCCTGTACGTTTCTGTCTGCCATCTTATGATGGCCCAGCTGAGTCGAAACGTACCCTTCTATTACTTCACGTTTTGCAGAACCAATACTGTGTAGGGAGTAATTACGTTGAAATGCCTTCGGATATATATCGCGAATAAGATATTGGAGTCTGCCTTTTACTGAGCGGATAGCAGCCTGAGGTGCAGTAGCAGGTTTGGTACTTAATAAAAACTGGCTTACTTGAGAACCTACGTTGCGATATTCGAGAATCCTGACTCCATCTTTTTCAGTAGCCATCTTAAGTGAAGGAAGCCATTCAGTTCCGAGTTTATCATTATGCAACCGCCAAAACAAAGATAGCGACCAGTTCAGTTGATAAGCGGGATTACAGTTAGCAGGAGTATAAATTGGTTTTAGGGATTGTGATCGTGGCATCATTGTTTTAGTATATCAATCATGCTCCCACCGGGTCAAGCCCGGTGGTGAGCGACGGGGGGAACACCTTGATAGTATCTCAGTCATGCTTCCATCGACACAAGGTCGGTGGTGAGTACGCCACCACCCCGGTTGATTCAACCGGGGTGGAGCGATGACTGACAGCTATCCAACGTCACCACCGGGCTTGACCCGGTGGAGCGGTGACTGATAGCTACAGGGCTTGCCCCGGTGGAACGGTGACTGATAGCTAAGTATAATCCATACACTATGACTACCAACCAACCAAAACTCCACCCCTCAGTCACGCTGAATTTCCTCCAGAGCCACTCCCTCTTCGGTGGAATCCCCGATAGCGAACTGGAAAAGATACGGGAGCTCCTGCTGGAAAGACATTTTCCGGAAGGTTCGGATATCATCCGGGAGGGAGAAGCGGGAGGAGATCTTTATCTGATATGGAAAGGATCGGTCGAAGTATTGAAGAAAGACCCGGAAGACCCGGATGCCCTGCCGGTTCGACTTGCTATCCTGAATGAGGGGGAAAGTTTCGGAGACATGGAACTGATTGACATCCAGCCCAGTGTCGCCACCGTTCGGACCCGGGAGGAGACCATCACTCTGATCCTCACTAACGGCGATCTTTACTCAATTGAGAGGTCCAACCTCCAGACTTTTACCATGATCATCATGAACCTGGCCCGGGATATCAGCCGGAGGCTGAGGACCATGGATGCGATTGCGGCACACGTCATCTTTAAGCCACCACCGGGCTAGTGATCAGTCACGCTTCCACCGGGACAAGCCCGGTGGTGAGCGACGGGGGGAACCCCTTGATAGCATCTCAGCCATACTTCCACCGACACAAAGTCGGTGGTGAGTACGCCACCACCGGGCTTGCCCCGGTAGAGCAATGACTGACAGCTATAGGCTGTGCCCGGCCACCTAACGCCACCACCGGGCTTGCCCCGGTGGGGCGCTGACTGATAGCCACAGGCACCGCCAAACTGCGCCACGCCACCACCGGGCTTGACCCGGTGGAGCGATGACTGGTAGCTACCAGTACAACCAAACCACGGTGCTACTTCTATCCACTGATCTCACCCAGGGCGTCATCCAGAATCTTGATGCCTACCTTGACTTCGTCTTCGGTCATGGTGTGGACCGGGGCCAGACGGACGGAGGACTTCCCGGCTCCCAGGATCAGGAGTCCCTTCTTGAAGGAAAGCTCAACCAACCGGTTCCTTTTGGCGGTAGCCGGTTCCTTGGTCTCTTTCGACTCAACCAGCTCTATCCCCACCATCGTTCCCAGGGCGCGGACATCACCGATCAACTCATATTTCTCCTGGAGTTCCTTGACCCCGGCCTGAAGCCACTCGCCGACCTTGGCGGCTTTCTCGGTAAATCCCTGCTGCTCATAGAGATCAAGGACTGCCAGCGCGCCGGCCACAACCACCGGGTTTCCCCCCAGGGTATTTTCATGAGTATTCAGTTCCCACTCCATCAATTCCGACCGGGTTACGGTTATCCCCATCGGCAGTCCCGCGGCGATCGCTTTGGAGACACAGAGGATATCCGGTTCCAGACCGAAGTACTCGCTGGCCAGGAAATATCCGGTCTTACCGAAGGCGGTCTGAACTTCGTCCACCATCAGGAGAATATCATTCTTCCGGCAGATATCCTGAACCCCCTGGAGGAATTCTTTCGGCGGGATAATAAATCCGCCGGCACCCTGGATCGGCTCGATAATCATAAAGGCACAGTCTTCGGGCGGAATTACCCGGTTGAGAACGTTCTCTTCCAGATACTGGAGGCACTCCATATTACAGCCGGGATACTGCTGCTTGAAGGGGCAGCGATAGCAATACGCGTATGGAGAGAAAGCCACGCCCGGCATCATCGAAGAGATATAGCGCCGCCGGGAAACCGGCGAGTTGGTAGTCAGCGCCAGCGAACCCATGAAACGGCCGTGAAAGGCACCGAGAAACGCGATCGCGCCGGCTCTTTCCGTATTGTACTTGGCCACTTTTATCCCGGCCTCAATACATTCCGCCCCGCTGTTGGAGAAGAAGGCCCGCTTGGGGAAGTCGCCGGGGGTCAGCTTCATGAACCGCTCGGCATATTCTATCTGGGGAAGGGTGAGGTAATCACAGGAGTTGGCATGAATAAGTTCCGCTACCTGTTCCTGGACCGCCTTCACCACGTGCTCCTGGGTATGTCCCATCACCGATACCGCGATCCCGGAACCAAAGTCCATAAAGACATTCCCGTCGACATCTTCCACGTAGGGTCCATGGCCCCGCAGCGCGACCAGGTCGGCGGTTCTGCTCAAGCTGGTACTGAGCGCCGTGTTATCACGCTCAATCCATTCCTTAGCCTTCGGACCCGGAGGATCCACAACAATCTTCGGTCCATCATAATCATAATTCATATTCTTGCTCCTTTTGTTTGGTTTTGGGTAAAGGATGTCGGAGATCGGAAATCAGATGACAGAAGTCAGAAAACAGAAGTCGGTCCTCCGTCCTCTGTCTTCTGTCCTCTGTCTTCCGTCTTCTGTTCTCTGTCCTCTGTCTTACAGCAATATCCGGGCGTCCAGACAAAAACTTCTTTCCGGCATCGCCAGAACCGGGTTCAGGTCGATCTCCTTTATCTCCGGGATCTCCAGGGAAAGTCGTGATATACCGGTAACAATATCGATCAGGGACTCAAGGTGGCAGGGTTGGCTGCCCCGGGCCCCGGCCAGGAGCGGATAGCCCTTGATACTCTTGATCATCCGCTCCGCCTCAGCCCTTTCAACCGGAGCGAGCTCAAAGACAACGTCTTTCAGTATCTCCACGAAGATGCCCCCCAGACCGAACATAACGGCCGGACCGAACTGCGGATCCCGGACCATCCCCATAATCACCTCGACTCCCCCGGATATCATCGGGGTTATCAGAACCCCTTCGATCTCCGCTTCCGGGACAGCTTCCGCGACCGCCTTGAGGATATCATCATACCCCCGGGCGGCGGACTCCTGATCGGCGATATTAAGCTTCACACCGCCGGAATCGGATTTATGAATAACATCCGGAGAGACCACCTTCATCACCACGGGGAAACCGATTTCACCGGCCATCGCCCCGGCTTCTTCCGGAGAAGTCGCCAGGCGATAATCAAGGACCGGAATATCATAGGACGCTAAAATAGCGTACGCTTCCGGTTCCAGGAGCGAGCGGTTGCGCTCCTTCGCTTTCGCGATGATCTCCCGCCCGTTCATGATACCGCGGCCTTATAGGCAGCTTCACCGGCCAGGAATGCCTGCTCGTTCATCTCTTTAAACTTGGGCTTAAACGCGCCGGCGATCACGTCAAGCAGAATCTGCCGATCGAAAGTGATCAACCCGGTCCCGTAGGCCGCGCCCAGCATAACGATATTCATCGAACGGGGATTGCCGATCTCACCGGCTATCGTGGTTCCATCCACTACGGCCACGGTACCGGCCAGACCGCCAAGAATATCCACAATCTCCGAGACCGGCGGATAGGCCGCGTTCCCGGTCGAGACGTCCACCGGATAGACCGGCGACGGATTCAAGACCACTACCCCATCCGGGGCGGCATACTTCTGGCCGATCCGCAATCCTTCCAGCGGTTCCTGGGCCACAATGATATCTGCGGAACGCGACCGGACCAGGGGACCGTAGACATCTCCGATCCGGACATGAGAGTGGACCTTACCGCCGCGCATCGCGGCGCCAAAGGTCTCTCCGACCCGTGCCCTATTGCCGGCATTAATCGCCGCCTCCGCCAGGATATGGGAGGCTCTTACACTCCCCTGGCCGCCAACTCCACATATAATTACGTTTAATTCCATTTTAATTCTCCTATTTATATTTAAAAGGTTGCGGTTGCGCAACTCGAATCGGTTGCGGGTAACGGTTGCGGGGCCGAGCCGCACGCCACCGTACACCGTTCAACGTTTCGAGCTGCGCAACCGATCAACGATATCCATGAATATACTATTCCTTAACAATCGCCCCGACCGGACAGACCTGGGCACAGATGCCGCAGTCAACACAGAGGAGCGGATCGATTCCGGCCTTCTTGGTCTCCGGATCGAAGAGGGCTGCCGGGCAACCGACCCGAACACAGGCCTTACAGCCGATACATTTTTCCGTATCGACATGGGTCTTAGGTTCAGTCGATCCCTCTCTCCGCACAACCTGAATCATACACTCTCCGGTCAGGATGACCACGGAGAAGCCTTTATAGGCGATCGCCTCATCAATGGCGGCCGAGGCTTCTTCCAGATCATAGGCGTTGACGGTCTTAACCGACTTAACACCCATCGCCTTACAGACAGCCGCTATGTCGAGTTTATCGACCTTGCCGCCCATCGCGTCGAGCTCCGAACGGGGACTGGGCTGATGACCGGTCATGCAGGTCCAGCTATTGTCAAGGACCAGAAAGGTCACGTCGGTGTTATAGAGCGACGCGTCGGCTACTGCCGGCAGTGTGGAATGAAAGAAGGTTGAGTCTCCGGCGACCGCGGCCACTTTCTTACTCTCGTCGTCGCCCAGAGCCCGGCGCTCGCCGATCGCCTGACCAAGACCTGAACCCATAACATAGGTGGTGTCCAGGATCTCATAGGGAGAAGCAACCGGATACTTCTTAGTAGCATCATCGGTCGGGGTAATCACCTGAGCGGCCATTCCGTATCCACCCTGTTCATAACATCCGATATCCCCGTTAACGATGATCAATTCTTTGGAGCGCTTCTTAATGATCTTGGCCAGCGCGGCATAACTGCCGAGATGCGGGCAACCGGCGCAGAGGGCGGCTGAACGCGGCACGGTAAGAGCCTCCGCTTTCTGGAGCAACTCATCAGAGGCGGTCTCTGAGGGGTCATCAACTCCCAGGAGATCGGATACCGCCGAGATCACGAGGTCGGGAGTGAGCTCATCATACGTCGGCATCACCGCGTTCGATCCCCGGCCGATAATCTTTTTAGCAAGACCGGCATCGGAAGCGAGTTCCTTGAGTCTATTCTCCAGCATCGGATTTCCTTCCTCCACTACCAGGATGGTATCGGCGGCGGCCAGGATCTTTTTCATCTTCTCTTCCGGAGCCGGGAATACAAAACCGATCTCGAGGGTACTGCATGCGCCCTTCTTACCAAGCGCGGTCAGGACATCGTTAACGTAGGAAGTCCCCATTCCGGAAGAGACAATCGCCACATTACTTCCCTCAACAATATCAAGCACGTTGAATACCGACTTCTCGGATTCGGCCAGAAACGCCGGGTATTGCTTCTTCAGATCACCGTGGCGACCGGCCGCGCCGGCGGGAGGACCGTAGACCGCCCAGCGGAAGGGCTTTTTGAAGTGCTTATTCCAGCCCACTTCCAGAGGAGCGGTGCCGATCTCGCCCAGAACTACATCTCCGGAAGCATGAGAGAGACGGGTAACCGACCGGAGAAATACCGGCTGTTCAAGCCGCTCTGAGAGTTCAAAAGCTTCTTTGGACATATCCTTGGCCTGCTGCTGATCTTTCGGCTCCAGGCAGGGCATCTCGGCGTACTGGGCCAGCACCCGGGTATCCTGCTCGGTGGAAGAATAGTGAGCTCCGGGATCGTCTGCGACCACGACGATAAAACCGCCCCGAACACCGCTGTAAGGAAGGGTGGCGAAAGTATCCATGGCCACATTCAGACCGGCATTCTTCATCACTACCAGTGTCCTGGCTCCGGAGAGCGCCGCGCCGGAGGCGACATCGATCGCCACCTTCTCATTCAGCGACCATTCCGCGTAGAAACCAAGTTCCGGCGCCAGTTCCCCCAGCACCTCTCCTACCTCGCTGGAAGGAGTGCCCGGATAACCAATGGCACATTCAATCCCCGCCTCAACCGCCCCTCGGGCGATCGCTTCATTTCCCATAAGCAGGGTCTTCAGCCCCGCTTCATTAAGTCCGACTTTACTCATATTTTCTTCCTCCTTAATAAAATTTTTTCTTCGAAAAAATTTTAGTTTTGAATGTTTATCTTTGATTATTGCTTCATAAAACGTTTTTTCTATTAGCGAAGATTAGCGAGATTCGCGGTTAAATAAATTGCGAAGGCGCTATGTTCTATTCAAACCTTTGTATTTTAGTGGTTATCACCCGATCAAGACAGATCGTGCGGCACGCGCCGCTCTCTCCGGAGTCGGGAAAGTTGGAATCCGGGCGCCGTTCATCTTCTTGAATTCAACCTCTTCTACCTCTCCTCCTCCGATATAACAGGCTATGATCGGCTTATCAACGGCCGCTTTCATCTCCAGGCAGTTCTCCATCGCCCGGGGGATGGGATCGCCGAATATCAGCAGATAGAGATCGATATCCGGTTCTTCTTCCGCCAGGGCCAATACCGCTTCTTTGTACCGCTCCGCCGGAGTATCTCCGGTCAGGTCGAGGGGGTTACCCACCACGCAGTGAGATGGAAGAACTTCCTTCATACGGGCGGCCGCGGCATCCGAGAGCGGGGTCGCATCCAACCCCAATTCCTGAAGGACATCGACCGCCACGATAGCTGAACCGCCGGAAGAGGTAATCACCTGGACCCTCTTGCCGGGCCGTTTCTTCTCCACTGCCAGTACCTTGGCGCAATCATAGAGCTCATCAATCGACTCTACCTTCTCAAAGCCGACCTTTCTCAGGGCCGCGTCGAATATCTCGCCCCGGCCGGCGATGGATTTGGTATGGGACTCCGCGGCTTTTCTTCCCCGCTCGGTCCGCCCACCCTTCAATACCAGGACAGGCTTTTCCTTTGCCACGCGGCTCCCCACCTCTATAAATTTACCGCCATCCTTAATTCCTTCGATGTAGACCGCGATAACTTCCGTGCTGGGATCGGCGCCGAAGAAATTAATCAGGTCCGATTCATCGATATCACAACGGTTACCGAGAGCTACCAGACCGGAGATCCCGATATCTTCTTTATCGGCCCGGTCGCCCAGGGCCGCGGCTATGGTACCGCTCTGGGAGATCAGGGCCAATCCGCCCTGGCGCTTGATCAGGGGCCAGCTGATGCAAAGTTTATTGGCGGGATAGTTGATGCCCTGACAGTTGGGGCCGATAATACCAACCCCGCCCTCGTGGGCCGCCGTGACCATCGCGGCTTCCAGTTCGTCATTGCCGATCTCTCTGAAGCCGCCGGAGATAACTACCGCTCCTTTAACCCCGAGTCCGCCGGCCTCCTCAATAACTCCGGGGGCGAACTTTCCGGGGACGATCACGGCGATCACGTCGATCGGCTTGCCGACATCGGAGAGGGAAGGATAGGCTTTTAATCCCAGAACTTCGTCCGCCTTGGGATTGATCGGATAGATTGGGCCTTCATAACCCATGTTGATCAGGTTGTTCAGAATCTCATATCCCAGCTTCTCGGGATTGGAAGACGCCCCCACGATCGCTACCGAGCGGGCGTTGAAGATAAGATCCAAATCGCGTAGTTCATGTTTTTGTTCTTCGTTTTTCACTATATTATTTCTCCATCTCTTATTAGCCGCAAAAAGGCGCAAAATACGCAAAAATTTGGCTTTGCCTCAGCATAATTTTTTAAAAAGGTTACTACCGATAAATTATCTTACTTGATCGAAGCAATTTTTTAAGGTAACTACTATAAAGAATAATAAATAATAATCAACCATCATCTTTTTTCTTTCCTCGCTAAGTTTTAAGAAGGAAAGCGAATTTAATATTGATAAACTTAGAGTAAGCTGAATAGGTTTTTCTCTAATCCGCATAATCCGTATAATCCGCGGTTAAATCAGTTGCTGAAAAGGGGATATTTATGAGCGAGTTGTTGAGGACTGTATTTTTTGACAGACATGTTGATCTCGGAGCCAAGATCGTTGAGTTCGGAGGCTGGGAGATGCCGATCCAGTATCCCGCCGGAATCGTTCAGGAACACCTGGCTACCCGGAAGGGTGCCGGACTCTTCGATGTATCCCATATGGGCCGTTTTATCTTCCGGGGGAAAGGAGCCCTGGCCTTTCTCCAGCACACTCTGACCAATAACGCCGCGGCACTCCTCCCGGGCGAGGCGCAATATACCATCATCCCCAACGCCGAGGGCGGGGCGATCGATGACTCCTACCTCTACCGGTTCTTCGAGGACGAGTTCCTCCTGGTCGTCAACGCGGCCAATCGGATCAAAGACTGGGATCATTTTCAGTCCATCCTCCCACAGTTCCCCGACGTGGAACTGGTCGATCAGACCATGGAACTGGCAATGCTCAGCCTCCAGGGACCTACTTCGAAAGATATCCTTCTGGAAATTATCGACGGCGGGACGCTCCCCGAGCCGATGCGGAACTGCCTCTCCCAAATAACTATCAAGGGAGCCGATATCCTGGTCGCCCGGACCGGTTATACCGGGGAACCGATCTGTTTTGAACTCTTCATCAAACGGGATGACGCGCTGATGATCTGGGATCTCCTGGTTGAGAAAGGGGCTGTTCCGATCGCCCTGGGGGCGCGGGACACACTCCGGCTGGAAGCCGGACTCCCCCTCTACGGGCACGAATTCGGGATCGACCAGACCGGGCGGGAGATTCCGATCTTCGCGGCGGGGTTGGCCAATGTGGCGGTCAGCTTCTCTCCCTTAAAAGGGGATTTTATCGGGAGAGAACCACTTCATAAACAATGGGAAGCCCGTAAACTGATCCGGAAGGAGGGCGACTTCTCCAGGATTGAGGATCTTCCCCGGATGATCATGCCGGTGGCCCTGGCCGGGCGGGGAATCGCCCGCGCCGGAGACAAGGTCTTTAAAGGGGAGGAGGAAGTGGGCTACATAACCAGCGGAACGATGGTACCGGAGTGGAAATGGGTAGGGGAAGGTCTGGAGAGCAGGCTGATCGACGAGAAAGAGATGCGGGCGATCGGCCTGGCGCTGCTGGACAACCATCTCCGAAAAGGCGACCGGATCGAGATCGAGGTGCGGGGGAAGCGTACCGAGGGAGTAATTGTTCCCTACCATATGCGGGGGGAAGCCCCGCCTTACGCCCGCCCCATTCAGTATAATCACCTTTTTCATGATGAAAAGATCGGATCGGATGAAAAGACGGCCCGGAAAGTCTCCGACCTGCTGGAGAAGTCGATCGCGAATACCGTCTGGCGGCAGCGCGAATGCGTCAATCTAATCCCTTCCGAGATGACCGAGTCACCGATGGCCCGGCTCCTCTCGGTCATGGACCCCTCCGGGAGATACGCGGAACATAAAGCACTCAAGGCCTTTGAAGAGACCGAGGTCTTCTACTACCAGGGAGCCGACTTCATCGGAGAGGTGGAAAAACTCCTGGATGAAGAACTGAATCTCTATCTCGGCAGCCGCGAGGTAGAGACCAGGCTCATATCCGGCCAGATGGCCAACGCCGCGGTCTTCTCCGCCATGGTCCACCGGATCAACTTCGGGGACCGCAAGAGGGAACCCCGGAGGATGCGGCGGGTGATGAACCACCATATCATGAAAGGCGGCCATCTCAGCTCCCAGCCGATGGGGGCGTTGCGGGATTACGTGGCCCGGGACCCGGAGACAGAGAAACCGGCCGTCGTCAACTTCCCGGTCCTCCCCGACAATCAGTACCGGATCGATGTCGAGGCCTGCCGGGAGATCATCGAACGCTACCGGCCGGAACTTATCATCCTGGGGAAGTCCGTGATCCTCTACCGGGAACCGGTAGCTGAGATCCGGGCTATGGTCGATGAACTCTCGCCCGAGTCCGTGATCATGTACGATATGGCCCACGTCCTCGGGCTGATAGGACCGTACTTCCAGCAACCCTTCCAGGAAGGGGCCGAGTTCGTGACCGGTTCCACCCACAAGACCTTCTTCGGGACCCAGCGGGGGATCGTGGCCGCGAACTATACCCGGGAGAGCTACCGCTGGCCCCTCTGGGAAGCCCTCCAGTCCCGGGCCTTCCCCGGTTCGGTCAGCAACCACCACCTGGGGACTCTGCTGGGGCTTCTGATGGCGACCTACGAGATGAACCATTTTAAGGACCAATATCAGCCCGCCGTCATCAACAACGCCAAAGCCTTCGCCCAGGCCCTGGCGGATACCGGGATGGATGTCGCCGGCGACCCCAAACTGGGATATACCGAGACCCACCAGGTAGTGATCAACGTCGGTTACGGCAAGGGCCCCGAGATCGCGAAACGGTTAGAGGACAACAACATCATCGTCAACTACCAGGGCCGCCCCCGGGATGAGGGCTTCTCCGCCGCCGGCGGCCTTAGACTCGGCGTCTCCGAGATGACCCGTTTCGGGATGGGAGAAAAAGATTTCCAGGAACTGGCCGGCCTTATCCACGATATTGTAATAGAAAGCAAGGATCTGAAAGAAGAAGTAAAGTCCTTCCGGAGCCGGTTTCTGGAGATCGGTTTCTGCTTCAAAGAAAAAGAGTTCGATCCCCTGATCCAGAAGTTACATGGACTTATCTAGGGAATAGAGAATAGGGAATAGGGAATAGCAAAAGCCGCCCACTCGTAGTGCAGGACTTCAGTCCTGCCATAGCAAAGCTCCTCGTAGAGGCGACCTTTCTCCGCCCCGAAAGGCAATTTATTTCGGGGAGGTAGCCATACTTCGCCTTACTTATAAAATGTGTGAACTATCTTAAGGATCTTCTTGAATTTTACAAAAGACTACTGTATATTAACATCATGAAAACAATCCGATATATTCATTGGCAAGATGAGGATATGTGGCTGGGTTATCTTGAAGACTACCCTGACTATATGACTCAGGGTAAAACTCTTGAGGAACTTCAGGATAACCTGAAGGATATCTATGATGACCTCACGGGCGGACATATCCCAGGTGTTCGCAAAGTGGCGGAGCTTCAAATCGCATGAAGCGAAAAGATCTAATCCGTAAGATCAAGAGCCTGGGTTGCCTTTTCATCCGACATGGTGACCGACATGATTGGTATCAAAATCCGGAAACAGGAGCATGTCAGCCTGTGCCCCGCCTCGTGAGATTAAAGACCATCTCGCCAACCATATTATTAAGAAGCTGTCACAACAGTAAATTCCGCTCCATTCTGCGTAACCTCGTAGAGGCAACCTTTCTCCGCCCCGAAAGCAATTTATTTCGGGGAGGTCGCCATAGGGTGCCCCCAATCTCGCAGTGCAGGACTTCTCGAAGATCAGGCTTTAGACTGAAGTCCTGCCCGGCGCGATTGTCATGGTAGCCGCAGACTTTAGTCTGCGTTTATAAAAAATAAGCCCGATTTTACTAAATTCCTCTGTCATTGCGAGGAGCGAGATCCTTCGCTGTCGCTCAGGACAGGCTCCGCAATCTCTTAATTCAACCCTTCAAGAACCCGGTTAGACGGATTAAAACGAAACAAAATCAAAAATAAGGAACAAGCTGAGTTATGAAGATAAACATCGTCTATTTCACCTCAACCGGAAATACTCTCTGGCTGGCGACAAAAGCCAGAGAAATCATGGAGCAGCAGGGCCATCAGGTTAAGTTGTTTGAGGTGATTAAGGATGGAGATGCGTTTCTCGAGGCGGAGGGCGACATGCTGGGAGTTTTCTACCCTGTATGGGGATTTCTCCCGGCTGATCCCCTGTGGGAGTTTCTACGGGGAAAAATGCCGGAAGGGAACGGGAAGAAGATATTTTTTATTGGAGATTGCGCCGGCATCGCCGGGGACACCAGCATGATCTGCAAAAGGCTAATGGAGGCTAAAGGCTATGACGCTTTCTACTTCAATCATACTTTCATGCCCAATAATTTCACCCTCCCCTGGATGCCTTACAATTATTGGAAGAGAGTCCCTTCAGAAAAAAAATTGGGCAAGATGCTGGCCGCCGCGGAAACTCGCCTACGGAAAATGTGTCAATCCGTATTAAATCATGAAAGGAGATTTGAAGGGAGAGGTCTTTTCTTGAGATGCTATGGTTGGATCCAGAGAAAAACGGAGGGGATTGTTAACTGTTATAAGAGTAAATTCTCAGTAGTCAAAGAAAGATGTATCAAGTGTGGGTTATGTACTCGAATATGTCCCACCGGAAACATATCCATGAACAATGACGGGGATATTGTCTTTGGCTCGAACTGCCTGGTCTGCGCCAAATGTTATAATTTATGCCCAAAGGACGCCATTCTTATCTGCAATAAAACCATCAATAATAAGAAATATAAAAGATACAAAGGACCGGGTCGAGAGATCAAGCCTGTTATATACCGGGATTAAAATAGCGCTATTAATTCGCTAATCATTTACGCGCCTCCAACCCGAGGCGCGCCACCGCCGGGCTTGACCCGGTGGAGCGATGACTGATAGCCACAGG
>Ga0180435_10004611_pt1 | contig 13557 bp, 9 predicted proteins | sample SS_ome_3_FD_132467 | JGI IMG/M metagenome (GOLD analysis project Ga0180435, IMG submission 132467) | Hypersaline lake sediment archaeal communities from the Salton Sea, California, USA - SS_3_S_1 metaG | ecosystem: Environmental > Aquatic > Non-marine Saline and Alkaline > Hypersaline > Sediment... | reverse complement strand
TCCGTCTTGAACCACAAGTTTGACGGGTCCGGCAGGAAGCCCCTTTAGCGTAAAAATCCCGGACCGCTCCACTCTATTGCCGCGCGTCGACCACTTCGTTCCCAGGGGAGGAAACGATGGATAGACATACCACCGGGGGTGCTCGGTATCCGCCTTTCGGTTGATGACCAGCCTTCCCTTGAGGGTGAATCCTGGTTCAAGGCAATACTGCAATCCCACTTGGTTCTGGCTGTCCAGAATGCGAAAATCCCTCGTTAGGAACGGACTGTAATTGTTGTGACGGATGATGAGGTCGTATGTCCCGACAGGTATGTCCGTCCCGATAAACATACCGGCCTCGTCGGTGACGATTTCGAAATGCCGCCACTGGCCGTTGTTCGTTTCGCCCTGGAGAATCACGCGCGCTTCGCCCACGCCTACCTCTGTTTGTCCGTCCACGACCGTACCCTCTATCGAGGCAAAGGCGACGGGTAGAATCAGTTGATGATGGGAATGTGCATCAAGTGTGAAGGTGTCCGATCTCAATCTCTCGCGCAACTTCCGACCCCAGCTCACGATCAACTGGTACTGCCCGGCCTTGAGATTGTCGAACCGGAAGCGCTCGATATGCGGATCCATGTCGTCTGCACCGCGATAATCTGAGTAATGGAACAGGTCCGACGCCTTGGGTCGTCGCCTCTCACGGTCTCTCGGTTCAGGAACGACCTCCTTCAAAGCGACGTGCAATCTGTGCGGAAGCCGTCCCGTACTCGTCTTGATCACTCCCGAAACCACGCTGCTCCAGGGATCGGAGACAAGGAGATCAAGATGGCACATCACTCCGCCTGGGATCTTGGCGTTGAACGCTCCCAACTGCTCCAGGTCCTCATAGCCCTCCCTGACAGACATGGTTCGGTAACCCGATAGGTCAAAACGTATCAACGGAAACGAGCGAGCATCGACCACGTAGTCGCCATCGGGCAGGCCGGTCAGCCGATAACGCCCAAACTCATCGGAGCGCGTCCTGTAAAACAGGTCTTCGCCGTTCCAGGCGAGGACAAGCGCGTTCGGTATGGGCCGAGACCGGCTGTCGACGACGAGCCCCTCGATACCTCCGATCACTTCCGGCAGATGAATCTCGACCTCGGCTCGGAGCGCATCCCCGAGGAGAAAGGGCATCTTGAACACCTCTTTGCCGTCGATGGAGAAGAAGAGATAATACTCCCCTTGGGAAAGATTCTCGAATCGAAAAGCTCCCCTTTCATCGGTGACGGTCGCCCCACCTTTTGAATTTTCGCACGACCTCCTTCGAATCCCGTCATTTGTAAAGGTAGCGCGGGGCCGATCATTACTCCTTGGTTGACGGGCGCTAGTCTTTTCCCACTGTACACAGACACCTTCGGCCGGCGTCTCATCGCGGTGGAAGACTTTTCCTCTCATGCCGCCTAACCGGGCAAGTGTTGCTTCGAGGCGGACTTCGGCCGGAGGTTCAGGCACAACGATGTCGCCCGATCTGTAGCCCGTGTAACCTTCCGCCCACAGTGTAATAAAATACTTTCCAGGTTGGACATTCCGGAACCTAAACGTTCCCGGCCCGATCGAGTCCAGTTTCCGCGACCAGTCACTGGTGACGGAGGAAATGTCTCCCTCCTCAGTTTCGAACATGAAATAAAAACGCGCCCTTGGTTCCGAGAGCACGGGATCGCCGCTGGTCTCCCTGAGGTCGACGACCACGTCGGATCCCAAGGGGAGAAATAGGATCAGATCCTCGATTCCGGGGACCAGCTTCTCTGCGAGCACCAGGTCCTCTTCAGCAGCGCCGGAACTTCCGCATATGTCGACCGGTTCAACGGTGATCCTGTACAGCGTTTCCGGAAGAGAGGCGAAGTCGAAACGGCCGCTGTCGTCCGCTTTTGTTGATCGCTTGACCTTGAGGGATCCGCTTTTCCCCTCGATGATGAGCTTCTGACCGACAGCGGGAGACTCGTCGGGATAGCAAATCATCCCGGCAATGGAACTGCAACGCTCCAGGGTGATGGTCAAATCGGGTACGTCAGCCCCCCGCGCCGGTGAAACCTTGGAGCACCATCCCGTTCCCACGCCTTCGAAAAAGGCCGTGACCTGCACAGGCCTGTTGTTTACAAGGCTGAGCTCGAATCTTCCTTCCCGGTCGGTCTCGACCCGATCCCACCAGGTGCCGCTGATCTCTTCCCAAGGCTTGATGGGCGCGCTCACAGTGCATCCCACGACGGGCTTGGCGTGCTGATCGACGACGATCCCACGGACGAAGAACGCCGGATGCAGGCGTACATCCTCTAACCGCATCGAACCGTCGTAAGCCGGAACGGCCACAATGGCGGGAATCATCTCCGGCCGAAATTCAGGATGAAGAATACGCAGAGAGGTCAGGGGAAGTTGGTGCCGTAAGAACTCGATGCAGAATTCGCCCTTCGCGTCCGTTTTGACGCTTGTCTCCTTCCAGGACTCTCTTGCCGGCGAATTCCCCCGTTGATGATCCAACGAGCCGTCTGCGTCGATACTGGTTTCTTGAATCACCGCTTCACTGACGGGATCGCCCGCTTCGTCCAGAACGCGACCGTACAGCGTGACGGCGTGGGTCTTGTCGATCTTGATCCTCTCCGCGCCAACTTCGCCTGGCGATTCGCTGGCGTTCGCCTCTTTTCGGGCGACCGCGGTGCCTGTAGGCTCCGCGCTTCCCGCAGGATCCGGTTCCTTCATGGAGATGGTTGCGAGGTCGTTATCTGTACGCTCCGGCAGGATCCGCCAGAACACCGCTGCGATCCCGAGAACGAGGATCGCAAAGAGAACGATTTTCACTCTTGCAGACATCGTGTTTACCGTGCTTGCTGAAAAAGTGTGCTCCCTGCTGTACTCGCCTTTAATCCTTTTTTTATACCACCAAGACCCCTATTTCCCAGCTTTTATCTGCCCCTGTTCGTTCTCCCTGTCGCGCAAGGAGAGCTTGAACACCTTGTCATAGTCCATATCGAGGCTGATGTAGACCTCGCGCTTCTTCATGTTGAAGACAGCCGACCACTCGGTGTTGACAGTAATCTTTTCGCCGCCGATCACATACTTCACACTGCGCTGCGCCACCTTGTCGAGGATGTTCATGCCGCCCTTCCAGGTCATCGACTCACCGGAAGTTTTGAGGATGTCGGTGGCGGTGCGAAACCTCGCGCAGTTCTTGCGCGTCCGCTCCATGGGAACATCGCAGAGTTTCCAGTTGGTGGCCGCCTGCCAGGCGCCTTGTTTGGGAATCACCCGCATCTCGGTGCCGTCATGTTCGAGCACGGCCGATCCTGCGGGATCAGCCACGAGGATATGGTGGGAGAGCACGCCGAGGCCGTTGTCGAAGACATTGTAGCTCCGCGCGATCCGCACCGCGTCGTCGGCGCTGGCGGCATGATCGAGGATTTGGCGCATGAGGTGGATGAGCCACATCGATTCCTTGTTCTCCTCGGGCTCATACTCGACCGGTTCGATCGAAGCGAGAGCGACGCACACGCCCTTTTCGTTCATCCCTTCGATGGTGAAGCAGGCGCAGTTGGCGAGCTTCATCTTCTGAAAGGACGAGTCCATGTTGAGTTTGGTTTTGCCGTCGACACCGAGATCTTTCATTGGAGTGAAGCCGATCGACGCGTATCCATTTTCGGGAAAGTAGTAGCAGGCGAGCAGATGGGTGTCGACGTTGTCGAAGTTCCGCCCGAAGAGCGGATTCTGGCGGTCGCCGAAATAGGAAAAGAGGCTGCAGTAATGTCTCCTCACGATCGTGCCGATCATGGCGTTCATCAACATGCGCTCGTGGAAGTTTTTCACCTGTTGAGTGTAGTCGCCGTAGAAGGTCATCACGTAGAGGCCGTCGACCTCCTTGAGACTGGCCAGGGTCTTCTTGAGATCGGGCTTGTGCTTCGGCTCGGCGATCGCGACGCCGTCGATTTCGGGTTCGACGGTGATGACCTCCGGATCGTTGACCTCGGCCGCATGGAGCGCGCAGCACGAGACAAACGCAAAAAGCAGCGCGATGAGTGTCTTCACGGTATTTCCTGTTTTTCGGGATCTGATGAAGGGGGCGCCCTGTGCCGATGCAACGGCGCCGACACCGAGTTTATTGTACAGATGTTCGACCGAAGAGAAAACGGTAAAGAGCTGGCGCCATCGATCCTCGATATTCTAAAGTCTCACTTTAGATTTTTACGGATAAGGAGCTCGCTCCCAATGACAAGAGAAATCAATTCGATCCTTTCCGGCCTGATATTTTTTGCAGCGATCGTTCTCGCCTGCGCCGTTGCCAACGCCCAGACCGATGAGAACACACTTCGATTGGCTCAAGAACGGGACCAGGGGGCGACATTCCCCCGCACGCCCGAGGAGATCGAGCCCTGGTGGAAGGCGGGCAAGACCCTCCCCCTCGAAACGACCGCCCTCTTCCCGCTGCCCGAGATCAACGTGCCGGGCGACGGGGGAATCAACCTGCTCATCGATATGGCCCACAAGTGCGACTTCTTCCTTCTCTGGAATCTTGGCCCCCAGCTCCATCGGCGCGGGATCCGGACCGCGGGCAGCCACGCCACGCTCGATACCGTTCTCACCGAGGGCGCGACGTGCCGCGTGCGCATTCCGGTGGGACACAAGATGCATCCCTTCGCGTGGTGGCCCGCGCCGAGGTTCAACGTCGTTCTCACCGAGGGCGCCGCAAATTATCCGGCCTACATCGCCGAGGAACGGGCCGCGCTGAAAAGGTATATCGAGAACGGCGGCGGATTGATCGTCTCGGGCGCACGGATCAACGACGAACCGGCCGCGAAGGAGTGGTCGCTCAACACGCTCCTCGCCGAGTACGGCGCCGCGGTCTGCCCCGGCCAGGAGACGTACGAGAACCGCAAGTGGCCCGCGCTCCGCGTGAACGACGACTGGGAGGTCGTGCTCGAGGGCGAGAAAAAGAAACCGATCTACGCGCGCCGCACTTTCGGCAAGGGGCGCATCGTGCTGCTCGCCTCGTCGGGACTCTTCCGTTTCGATCGCAAGAAGAAGGACGATCTCGATCCCAAGTGCGACTTCCTCGCCGACACGGTCCGCTGGGCGGCGGCGGGCGCACCCCCTGCGGGCGGCGAACGGCGCCTGCCCGAACCGATGTGGGGCGGCGGCGGCATTTATCCCGAATCGGAGGAGCGCCTCGACGGCATCGTCTGCTTCTACAGCAAGAACCAGATCCCCGAGCTGCTCGAGACGGTCAAGACCGATTTCCCCGCCATCACTGGCGATATCTACGCCTGGCTCCCTTCGCCCAAGCCCGAGCAGCCCATGTACCTCGTTCTCTGCTCGGGCGGCGGCGGCGGGTGGGCGGTCAACGCCTACCTTCCCAAGGAGGCGTCGACGATCTCGACGAGCCCGGGCGGCATCCGCAGCATCTTCGGCCACGAGCAGGCTCACACGATGGCGGGGCCCTGCGGCGCGGCGAATCACCCCTTCGGCGGCAACCAGGGGGAGGAGCACGCCGGCTGGTTCCAGGGAAAGGTCAACGCCAGGTACAACGGCGACGAGGGGCCCAACCGGGGCTGCCACAAGGTCTTCGTCAAGGGCTACGGCGGCGGAGGAAAGTCTCCCGAAGATATCTTCAGAAAGAAACATCTCGACACGTGGCGCGACGGCCACGACCGTCTCATGATCTGGTACGTGTGGCAAAAGTTCGACGACCGCTACGGGCCGACGTGGTATCCGCGCTGGCGGTGGGTGCAGGGCGAGCGCTGGAAGGACGATCCCGGCAAGAAGCTCTCCTGGGAGGAGTCGATCGAGGACATGTCGATCGCCGTGGGCGAGGATCTCTTTCCCTTCTTCGCAAAGACCGGCAAGGAGCTCGGACGGAAGCGGTTCGAGAGGATCGAGTTCATGGGCGAGGCGATCGAGCTCCCCGTGGCGCCCATCGAGCCGACGCCGCCCGGCAATGTGTGTCTCGACCCGATCGGCGACTACACCCGACCGATCGCCGTGCGATAAGGAAAAAACAACGGGGGATCGTCTCTCTCGGCTGTGCATCGAGAAGATAATTCCCCGTTGTTTTTTTGCGATGTCCTTCCACGCGTTACGGAACGATTTCTATCGTGACGGCGTTCGACACGAAATTCCAGGGGCTCTTGAGACCGAAGGCGTAATGCATGGTTCTGCCGATCCACGTCGGCTGCAGAGGGGGCGCGTTGAGCTGGGCGACGGCGCGGCCATCCGCGTCGAGCTGGCCGTAGAATCCCGCAAAGACTGGACTGGCCAGGTTATCGAGGATGAAGTCGGTGAACCAGTCGCGGTTGAGCGGAATCACCACGAGACCGCCGGGAAGCATCGTACCCGGCAGGCATCCGCTCACCGTACCGCAGAGAAGATAGTCGCGCAGCGCGTGGTCCGCCCCCGAGTCCATGTCAAAGGACACCGCTCCCCCCACACCGGCTGAAATCTCGCCGCTGTCAGCCTCGAGGGGATCACGACTCAAGAGACTGTCGAGCTTGCACACAAAGACATCGTAGGCGCTATTGTGGCTTTCGTCGTGAGTGCCCGGGGTGGTGGGAAAATCGGAGGACTTCGTCGAACCGGCGACAAAGGCCACCTCCTCCGACTTGTCGACCAAGATGTTCGTGTCGTAATACTCGGGACTGCCGCCGCCGAGAAAGGTCGACGCCACGAGCGTGGACAGATTCTCGTCGAGGCAGGATGCAAATGCGTCTCCGCTCGTCGTCGTGCCCCCGCCGTACTCGCGCTGAAAGGCACCGGGTGTCGTCGGAAAGGCTGCCGACGACGTGGAGCCCGCAACGTAGAGGTTGCCGAGTCCGTCGTTCCAGAGGGACGTGCAGTGCTCCCAGGCCTCGTCTCCCATGAAGGTGCTCGCCGTGAGCACGGCCAGATCGCTGTCGAGGCGCGACACGAAGACGTCGTCTCCCGTCCCCGGCCCCCCCACGCCGCTGTAGGTCTCGTCGAAGGCTCCGGCCGTCGACGGATAATCGGGCGAAGCGGTGTGTCCGGCCACAAAGACACCCCCGTCGTCGCTCGGCGCGATGGCGTAGCAGAAGTCCCAACTGTTCCCGCCGAGAAAGGTTGAGGCCTCGAGCACGGTCAGGTCGGCGCTGAGCTTTGACACGTAGGCATCGTAGACGAATCCGTTGTAGGTCGTGTCGAAGGAGCCGGCCACCGTGGGATAGTTTGTCGAACGCGTCCATCCGGTAAAGAATACGTTTCCGCTCCCGTCGACGGTCATGGCCTCGACGAAATCGTCATGGCGCCCGCCCACATAGGTCGCGGCGACGAGCGCACTCAATCCCGCGTCGAGCACGGCGACGACCACTTCCTCGCCGAAGTCGCCGCCCGGATCGTAGCTCGTGTCATAGGCGCCGGCGGTCACGGGAAAATCGTCGGACGCCGTCGAACCGGCGAGCACGATGCGCCCGGCGGAATCGAAGGCGAGGTCGCGGTTGAGCTCGTGCCGGTGCCCGCCTACAAAGGTGGACGCGCCAAGGCTCGCCAGGTCGGCCGAGAGCCGCGCCACAAACAGGTCGCCGCCCGCGTTGTAGGGCGAGGCGTTGTGGCCGTTGTAGGTCTCGTCGTAAGCGCCGGCAGTGACCGGGAAATCGGACGATGTCGTGTTTCCGGCGACGTAGAGATTCTGGCCGCTGTCGAAACGCATGGCGTTGACCTCCTCGTCACCGCTTCCCCCGAGAAAGGTGCAGGCAAGGAGAGTGGTGAGATCGGAGCTCAATCTGGCCACGAAACCGTCGCACGCGCCGCCTTCGTAGGTGGGCGAATAGACGCCGGTCGTCGAAGGAAAGTCGGTCGATCGCGTGTAGCCGGCCACGTAAACAGAGCCGTCATTGCCGCGGGTCATGGCAAGCCCGATATCCTTGGCGCCGCCGCCGAGAAAAGTGGATGCCAGCATGGGATCGATGACGAGGGGCGCCGATGCGTCGTAGGCGCCGAGGCTGAAACCGTACTCGCCTCCGTCGATGCGATAGGCGATATCGACGGGTGTCTCCACGCCATCCCGCTCCTGGAACGCCACGGGGCTGGTGAAAGTGACCGCGCCCCCATCGGTGCGGACCACGAGCTCGCCCTTTGCGTTTGTCGCGAGGCGGGTCGCGCCGGCGATTCTGATCTTGATCACGGCAGGGTCGGCTCCGGGGCGCAGGTGGAGGATCTTTTCCACGTTTCCGCCGCGAGCGGCAAGCTCCACCCCGACGCCCTCGTAGATTTCTCCCAACAAGAGGCTCTCGAAGGCGGGGATGTCTCGTTGCCAACGCGCCCGGTCGCTTCCCTCGAAGCGATTGATGCGCGCCGGGGATCGATCCCCCCCCACGGGGGCGCGAGCTGCTCCACCGACAAATTCCTCGTTGATGACGACGCGCCGATCCCCCACCGCGGGCAGCGAATAGACGATGACACCATCGGTCGTGACAAAAGCCGTGCCGCCGAAGGCGTCGGTGAAAAACGACACCTCATCGGGAAGATGGCCCCTGTTGGCCACAAACGGGATGGGGCAGCACGCTCGATCGGCGGCGGCCGGCGGCACGGGCACCGTGGGGGCGGCATGTGCCGGCGCCTCGATGATCCCAAGAAGTACAAAAACCACAACAAACGGCAACATAGAACGCATGACGGTCCTCCTTTGAATCGAGATCGACGATCAAGCCCATTGCGTTGCGTCAATCATGAATCGTGCCGGAATTTTCGGAAAGGATTCTGGGCCGTGCGCCCCTTCGATGGGGCGAATCGGTTCCCGCCTGTGGTGAAAGAGAATTGCCTCCGGCCTTCGGCTTGTGGGGAATCGAAAAATCACAATTTTTTTCGGCGCCGAAAGAGGCCGGGAGTGACGATCGACGCCGGGAAGGGGCGAATCCACCGCCACCCTTGACGAGCGCGAACCGTCCCGAAACCCGCAAGTCGCTCCTCAAAGAAGAGCCTCCTCCACGGGAATGTCCGTGCTATACTCTGGACTGCACGGGAACAGGCGAACGGTACGAAATCGGACCGGAAAGAAGAAGACCGAGTCGACTCATGGATAACCGGCTGACACTCAGACACCACCTCTACGCCGTCGGCATCGTGGCCGCCTGGGCGACCTTCATCTCGGCGTCGTACGCCACGTCGTCCTACGAGGCTTCTCTGTCGCGCGGGAGGGATCCCGACTGGTGGACGGTTTTCACACCCTATTTCATCTGCCACGTGGCCTGGATCCTCTTCACGCCGGCCCTGCTCTATCTCTGTCACCGCTTCCGGCCGCGGCGCAAGAACTGGATCTCCTTCGTGGCCGTCCATTTGATCGCCGGATTCGGATTCGGAACCCTGCGGGGTGTCGTGGTCGGCCTGGCAATGAACAGCCTCCTGGGCGCCGACAATCTGCTCTGGGGTTTCGGACTCTCGGCCCTCGGCGCCTTCGACTGCTGGTTCTTCGTCGCCGTTTACAACGGCCTGGTCTATTACCGCCAGTACCGCCGGCGCGAGCTCAGAGCGAGCCAGCTCGAGGCTCAGCTCGCGCGCGCTCAGAGTCAGGTCCTCAAGATGCAGCTCCACCCCCACTTTCTTTTCAACACGCTCAACGCCATCGCCTCCCTCAACTACCACGACGTGAAAGGCGCCAATCGGATGATCAGCCGCCTGAGCGAGCTGCTGCGGATCTCGCTCGACAACATCAACGAGAACGAGGTCACCGTGCGGGACGAGATCGGCCTTCTCCGGCGCTACCTCGACATCGAGCAGGTTCGATTCGGCGATCGCCTGCGCGTGGAGATCGACGTGCCGCCCGCCGTCGCCTCCGCCTACGTTCCCAAGCTGATTCTCCAGCCGCTCGTGGAAAACGCCGTGCGCCACGGGATCGGCCGGATCACCACAGAGGGACGGATCACGGTGCGCGCCGCGCGGGACAACGGCACCCTGCGGATCGAGATCAGCGACAACGGTCCGGGCCTTGCCGGTCGTGCAGAAAAATCGGGGCACGAAAGCGGGATGGGGCTTTCGATCACGACGGAGCGACTCGAAAAGATGTACGGTGCAGAAGGGCGTCTCGAGACCCGCTCGCCCGCGGTAGGCGGTTTCGTGGCCCGCATCACCGTGCCCTATCACGCCACGCCGCTCGTCGAACCGGACGCGGCCGGAGAGGAGAACGATGGAGACCATCAAGACGATCGTCGTTGACGACGAACCGCCCGCCCGACGGCTCATCGGCACCATGCTGGCCGGCGAAAGCGATTTCGAGATCGTGGCGGAGTGCGCAAACGGTGGCGAGGCGATCGACGCGATCGAGCGGCACGAACCCGATCTCGTCTTTCTCGACATCCAGATGCCCGAGATCGACGGCTTCGACGTGCTCATGGCCGTCGATGAGGGCAGCCTGCCGGCCGTGGTCTTTGTCACGGCCTACGATCAGTACGCCGTACGCGCCTTCGAGGTGCACGCCCTCGACTATCTGCTCAAACCCTTCGACGACGAGCGGTTCGCCCAGACTCTCGATCGAGCCCGCGAGCAGGTGGAGCGGCGCCGCTCGGGGGATCGCGGCGCGGCTCTCAAGGGGATGCTCGACCAGATCGGAGCCGACCGCGGCGGTGCGGACAGGCTTCTGGTCAAGTCGGCCGGTTGCATCACCTTTCTCAAGACCGACGAGATCGACTGGATCGAGGCGGCGGGCAACTACCTCCAGATCCACGCGGGCGGAGAGGTCCACCTCATGCGGCAGACCATGAGCAGCATGGAAACCCAACTCGATCCGCGGAAATTCGTACGGATCCACCGATCGGCCATGGTCAATCTCGACCGCATCAGGGAACTGAGGCCTTCGGTGAGAGGAGAATTTTGCGTGCTCCTCCGAGGCGGACGGGAGCTGACCTTGAGCCGCAAGTACCGCCCCGTTCTCGAGGAGCGCCTTGGTCGGGCACTCTGAGGAGGACCGGGTTGGGGGCGCGCAACAGGTTAACGGTCACGACCGGAAATCATCGATCACCGATCGGCCATGATCAAGCGCACCGCGTCGGCAACAATCAATCCGCCCGCACTGTGGAAGAGAAGAACGGCCTGAGGCGAGCTCTCGTCGAACTCGAAGTTTCCGAGAAGGATCCTCTCATCGCCGGCCGAGAATATATCTGGACGAACGGGGCGGCGGATCGCACACTAAAGCTTGATTCCCACAGCTCCGGTTTGAGTCGACCTCACCGCAGTCAGGAAGTGAGGAAACGAGGAGGAGGTACCATGAACCAATCGCCGGCCACGGTGGCCATATTCGATACGCCGACGACGGCCGAGCTCGCCCGTTTGCGCCTCGAGACGGAAGGCATCGAATCCTTTCTCAGCGACACGGAAACAGTCGCAATGGCGTGGCATCTCGGGCAGGCGGTGGGAGGGATCAAACTCCGGGTGCGGCACGAAGATTCGGAGCAGGCGCTGGCCATTCTGGGCGAGATGCGCGCCGAGTCGAAGCAGGAGGCCGGAAAAGAAGAAGTCGATCCCAACAGGCAGACAGCGGAGCGCGCCTGTCGGGCGGCGGCGTTGGGAATAATGCTCCCACCCCTTCAGGTATACTCCGTCTGGCTCGTGGCCCGCCTCCTCTTCCGGACCGGATTCGCGAAACTGGAGCCGCGCCTTCGGCGCCGCGTGATCTATGCGTCGCTTCTCGATCTGTTGCTGGTTTTCTGGATCGTCGTTCTTTGCATCGGTTTTTCCGGCGGCTTTGATTGATGTCGCCCCGCGTGGGGCGTCAGGCACATCGTTTCAGTCACATCCAATCAACCTAACAGGTGCCCGAGGTGTCTCGTTGAGTGCATAGAGACAAGAAAATGAACTGGGCAAAAAGAACAAAGACGAAAGGTCATGAACGGCCGTCTCACCTGGCTTCTTAATGCCTATTTTTTTCTTCTCATCTCTGCGGCCTCTGTGCTCTCTGTGGTGAGTCTCTTAATCCAGAAAGCAATTTCGCGTCTTGGGAAATGAAAACGTTTCTAACTAGTATTTTCTTCCGAGGAGATTATTGCCCTTACAAAATCCACGACTCCGATACCCAACACTCTTCCCGGCATTAAAACGACCTTGAAAAACAAGAGCATCCTATTGAGATCATCGGTATACCTAAAGGGATTGTCAAACATTCCACCGGCCCAACCCACATTATCGTAATTGGGGCTCGACTTGATCTTGTAACCAATCGTGATATAGAGGCATTCGCCAATAAAAATAACGGCTGCAATTCCCCAATCCGGTTCTTCTACTCTCGTCATATACAATATCGGTACAGATATAATCGCGCCAATGGCGATGATTCCGGTGACGATACAACTCAATTTCGAACGAGTTCTCTGATTATCGAATCCGCTCATTTCACCAACGGGATGGGGATTCTTTCTTTCAAACAACCACTCGAATATGGACATCTTCGCGATTCCTAACAGTTTTTACGGCCTGAATTTGAACAGCAAGGCGCGAAACGCCCCGTCTGGTCTCGATTCAGACGCTCCGCGGTGCGCACAGTCCGCGTCCGTTGAAGCGGTGTGTTAAATATTCCGACTCTCTCTTTCATTGAAAATCGAGTCACACACTGCACTGAACTCCGGTTGCCATGGGTGGGGCATCGATTCTTCTGTTTTGTTTTTATTTTTTGCTGCCACAATACGCACAAAACCGATGTATCGCCCCGCATCTTCCAAGAGCGTTTCTTCAACTGATGGGAAAATATTGAATCCTGCAAGATCCAGGGCTTTTTCCTGTTTTGCCCAGTGTTTATAGCCATCTTTCAAGGTGTCGCTTGTTTCCACGACCACCAGGGTTGTCTTTGTCCAATGATTTGACCACCACTCTTTCGTGTGGAAAGTAAAGCAGTCGGGTTCCCAGAAAACATTGCCGTTTTTCTGAGGTTTCAGCAGATGCTCGGGTACTTTAAAATCATCAAAGTCCTGCATCAAACCCGGTAATGCCGCGGCAATTATACCTCCCGGCTTTAAAAAGGAGGTGATGTAAGACAGATACAGATCATCCGTTCCGAAATACCCATAGGAATCCACTGCAACGATTACGTCGAAGAAGTCTTTTGCAAAAGGCAGAGCGTGCGCCTCGGCTTTTATCGGAATGATTCTGTCTTCCAGACCAGATTCGACGATGCGCTTCTGGTTATCGCTTGCGTCTATCCAGAGGTCTGTTGCATAGACGGTGGCCCCAAATTCTTTGGCCAGAAAAATGGAACTCATGGCGCGCCCGCAACCGAGATCCAAAATCTTCATATTTTCTCTGATCTCGATCTTCTCCGTCAGCCATTCCATAAGCCAAAGAGAGTTCGGTCCCATCTGATTTTTAGCGACGAACTCCGGACTGTAGCTGTTGGATTTAGGAAACCTGTCGTTGTGCATCATCGTTTGCCAGTCCAATATTTTCTCCTTCTATTAATTTATAACGCCCTACTATAAATTATAACGTTTGGCCCAGTGGCGGCCTCACCGAACTGAACCAACACGGTAAAAATGTGGTTAATCATTGGGCGACAATAGGACACAAAACTTGCGGGGCCGTCCACTGCAGCCGTTTGTTGGAAAATCATACTATCATCTC
>Ga0180435_10004610_pt1 | contig 13561 bp, 10 predicted proteins | sample SS_ome_3_FD_132467 | JGI IMG/M metagenome (GOLD analysis project Ga0180435, IMG submission 132467) | Hypersaline lake sediment archaeal communities from the Salton Sea, California, USA - SS_3_S_1 metaG | ecosystem: Environmental > Aquatic > Non-marine Saline and Alkaline > Hypersaline >... | reverse complement strand
ATATTGGCCAAGTCACGTCTAACGGCCGAAAAAATCTATCATCAAAAGGAGGTCAGCCAATGAACGGATGGATCGGGAAAATTCTGCGGGTCGATTTGACGCGTAAAACAGCATCCGTCGAACCGCTGAGCCAAAATGTTGCCCACCAGTATATCGGTGGACGGGGACTGGGTATCTACTACCTTTTCAACGAGGTCGACCCCACCATCGACCCGCTGAGCAAGGACAATAAGTTGATCATGGCCACCGGGCCGATGACTGGTACCGGCACGCTGGCCGCCGGTCGCTATACGGTGGTCACCAAAGCGCCGCTAACCGGTACGGTGGCCATGTCCAATTCCGGGGGCATGTTTCCGGCCGAACTCAAATTCGCCGGCTACGACGTGATAATTTTCGAAGGCAAAGCCAAGAGTCCGGTTTACTTGTGGATTATGGATGATCACATCGAATTCCGGTCGGCGGCGACTTTATGGGGTATGAACAGTCATGAAACCACGGATGCCATCGTTAAGGAGACGCACCCCGAAGCCAAGGTGAGCTGTATCGGCCCTGCCGGCGAAAACCTGGTCAAATACGCCTGCATCATGAATGACAAGGGGCGTGCCGCCGGTCGTTCGGGCGTGGGCGCCGTCATGGGGTCCAAAAACTTGAAAGCCGTGGCCGTGCGGGGCACCAAGGGTGTCACCGTCGCGGATCCCCTGGGATTCCGCGATGCTGTCCTGGATGCCCAAAAGGAGTTTCACGACCCATACATGTCGGGGGTTCTGGCCAAGTACGGTACCGCCGATGTCGTGGAGTTTTCCAATGAGGTGGGACTGCTGCCCACCCGCAATAGCCAGGCAGGTGTTTTCGAGCACGCCTCGCGTATTAGCGGCGCCCTACTGGCCGAAAAATACAACCTGCGGGGTGCTCGCAAGACCAAGGCTTGCTTTTCCTGTCCGCTGGCCTGCGGCCGGGTCACGCGTGTGGCCGAAGGTGAATTCAAGGGCGAAGGCGAAGGACCGGAGTACGAGACCATGGGCGCTTTCGGCTCGGCTTGCGGCGTGGATAATCTGGAGGCCGTCATCAAGGCCAACTATATTTGCAACGAAATGGGTTTGGACACCATTACGGCAGGCATGACCATCGCCTGTGCCATGGAAATGTTCGAAAGAGGCATTCTGAGCGAGAAAAAGGTGGGTATGAAGCTCAATTTCGGCAACGCCAGCGCCATGGTCAAACTGGTGGAGCAGGCCGCCAAGCGCGAGGGCTTCGGGGATATCCTGGCTGAGGGATCGTATCGCATGGCCGCAAAATTCGGTCATCCGGAATATTCCATGACCTCTAAAAAACAGGAGTTTCCCAGCTATGATCCGCGCGGGGGACAAGGTTTTGCTCTGGCCTATGCCACCTCAAACCGGGGGGGCTGCCACATCCGCCAGGAGGTCCACTGTCTTGAATTTTTCGGCGTGGCCTTGTTGGGCATCATCGAAACCGGTGGTGCCATCGATCGTTTCAGCACCGAGGGCAAGCCGGAGGTGGTTAAAAAAGTACAGGACTTCTATGCCATGATCGACTCTTCCGGCATCTGCAACTTTATCATCATTGGATCGCCGGACGTCAATGTGCTGATTAATTTGCTCGAAAAGGGCACCGGCATCGATTTCGGCGGAGTGGACGGCTTTTTGAAAACCGGAGCGCGCATCTTCAATCTGGAGCGCATGTTTAACGTCAAAGCCGGTTTTTCGGCCAAAGACGACACCTTGCCCACCCGCATGACCCAGGAGCCCATGCCTTCAGGCCCGGGCAAAGGCGTCGTTGTCAAACTCGATGAAATGCTGCCTGAATACTACAAGCGTAGGGGCTGGACGACAGATGGGATCCCAACTAAAAAAACGCTTAAGGATCTCTCGCTGGCCATAGAGGCCTGAGTGGGCGGACCCGGGCTGTCAAAATGGTGGTACGGAATCGATTTACAGCAAAATTAAAAGCCTGGCCATAAGTTAACTCTAATCATAAGCCACCGACAAGGTCGGTGATTGTTGACCTCAACGTATGGAACTATAAGGTTGACAGGCTCCTGTCAAACAAATGCCCTGTTGATTTTGAGAACGGGAACAATCAGCGGGGCATTTTTTGGGTCATATGCGGATTGACAGAGATCCCATTTGAGTCTAAATTGACTCAAGTTTGAAACCGCTTTTGATTTTACCAAGCAGGGAATCTGGATACTGGATGGTACGGGAGTTGTTCTCAAAGTAAACCCAGCTGCCGAGAAAATGATTGGAATCAGGGTCTCAGAAGTTATCGGCAAAAATATTGAATTGCTGGCCGAAACCGGTGTCATTGATCAGGCCCTGACACCCCACATTCTCAAATCCAAGCGCCTATCACCCGGTTGTTGCTGAACTTCCCAGATATGCGGGAAAATCATTGTTGATCCGTTTTATATTTTGATGCAGATTAAGGTGGCAGGGAGTCGAATATTGAATCCCCATCAATTAAGGTTGTAATTAATACGTACTCAAGGAGGAGGAGACATGGCAGATAATTTCCCAACTCAGGCACGGGTCGTCATCATTGGCGGAGGCATCGTCGGTTGCAGTGTGGCCTATCATCTGAGCAAACTAGGCTGGAATGATGTTGTGGTTTTGGAACGTAAAACAATCGCTTCAGGCACAACCTGGGCGGCTGCCGGTCTTCTGGGCCAACTGTGGTCCAACGCCGCCTTGACCAAATTGGCCGTATACGGTGCCGACCTGTATTCCCGATTGGAATCAGAAACCGGCCAACCCACCGGGTACCAACGCCCCGGATCCATTCGTGTCGCCCAGACCAAAGCGCGTAAAGAAGAGTATGATCGATCCATGCAGATGGCCCGTGCTTTCGGTATCGAGATGGAGGAGATCAGTCTCAAAGAGGCTCAGAAATTGTTTCCTTTGTTGCATGTCGACGACCTGGAGGCAGCCTGGTTTCAGCCCAATGACGGCCATACCAACCCAGAGGACACCACCCAGGCGCTGGCCAAGGGTGCACGCACAGGGGGGGTTCGATTTTTTGAAAACACCCTGATAACCGATGTTACTTTCAAGCATCCCACCATCAGCGGTGTCAACACGGTTCAAAGTGTCAGCACGGATAAAGGCGATATTGCCTGTGAATACCTGGTGAACACGGCGGGCATGTGGTCGCGCGATCTGGGTCGGAAGCTGGGCATCAGTTTCCCGCTGTACGCCGCCGAGCACATGCACATGACCACCAACCCCATCGAAGGTACCTATAAAGGAATGCCCTATATTCGCGATATGGACGGCTATATCTATATCAAGGAAGAAATGGGCGGCTTGCTCATGGGTGGTTTCGAGCCCATTGCCAAACCCTGGGGCATGACGGGCATCCCCGAGGAGTTTCAGCACACGCAGCTCCAGGAAGATTGGGACCAGTTTGAGATCTTTATGAAAAGTGCCGTCAAGCGGGTTCCGGCTTTTGAAGATGCCGAGATCAACAGTCTGACCACCGTGCCGGAGAGCTTTACACCCGACACGGCCTACATGCTGGGCGAAGTGCCGGGGGTCAAAAATTTTTTCGTGGCCACGGGCATGAATTCGGTGGGGATCACCAGTGCCGGCGGTGCCGGCCGGGCCCTGGCCCAGTGGATGGATCAGGGCTATCCGGATGAGGATCTGTGGGCCGTGGATGTGCGCCGTTTCTATGGCTGGCAGCGCAACAACAAATATCTGCACGACCGGGTTATCGAAGCGGTGGGGAATCTGTATGCCGATCATTGGCCTTTTAAGCAGCCGGAAACCGCCCGCAATGTGCGCCAGACACCCTTTCATGACAGGTTGGCTGCAAGAGGGGCCTGTTTTGGGGTGGTGGCCGGATGGGAGCGGGCCAATTGGTTTGCTCCCGAGGACGTGTCGCCGGTGTATGAATACGATTGGGGCCGACAGAACTGGTTTGAATATTCAGCACAAGAGCATATGGCCATACGTGAAAATGTGGGCGTTTACGATCTTTCCTCCATGGCCAATTTCATGGTCCAGGGCAGGGATGCCCTTAAGATACTGCAATATGCCTGCTGCAATGATGTGGACGTGCCACTGGGCAAAGTTGTCTACACCCAGATGTTGAACGACCGCGGCGGTATCGAGGCGGATATCACCGTCACCAGACTGGCCATGGATAAATTCTTTGTGGTCAGCCCCGGCGCCTGCGGCGTCCGCGACTATGATACCCTCAATCGCCACATCGGTCCCGACGATTTTGTAACCCTGACCGAAGTGACATCGGCCTATACCATGCTGGCCGTCATGGGCCCCAAATCGCGCGACTTGCTGGAGAACCTGACCGATGCCGATTTGTCCAACAAGGCCTTTCCGTTTGCCACGGCCCAGGAAATCGACATGGCCTATGCACGTCCTTTGGCCATCCGCATGTCCTTTGTGGGTGAGCTGGGCTGGGAGCTCTATATTCCGACTGAATTCTCAAACAATGTATTTGACGCCCTACTCAAGGAAGGCGCCAAATATGACCTCAAATTGGTGGGACTGCATGCGTTGGACTCACTGCGGTTGGAAAAGGGCTACAAACATTGGGGCGCCGATATCACCCCCAATGACACGCCCTGGGAATCGGGTCTCGGTTTCTGTGTCAAAATGGACAAAGCGGATTTCAGAGGCAAAGAAGCCCTGGCGCAAAAACAAGCGCAAAGTCTGCAGCGCAAGCTGGTGATGTTTTCCTTGGAAGATCCCAGGCCGCTTGCCTATCATGACGAGCCCATTTATCGCAACGGCGAGCTGATCAGTGAAAACACCCATGGTGCCTTTTCACATGTGAACAACTGCAGCATCGGCATGTGTTATCTGAAAAATCCGGATGGCATCAGTGATGACTGGATTAAGGACGGCACCTACGAAATCAATGTGGCCGGAAAAATGTATCCCATCAAGATTCATCTGCAGCCGATTTACGATCCCAAGAGTGAGCGGGTACGGATGTAAACATAAGGCAGAAATTGCGTACTTGATGCCAAAAGCGACGAGGCCTTTGCCCATTGGCAAAAGGCCTCGTCGTGTTTCATGTAATTGTGTAACGATTTTATTCGCACTGGGATTTCATCAGCTTGATGGCTTTGGGCCGGGCATCCTCAAACATTTTTTAAAATCAGGGTGGGTAAGGATTTCTATGGCAAGGGTCGTGACACCTTCTTCATGCGTCAATGTATAGGTTTCCGTGCTATCGATCCACTTTTGAGCCGCGTCGCTTTGCATGTTTTCACTGCCATCTTGGTTGATCAGGCCCACATGCCGCACATGGATGCGTTCATAGGGAATGAATGCCTCGACGCGTGCTTTGGTGCCGCCCATATTCGGATCGACAAATTTGATATGCCGGCCCTGTTCCCATTGGCCTGAGAATTGCGAATTGGGTGAAAAGGCCTGGGCCCACTTTCGATATCAAATATGTTCTCAAATACACTGAACAGGACGAAGCGCAACGCAGCTTGTCCCGTCGTGGCTCGAAAAGCGAAGTCGGAAAATTGGACTAATTAGGAAGCCATCAAGGTTAAGGCAATAAACTAAAGCGGCTGCATGGTTACGGCCGATTGCGGGCAGCTGGTGGCGCACAGGCCGCAGCCGTAGCATTGGTCGGCATCAAAGGTGATTTTACGCCGGGTTTCCCCGTGCAGCACAATGGTGGCACCGTCATGGTAAAGCGCGCCGAAGGGGCAGCGGCCGATACAGGTGCCGCAGCTTATGCAGCGCTCGGTATCGAATTGGGCCACATAGTGAACCCGTGGGTATTTTTTATGCAAACCCAGCCGGAATCCGGCCCGGAAGGGAAACGAGTAGGCAATGTTGCAGTTGCCGTGACTGACCCACTCCAGGCTGGGATCATGCTCGCGCCAAAATTTCGGACCGGTATGGACCAGGCCCATACGGTCCATAATCAGTAGATGCCGCTTGGCCTCCTCCGGTGTCAGACCCCGTCCCTGGCCGATCTCAAGGGTTTCCTTGGCCCGGGCGCCCACGCGCATGCTGCCCTCGATGATGGGGCTAGCGGGTCTTAACAGTGCCTTGCAGGCGCAGGGCAACACACAGATCACCTCGGAAGCATCCATCAGATCCAGGGCCTCATCCAAAAGCAGCACATCCCGATTTTTCATGCGCACCCAGGTGTCCGGATCTTTTTCGATTTTTTCAAAAGAGGGCGTGTGCAGTTTGATAAACTCCTGCATGACCCATTCGGTGGCGGCATTGCGGCGCCATTTAGGTACGCGCCCCCAGCTGCCGGTTTCAAATGCAGTCCAGTAATCAAACGTGAAATAAAAGCGTCCCACTGCGTAAGTGGTTTCGTCTCCGGAGTTGGAATAGGTGATGATTTCCCATTGAATCAGCTTTTTAAGCAGGTGCTGGGCTTCCGCCAAACCGATATTCATCATATCGGCCACTTGATTCTGGGTCAGGGTTTGGTCGGCCAGGCCCAGCACCAGGTCCAGTTCCTGTTCATTGACAAACAGGTTGACGTAGGGAACCATGGCCGGCGGCATATGGATCAGATGAGCAAACTGCTTATTTCGTGATTCTGACATGCATCCTCCGAATAGCATTTTTTAAAAGCTGGTGATTGGTCCTATGAACCAAGTTAGAGGTATTAGAATTTGTTTCGAATTTTTAATTGCCCCCGGACAAAACATCTTTGTAGGGTGAGATCAGTACCGGATACTTTGGGCCTGGGCAATTACTTGTTCAGGGTCTCAAAGTATTTCATCGTATTGAGAAATTTTGCCTTCATCTTATCATTCCTGCCCACATTGTGAAGATAGGGAATTATTGATTCCTCATATTTTTGGATGGCTTCGGCATTAAGCTGCGGCCAACGGCTATATTGTTCTTCAAAAGTGGCTGCGCAGGGGAAAAACAGGTGATGCGGGCTGTTATCGCTCAGGATTGTGATGTTTTCGGTTGTTATTTGGGCCAGTTTTTGGTCACTAAAGGAGAAGTATTTTAGGATTTCAAAGGGTGAGTCCAGATCCACCGAGCGCAGCAGGTTCCGGATGGGTTTATCCACAAGTCTGGCGACCATGGCATTGAAATCGATTTGTAAAGCCGTTGGTGTGGCGATCATCAACGAGTAGGCATTACTGACCCGCCAGATGGAAACATGGGGGAAAATCTTCGAAAACGTATGGATAATGGACATGTAGCGGTCGGGATGCAAGCCATGAAAGGGTACCCACTGGCAAAAAATGCCGTCCCGGTCTAGCTTGCTGTTTACAAGTTTATAAAATTCCTGGGTAAACAGCACCCAGGAGTCATATACCCTTGGATGCGTGGCGTCCGATACGATAATGTCGTAGGCCTTGTCTGTGTGCAGGAGAAAGTGGCGGGCATCATCGGTAACCAGAGACAGTTTCGGATTGGTGTGGATGGCCTGGTTTACTGGTTTGAAATAGGCACTGATCTGTGGGGCCTGGGCGGCCAGATCGACACTGTCCACCGTGCCCACGAATTGGGCCGTGGCACCCGATGTAACCCCGGCGCCAAAGGTAACCATTAAAGCGTTTTTGGGATCCGGGTGGAGTAGATTCGGTAGCGCTCCCATGAGCCGGAATGTCATAATCGAGAGCTGGGATGTGTCCACCTCCGGGATGCCATTCAGATACAATACGCGGTTGCCATCGGGACGATCGAAAATGGTCGCTGTCACCGAGGTCGATTCCTGGTAGTATATAAGTCGACTGCCGGGTTCCAGTTGAGCGTATTTGGTTTTAAAATAATCTGCGGGCATCCATTGAATGCCCAGGACAGCAAATATGACAACCGCGACCACAACCGGAATACTGATGTGCCGTTTCATGCTGCTAACAGCCAACAGACTGCCCACCAACAAACAGATTCCAGGCAGAAACAGCATTGTATTTCGAAAGCCCATCTTAGGGATTAGCCAGAAACTTACGGCAATGGCACCTAAAACACATCCCAAGGTATTGAGTCCGTAAATGCCGCCCAGACGCGCACCCGTGCCGGTATCCCTTTTCTTGTAGATCTGGATGGCCAGTGGTAGAAGTGCTCCTGACAAAAGCGCCGGTATCAAAGCAAAAAAAGGTAATCGATCGAATAGAAATGCATCGTAGCGGGTCTCCCCGGGGACCTGGCCGGGATGGACGAAAAACGGCACTAAATAGGCACTGATGGCAAAGGCTATCTGCAGTAAGGCAAAAAGAGAAATTAAATGCTTTTTTTGTTTGCATAAAGGTATGACCAACAGGCTTCCCAGCGCAATGCCGCCCAGGAAGAGCATAACGATGCTGGTGAATGAATAAACCGAATTGTCAATCACCAGAATCAATAAACGGGTCCACAGCACTTGGTAAGCCATGGTGGCAAAACCAGCCGCAAATGTTGCCAGGAGAATAAGTCGCAGGGTGGCTTTGGGAATAGGGTTAAATTTGCTTTTTTGGGATTTGGCTTTCTTTTGATTTGCGGCCGGGATCTGGTCTGCTTTTTGACCCGTTCCACCCATGGCAACCGCGCAACATCCAATGATGAGATTTAACAATCCGGCGGACAACAGCACGGCAAAATGGCCCCAGTAGGCAATGAGGAAAAAACCAGTCAAAAAGGCGCCCAGAAGAGCCCCTGCAGTATTGACGCCATAAAGCAGGGCTGATCGTGAGCCGGCGTCCCGGCGCGTCCCAATTAGATGTTTGCCGATTACGGCAAATGTGCCCCCCATAAAGAAAGTGGGAATGCACAGCAGCACAAAACTGAAAACAAAGCGCACCAGCACACCGCCCGTTTGTGATCCGGAGACCAGCTTAATGATCATGATTTCCAGCGGTACAACGGATTGAATCGCAATGTAGAGTACCAGCGCCGACACCCCGACCATGATTTCCAGGCAGCCGAAGATAAATAGGGGCGATGATTTCAGTGAATCGATTTTCTTGCCCCAGAAGAAGCTACCCAACGACAGACCGGCCATAAATGCAGCCAATATCGTGCTGGTGGCATAAGTTGTGTTGCCCATGACCAACACCAGCATCCGGCTCCAAACTATTTCATAAACCAATCCGCAAAATCCCGAGATAAAATAGAGCAAAACCGGCACAAGAAAAGTGAGACCCATGATATTCTGTTTCCCGTCGTTGGTATTTGGTTTAGCTGCAATGTAAGGTTGGATATCATCTTAGTGTAAAAAAAATCCAAAAAGCAAACACAGTTTTGAGCAGAAAAGGATAAACAGCATGTTATCCTGAATTCATAAGAAAAACATTATAATTCACCGGAATCAAAACCGTATCAGGCAAAACAAAATTTCTTCCCCGATCTGACACGGAGATAGCGGGCACGGACCCCATGTGAAAGACAACAATCATATTGCCAATTGCGCTATCATGCAATATAGTTGCATAGAGAGATTGGGTAAGGTGTAGATAAATAAGGATGTATTAGGTGCACAAATTCGATAAATCATTTGTTATTACTGTAATTTTTATGCTGATGTTTCCGGCAGCCATTTCCGCGGCCGACAAAATGCTTGTGTTTGTCAGCATATTACCGCAAAAATACTTTGTGCAACAAATTGGCAAAGAACGGGTTGATGTACGGGTCATGGTGCAGCCGGGTTCAGACGCGCACGCGTATGAGTACCATGGGAAAAAAGCCAATGTCGTGGCCCGGGAAAACGGCGGCCAGGTGATTTTTGCCGATCCGTTAGCCTGTGATTGGATGGCCAATTTGCAAGAAGTTGCCGACGAGTTTGCAGCGGCCCGAACGTAAGGTAGAGCGATGTCAATCATCGAAACCATGTATCCGCATTCAGTGGACGAGGTTTGCCCGGTGGAGCTCGTGGCCCATGGTATACCCCACCGGGTGCTGCGGGATCACTAAATATCCGTACTGGGAGGAATCCCATGATTGAAGTCCTTCAATTTGAATTTATGCGTAATGCCCTAACAGCCGGCCTTCTCGCCAGTCTTATCTGCGGTATCATGGGGAGCTTGGTGGTGGTCAATCGTATCGTTTTTCTTTCCGGCGGTATCGCCCATGCGGCCTACGGTGGTATTGGCATGTCATTTTTTTTAAATGGCCCTATTTGCTGGGCACAGTTGGTTTTTCGCTGTCCCTGTTGGTCGACCAGATTCATTTGAAAAGAGCTGGATTAGGTAAGACTTGATGTTTGAATATGGAAGGGAAGATCATGTGCCATCAATGCAATTATAAAGAATTGTTGTCCGCAGCTAATTTAGATACCACCGACAACCGCGTGCATGTGTTGGAAGTCGTGGGTAACAACAGTTTTCCCCTTTCTGCCGGCGATATCTATAAGACGCTTGAGCGCAGCAGCAGCATCAACCGGGTGACGGTCTACCGTATCCTCGATCTACTCGTGGATCATGGCTTAGTGGATCGCATCAGCACCGGCGGCCGGGCATTTTACTACGGACTGGCGCCCAATGATCACCACCAGGCCCATCCTCATTTTTATTGCAAGCGCTGCGGTCAGATGGATTGTCTCAGCCCGGAAAGTTTGAACGTGGACACGGCCTCTTTGTGGAAAACCTTTCCCGGACGCATCGACAAGGTGGAGGTGCGTATTGATGGGATTTGTAAGAATTGTGAAAAAAGCACGGTGAACTGAAATTTTTATAGGCCCATGCAGTTTTTCTGTTTTCCAGCCTACTGCTTTGTTCATTGAAATGATAAATGTCTCGAAAATACTGAAAATGATTCGGGACGACCTTTCTGCCCATCATCCCAAGGCCGTCTTGCTATTTGGTTCTGCGGCCCGCTACATCCAAAAAATCCAAAATGAAGAGCCCGGAGATTTCGACATATTCTATGTGGCCCCTTTCACACCGGTATTGTCTGAATCAATGCCGGTGAAAGTCGACCTGCACTGCTACACGGAGTATGAGCTCATCCGCATTGCCCGTTCCCTGCGTTACAGCCCCAAGTTTCTATCGCGGGCCAAAATGTATATGCAGGATACCTGGCACGCAACTCTGCGCTCGGATATTGCCGCCTGCCTCTTGCTCGGCCCTTCCTACCAGGATTATGGATTTTTGCAGATGGAAAATGAAAAGACCTTCCGGGATTATTCCATTCACGAGGTGCTATTGGGAAAAGCGTGGTGGCAAGCCCTTCAGGCCTGGACCCAGGATCACCGGGGTCCCAAGGGACTTTTTTTTGATAAGGCTTTGGGCAATGATCAGTTTGCGCCGGATATTTTCTAATGGCACGAGCAACCACTATGCGTTGGAAAGGCTGTCACTTCCGCGCAAGCGGGAGTCCAGAGAAAGAACTGGATAGCGCAAAAGTTACAATTGCTGCCCGTTTAGGCAACAATAACTGGGTGACCTTTACTGCTGCGGTGTAATCTGTGGTGCAGCATCCGTGGGATCAGCGACTGCGTCGATGATTTCATCGAGATTGGCCATGAAGTTCAAACAGCTTCGCCCGTGGCGCAAATGCTTTACCGCTCTTTGCGCTAGACCCCTGGCCGCATCCACCTTGCCGCGTTGGGCGTGCACATACACACCCGCAGCCTGAATCCAGCCCTTCAAAGCCGACCGTTCCGGATCGCGGCTTTGGTGCCAGATGGTCTCCAGCAACTCATGCATTTCAAAAAAAAGACCCAGATTCCAGAGGCAAATGGCCTGCAAGCGTGTATCTTCGATTGGCCCGCTTCTGATTTCATCAATAGCCCGGCCATAAAGCACCAATCGGTCTTTAATATAGTCCAGATACAATGTTGCCGCTGCCTTGGCCAACCACACATCGGCTGCCGTCATCAATGAACCGGCCGCATCCCAGGTTATCTCCTGTACCAAGGCTGAGCTCAAACTGTTGCGGATATCTCTTGCCAGGCGATCGCTGTAGGGGTCAAAACTCTTCATTATAACGTCCTTTATATTAACAGGCTCAGAATTCAGTTGAGGATTCTTGTTGGATTGTAGCTTCCAGGGACAATAATCATTGCATAATTTTATTTGCGAGGCAAACTGACAAGCAATATCCCTCGGATGGTCTGGTCATAATAATGCATGTCATAATTTCACAATGCCATTGTCAAATGAAATATTATGACAGATATGGATTGCTTTCCTCTGAGTTGGATTCGATTTGTCTGTCTCAATCAATTTCAGAATGATCTTACGGTTCGTGTTTGGCCTTTGTCACCGATTAGGCTTGCTCGATTGAAGCAATCGGCCTGGTGGTCGTTCACCCCGGTGGGGCCACATTCAGACGCTGGGAATGGGTGACCCCCCCCAACACCAGTAGCATTTTAGTTGCCAATGTCATCACCACACGATACTGTGACATATCGTTTTTCGATCCACTGATCTCTTTATTCCAACTTTATAAAACAACCGTAAGAGGTAATTTTCTGTATGAGTGTCTGGATGTGGTCTCTGGTTTTTTGTGTCAGCCTCGGTGTGCTGGTGGCGGCGGCAAATCTGTTCATCAATACCGCCGAACAAGCGGGCAGAGCCCTGCGCCTGCCGCCCTTTATCACGGGGGTGATCCTGGTGGGTTTCGGCACATCTCTACCGGAACTGATTTCATCCATTTTGGCAGTCAACTCCGGTTCGTCGGAAATCGTCATCGGAAACGTCCTCGGGTCCAATATTACCAACATACTATTGATTCTCGGACTTTCCGGCCTGCTTGGCGGTACCTTTTACGTTAAAACCGATTTGCTGAAGTTTGACCTCACGGTCATGCTCGGGGGGGCATTCATTTTAAGTTTGATGGTTCAGGATCAGCGTTTCAGCACCGGTGAAGGGATCATTTGCCTGCTGATGATGAGCATATACCTGGTGACCTTGTTACGTACCAAATCCGACGGTTCAGAGGATTCGGACGTAAAACCGGCGACAGCGCGTACCTGGCTCATCCTGGTTGTCAGCCCGGTATTGATTTTTGTCGGTGCCAAGTACACCGTGGATTCCGTTATCGCGCTGGCCGGCATCTTTCAGGTGGGTGTGGATGTTATTGCCATGTCGGCGGTGGCGTTCGGGACCTCGCTGCCGGAGATTGTTGTTGCCATAACGGCGAGCTATAAAGGAAAGCCGGAAATTGTTGTCGGAAACGTCATCGGCAGCAATATCTTCAACACCTTTGGTGTCATGGGCATTCCATCCCTGATGGGCAACCTCAATATCCCCGCAGGCGTGGTGAGCTACTCGGTGCCGGTGTTTTTGGCAGCCACCATGATTCACGTCATCATCACGGTGGACAGAAGGATCAGCAAGGCCGAAGGTGCCTTTATGCTCTGTTTCTACCTGTTTTTTGTCTGCCGGCTTTTCGGCTGGTTGTAAAACCGTCCCTCAAGCAATAGGGGAATCATGTCCCGCAAAAGGTTCGATAAGGCTCAGCCGAGGGCGGCGGTGGCAGGTGATAGCCGGCCTGTTCCGATGGATCCTGAAAGGGGTGGGATAGAACGTCCAAGAGCTTTTCCATAAGCGAATAATCCGCCCGCTCAACGGCCGCTTCCAAAGCTTCCTCCACCCGGTGGTTGCGGGGGATAACCGCTGGATTGTGGGCCTTCATGTGCCGACGGGCTGTAT
>Ga0180435_10004608_pt1 | contig 13563 bp, 10 predicted proteins | sample SS_ome_3_FD_132467 | JGI IMG/M metagenome (GOLD analysis project Ga0180435, IMG submission 132467) | Hypersaline lake sediment archaeal communities from the Salton Sea, California, USA - SS_3_S_1 metaG | ecosystem: Environmental > Aquatic > Non-marine Saline and Alkaline > Hypersaline >... | reverse complement strand
TTCCATCGCTATAATGTTCTGCATGGCTTGAGTCTCCTGTGATACCTGTATTGTTTGTCGAAAACACAATATCACAACTCAAGCCTTTTTCAAGAAATCCACAAACTTTGGGACGATACTAATGTTTTACTAATGTTCAAATTAAGGAGCACAAACATGCAGGAATCATTGTTGGCATCGTTAAGAAAATTGCGATTGTCCGGCCTTGCTTCATCTTTGGAAATTCGTATCCAGGAGGCGGTTGGCAATCAGCTTTCGTATGATCAGTTTTTGGAGTTGCTTTTGCAGGACGAACTTCTGATCCGAGAGGAAAGGCTGGTGCAAAGAAGAATTAAGCAGGCGGGTTTTAGGGAACTGAAAACCCTGGAAGATTTCAATTGGCAGTTTAACAATACTATTAAGCGAAAACAGATTTATGATTTTGCCGCCGGCCAGTTTGTTCGTCAGGGTCACGATATATTATTTTTGGGGCCACCGGGCACCGGCAAAAGCCATTTGGCCCAGGCTTTAGGTTATCAGGCAATAAAGAACGGCCATACGGTTCGCTATCGCTCGATCTTTGATCTGGTACGTGATTTTATGCAGGATGATGCTTTGGGACAGACAGACAAGGTTTTAGCGAAATATTTGAAACCTGACCTTCTGATAATCGATGATATGGGCATGAAACAATTGCCCAGAAATAGTGGCGAGTATCTTTTTGAAGTTATTATGCGACGATATGAAGTCCGCTCGACAATCATGACCAGCAACCGCCCGCTGGAAGACTGGGGCAAATTACTGGGCGATGTGCCCAGCGCCACCGCTATCCTGGACCGTTTCCTGCACCATTCCGAAATAGTGCAAATCACCGGGAGAAGCTATCGCCTGAAAAACAAGAAAAAACAATCCGACCCCGAAAATCCCAAAAAAGAAGATTAACCCTTGCAAAACACCTCACCAACATCTATAAACCCATATTCAAAGTGGCCGGTTTTGCAGCGCCCCATGACAGAGCCGTGTCGAGTGGAAAGATATGGCCGAGCATTTGAAACAGTTTGGCAACGGAACGCAAATTGTCAATGAGCTTGGACATCAGTTAATCGCTACGCAAAATCACATAAAAACTATCAAATTGAGTGTTGACATAAGTAGAAATATCCATAAAATCACCAAAGTTATGGGCGATTAGCTCAGTTGGCTAGAGCGCCTGCTCGACATGCAGGAGGTCACAGGTTCAAGTCCCGTATCGCCCATTCTTATAACCCCTTGTATTACAAGGGGTTATTTTTTTGCTTGCCCTCTGCCAGAATTCTCCCTATAATACTTTTGAGAACACTTTGGGAACATTGCATAAGGAAAAGTTATTATGAGTGTACACTGGGATGAAATTGGGAACAGGTGGGTAATACGTTTCCGGGACGCAAACAACCGCAACAGGACTGTTACGGTAAATACGAAAAACCTTCGTAAATATAGGGAGTATGTGCCGGGTCGCATTACAGAACGGGTTGCCAAACGGCTGGAAAAAGCGGTCCTGTCGCACGAGACCGCCCCTGACGGCTCTATCCGATCCTCAAGAAGGCGGAAAGCCCTTTTTCTGGAAATTGTCGCGCGATATTTACCGCCCCTTCTTGATGAAACCGGAAAAGACACGTGGGAGAACCGTCCGCCGGAACCACTGGAGAATGAAAAGACCTACAGCCGGAATCAATTGGACCGGATGCAGCGAATCCTTACCTCTTACTTTCCAAGCTTCTTGAATAGGGGCTATATTAAATGGCAACGTCGAGGTAAACGCAAACATTACAAAGTAGAATCAACTGATGCGTGCAGTAAGGTAATCGACAGCATTACCCGCGAAGATGTGGCTGGCTTTCAGATATATCTGACCAACAGCGAACTTTCCTCAGCGAGCATACGGGGATATGTGGTTGTGCTTAAGACCTTTTTCAAATGGTGCTACCAGCGAAATTACGTGCTGACAAATCCTGCTGATGACATTTCTTTACCAATCAGCAAAAAGAAAGTAATCGAGTGGCTGGATCAAGACAAGGTTAGTCAATTGCTGAAAAAATCGAAAGGACACTCACTTGAAGGGCCAATTAGAACTATACTCGGCTTAGGGCTCAGACGTAGCGAGATGATTAACCTTGAATGGGATGATCTGAATTTCGAAACCGGTAATGTTCGTGTTCGTGGAACAAAAACTTCCGGCTCTTTCAGGAGCGTACCAATGTCAAGTTCGCTGGCAAAATTCTTTCAGAAATTGCCGCGATCAAACGAATTTCCAAATGTACTTTTAAATGGTCATGGCCGTCCGTGGAACAAACACAATCTAAATACTACCCTCCGTCGTTTTCGTGCTGCCGGCCATGTCCCATTTCATTGGAACTACCAGATGCTGCGGGCTACATATGGTAGTTTATTGGTTTTGCAAGGCATTAGGCGGTCTCCTTAATGAATTTAGGTTATTTCTTTCTTGTCTTTCCAAAAAACGCCAATGAACCTAAAACTCCAATACCAAGTGCTCCGATAATCCAACCCAAGGTTGGAACAGAGGCAACAAGTCCCAACAAAAATGATTTTGGGAAAAGATTCGAAATAGCCGCATTTGAAACGACACCAGAAACACCAGCATTTTTTACTGCTTCAGAGATTTCCTCGGCGTTTAAGTCAATTTCCTTTTTGGCAGATCTTTCAAGCAGAAGTTGAATGCTTTCGAAGAGTTTTGCCATATCCTTGGGAATCTCTTTGTGACCATTTTCCCAGCGGCTATAAGTGGCAAAACCAACATTCACAGCTTGTGCCATTTCATTTTGAGTCAAATTAAGTTTCTTCTTTCTCAATTCTTTTAACTCAGTAGGTGTCATCTTGCATCTTCTCCTATATATCCATTAGTCTATCTATATATATATCACATGATATACCGTGTGTCAACTTAAAAATCTCTTTTTGTTAAATTTTTCTTTTAGGCGGATACAACTGTCAAGTGCAATAATACTACTTGGGAACATAAATATTTGAAATATATGTACTTGTGGGTCTTATCTTCGTTTCTAGAGCTATCAGGGGGCACCTCTTTCGCTCATAACAGCTTCAGTTTTATCTTTTGATATCCCACGGGGCCAGTATCCCAACTGTACAGGCAGCATAGGATTCTTTGTCAGGATGGTTACGGTTGTGAAGCGGTCTCTATGCTTTAAGATCTGTTCGAGAGCGTATCGAGTGCGACTACTCAGTCTGGAATGTAGATGGTAGGACCAAATTTCAAAGGAAATCATAAAAAAGCCCGCTGGCAGGAGGTGCCAACGGGTGGAATAAAACGTCATTTTAACGTCATTCTTATCTCGGTAGGCAGTAGGTAGTGTGCCAGAAACCAGTCGGTAATGAGACAGTAACTCATTTCTGACGTTAAAAAACGGCCATAAGCCCCTGTGCTATAAGGGCCTATGGCCTTAATTGGTACTCGACATGCAGGAGGTCACAGGTTCAAGTCCCGTATCGCCCATTAAAGTAAAGCCTTATAATCAAATGATTTGTAAGGTTTTTCTTTTTAGCTGAAATTTAATGATTGATTAAATAGTATTTATTGTCACGCATTATTCACGCAGAATAGCGAGAAAAATGCAGTCAAATCAGCTTTCTGGGGCGACCCCGGCCTCTTTTTTGGTCCCCATTCGCGGCTACTATATCCAATTCAGCCTTGTCAAACGCAAGGTGCCCGCAGATCTTTTTTGGATGCAATGCCCCCTTTCTGATCAGCCTGTGAATATCAGACGAACGCATGGAACTTAGGACTTGATTCTTGCGGCAGCCGTCACGGTATACAGTAATACCCTTGCAGCCCAGCCGATGAGCGAGTCGAAAAATTTCGTCTACGTCCGAGATAGTAGCAGATGCGGGCAGGTTTACTGTTTTTGATACAGCGCTATCAACGTTTTCCTGGAAGGCGGCCTGGATGCGCACGTGCCATTCGGGAGCGATCTCATGGGCCGTAAGCAAGACATCGGCAATGTTCGAGGGAATATCCTTAATTTTACGCGGCGGTACCCCTTGGGCCAGTTGCTCGCGGACAGAATCTGTCAGCCAACCTTGACGGGTGCCTAAACGCTCAACCAGGGAATCAAACTCAACGAATTCTTCCCCATCCAACGCCCTGCGTTTGAAAACGATGCTGAATATCGGCTCAATGCCACTGCTGCAATCGGCAATGGTGGAGATACTGCCAGTGGGCGCTATCGTTTTGCAGGTGGCGTTTCGCATGGGCCGGTCGTAGTTCATATCCCAGATACTTTCCTCCCAGTTGGGGAATGTGCCTTTTTCACCAGCGAGTTTTTCGCTGGCCTGATGAGCATGCTCTTGAATGAATCCGCTCACCTGACGGGCGAATTCGACCGCCGCCTTGCTGTCGTATCGAATGCCCCTAAGTATCAAGGCATGGGCAAATCCCATGACACCGAGACCGATCTTGCGATTCATCCGGGTGCGTTGTTTCACCTTTTCGGTGGGCCAGTGACTGACATCGATCACGTCATCCAGGAAACGAATCCCCAAATCCACCGTGTGGGCCAATTTATCCCAATCCAGATCGCTACCATCGGGCAGGACGAATTTGGCCAGGTTGATCGATCCCAGATTACAGGCCTCATAATCCAGGAGGGGCTGTTCTCCGCAGGGGTTGGTCGCGCCAATGAAACCTAAATTGGGCGTTGGATTATCGCGGTTGACCGTGTCAATAAAGCATATTCCCGGCTCTCCGGTTTGGTGGGCGTTGGCAACAATCAGATCCCAGACCTGCTGATTAGTCCAGAAGTTCTCCTTTTCCGAAGAGTCAACGGTACTGCCAGCTTCGCTCGGAACCGACACCAAGTCACCAATTTCATATTGCCGGATGTCGAGGTTTCGCGGCAGACAGAACCGATGGCCATTGCGGGGATTGATCACGATCAAGGGAGCATGGGGATGGGTATCCAATTGTTGCATCCACTCATTAGTGATCTTCACGGAGATGTTGAAGTTGGTAAAGGCATCGGGATCCTGTTTAGTGTTGAGAAATTTCAAGATGTCAGGATGGGTGACACTCATCATGGCCATATTAGCGCCCCGGCGAAAGGCGCCCTGTTGAATGGCATTGGTTGTCTCGCAAATCACCCGCCAGAAACTAATAGGTCCGCTGGTCTTGCCGTTGGTAGAGCTGATGTAATCGCCGGTAGGCCGCAAATTGTCGAGCGAGAAGCCGGTACCGCCTCCTTTCTTTTGGATCAGGGCGGTGTTCTTGACGGTCTCGAAGATGCCTTCGATACTGTCCTCGACGGGCAGCACGAAGCAGGCGCTGAGCATGCCGTCTGGCCGACCGGCATTCATCAAGGTGGGACTGTTGGGCAGAAAAAGCCCCTGGCTCATCATCTCTTCGAACTGTTGTGCCAACGTTGCTATCTGGTTGTCGTCCCAGCCGTAATGGTACTCTACCACAGCAACATGTCGGGCCACACGCTGAAAGAGTTGCGCGGGCGTTTCAGTAACCTGGCCGTTGCCATCCTTGTGCAGATACCGTGACTGAAGTATCCGATCCCGCAGGCTTGATGGTAGATGCTTCTCTTGATTTTCCAATAATTTTTTGTCCATCTTTATATTCTCCAGAGATACCTTTGCGCAATATTGCTGTATAACCTGTAGTGTAATCAATTCTCTCTACCTGCGGATGCGAAGTGGATGAGATGCTCCCTTTCTGTGGTATCTTTCTGAATGATATTTGGATAACTATATGGGAAAATCGGCCGGCTCAGGAAGGAAGCAACCTGAGCTGGCCTTTTGCCGCCGGAAAAACAACGGAGGTGATGCAAATGAAACAATGTCGCTTGTGTCGGCGCAGCAAGCCCGAAGATGAGTTTTCGGGCATTTACTGCGGTCCCTGCGATAAGATCGTGAGTAATGTTAGGGAAGGTCTGGCCGCTGAATGTGTAATACAAGGCAAGGGTATATAAATCAACGCTTGCCGCGATACAAATAGGTCATAGTCGCCCACTGTTAGCCAAATGCGTTTTCGCAATGGCTGATAACGACGAGATAATTCCGGATGATTAATCAGTCTTGCAAAGTCAAGATGTTTGGAGTGCTATAACTAACCACATCAGAACGTAGCGCAGTAAGATCACAGCCACCACGGTGAGCAGCCATAACGCTCTAGTTGATAACGTAATGTTGAACCAGCGGCTAATCCAGAGAGTTGCCAGGCGTGGTAATGGGTCGGTGATTTGACTGACTATGGTGCACAATGTGCTTTGCGGCCTTAACCTCGTAAGAGTTAAGCGGAGCAAGGCCAGCCACAGCCAGGCATTCGCCGACCATATCAGTATGAATAACGGTAGAACAAATGGATTTGTTATAAAGACCATGATAAAACCTCTAATTTGAGTTCAACTTAAAAAACTCCCTCCTGAGTGGAGTACTGGCTTATGTCCCGATCAAAGGCGGGTGAGTTTGCATTTCCAAACCGTAACGATTTTACTCATCGGGGACATTGGCTTATCAGCCGTTCTTTTTCGCATGCGAGATTTGAAGTATTTCGCAGTACACTCCGCACACACCGGGATCGCGGTTCTTCTCATCAATTTCGGTTCAGCCAGGGATCGACAGGCAAATTCACCTGGGGTGTCTTGATTCTGGGCGCCTCCAGTTCCAGAACGGGTAAATCCGGCAAGCTGGGAACAGGCCAGAGCGGCGCAGCCGAACGGCATTTGTCAAGCCGGTCAGCAAATTGGTTCAAGGGAATATTTTGGAGTTCAGCCAGGCGAGGCGGACTTGTGATGATGCCGCCATTACTTCCACAGAACTCGAGCCAATCCTGCGGTGAGGGACAATCCGAGAAGTCCTTGCTGGTGATGGCGGAAGTAAGTAGCGAAGCCGCGCGGGGATACCGCTGCCTAAGCTGCATGGTAATCCCATCTATGCCGGAACCGGTTTGCCGATGCAATTCATCTTGCTCGAAGATTCCTCCTTCCCCGGTCGCCTTGATCTGCGGACTGGCCAGGATGAATTCCACATTGAGCAATGCCAGGGCATAACGGTCGGCATGCGGGCACCAGGTTAGGTTGGCATCGAGGTCTGTGCCATTCCAGGCGTGGTGCGCGGTGTAACCACTGGTTCCACACGTAGTCGCCGGGGGTAGGCGTAAACTGGGGTGGTAAAGACTATCGAAATCGATCAGGCTCACCTGCCAGGTATCGGTATCGACAAAAACGTTGCCACAGGAGAGGTCTCGATGACAACATTGATGATTCTCCAGCACCTCGATCAGTGCAGCGAGGTTTTTACAGAGGGTCAATCGTTGTGATTCATCCAGAGTAATAGTGCCATCTCGTATTTCATCGGCCAACGTGGCCCAATCATACCCGTTTACCCGGGGCATCAGAATGGTGTCTTCCAACCAGGAGTCCAGTCTCTGGCTGTAATAGCAAACCTGCGACCTAGTCAATTTACCGTGGGAGAGAATCTGCCTTTCGGTACCGCACAGGCAGCCTGGGACTTTGGGTAATAAAGAGGCAATCTGGTCGAGATAATCGCTGCCCAGATGACAGTTGTTGTGAAATTTCTTCAGAATCCACCAATTGCCCTTTTCATCACTTAGAAAAAAGGCAGTCGCTTGCCCCTTTTGGGAGGAAAGAGGTTTGCCCCGCATCAACTTATGCTCCAGGGGCCGCAATCGTTTTTGGTTGATCAGTGCGCTGCGACCGCTTTTGAGCCAATATTCCATAACTTCCATTGTCATGATAAACACACCTTTCTTTTTTGACATCTTGCAGACAATTCTATCTTTGACTGATTTGTTGGCGGCCGAAGTGGGGAAGGCCCATACAAACGAGATATCATCATCGCCGCCACGGCGATGCAGTGTCTGGTGCAGCTGTTCCATGATAGATGTTCTTTGTTCGGGATTCCGCAATCCTGCGGCGTTTCTCTGCAGCCATTGCCACATGGCCCTGGCATGGGGAAAACTGCCGTAGAAGCCGTCACTACACAATACAAAATGAGTCTGGGCGGGAAAACGGTCCGGAAAACTGTCAAACCCGCCGCTATAGAAATGGTCCGGCAATACCATCGTAGCCGAACCATGATCGTCAAACGTATTGATGGGAGTTACGGACCCATGGGAAAACACCGGCCGGATGGTACTGGAATAAGGGAGAATCCGGTAGTGCCGGCCATCGCTGCTGCTCAATTGGGTACCGTGGAGATACTTGGGCACCAGCAGCTGATCTCCCGGTCGCAGGGAAAGTTGTTGTAACTCCGATAAGTTTTCGGTTTCCGGCTGGTTATCGTCCCGACATCCGTCCACGGGAGTGCAGACCAGCCAATTGACGGCGTGCCTGGCCCTTATACCGGCTTGCTGGGCCAGAGGACTTTGGGCGGCAAGTTCGCTCTCGACCCTGACCAGGATATCATCGCCCGGTCCGAAAAGAATGGTTTTCGGCGCGGTTGGTTGCGTTTTTACCTCGAAGGCTGTATCGGTGTTTGCCGGAAAAACCAGGGACGACGTCAGGAGCTGGCCGTTGGGAGAAAAGGCGAAGAAAGCCGAATCGCCACATTTCAGGATCTGAACATTAACCACCTGTTCATCGGCCATGATCCGGATCGCTACCAGGGTGGTCTGAAAGCTGATACATTGTTTTTGCTGCACCACCTTGCGCAACATTTCCTGCATGGCCACCGGCGTATTCTCCGGAAACGTCAGGGTCGTCATATCCCGCGGTTGCTGCCGTTGCGCCATGAGCAGGTCACACACCATGCCGAGTCGATCACTGATGTTTCCCTGCAAAACCGCCGGTATCAGCGTGGTAACCAGTTCAGCCGCTTGGGCCGAATTGGGAGAAGAGCTTACCCCGTCACAGACACAGGCGATCTGACCGGGCTGGCACCACCCAGCCCGGTCTTGATCCTTGCTCTCGTCTCCCAGAATCATGCCGGAAACCACGGTCAATGCCTCATAGCTATCGGTATGGGAGATATCATCGTTATGCATAATCATCACCTCGCCATCCGGGAGCCCATACTGCCGATCACCTGGATAACGTGTTTGAGCATTTCCTTGGTGCGGACATCGAAAAACAGGTGGGCGCCGCTACGAAGCTGAGGAAAGATATTCTCCGCCTTGAGATTCATTTCGATACAGTCAGGCGCCGGGCTGCTCATGTCGAAAAGCCTAGTATTGTCCGGGCTGGGCCCGGCTTCGGCCTCATCGATATATCCCGGAAAATCATCCGGATCCTGGTAGTTCAGGCTGGTCTGGGTGCCGATATAGGCGTTCACCAAAAGCACGTTGCCGTCACTGGTCTGCAGCTGCCTGATTTGATCGGCCACCGGCCGGGCATCCGACTGGCTCTCGCCGTCGGTCAGGTGAAACAGCATCGGCGGAAATGAATTGGCGAACCTCTCACTGGCAACCGCCTGTTTGAGGTAGTCGTGGGCTTCCACAAAGGCCGTCTTGGCATCGGTTCCACCTTGCTGTCCCCGCAGATCGAAGGAATTTCCCGAATTGGTAAACTGTTCCACCGCGGATTGAATATCCATCCCCGGCTGGCCCCACAACCTGGTCTGTGAGCCATACTTGATGACATGAAGATAGTACCGGGGCTTGATAACCACGCCGTTGCCTTTGACTTCGGAACTGCGATTGAGCAGTTCGTTAAGAATGATACCACAGTACCGTTCGACCCATTGGTACTTGGGGTCTGAAGTTCCGGGCAAATTGTCCGTCATGCTGCCACTGTCATCCAAAATCATAACGATCAGGCCCGGCTTCTCGCGACTGATTTTTTGTTCGTAAGCCATGATAAGCTCCTTTCCAAATGAAATTAGGTTTTCGCTTTGCCGGGAGAACAACACATTCTCCAGGCGGTTAATTTAATCGCTGTATTGTGGCCCAAGTTGTAAAGCGTAATTATGAACCGAGACCGGTTAGTGCGAATTATTTTTCAATACTTTTACGATTACAGTGATGGCGACCAGCACGACCGCCAGACAGCCCAGGCGGACATAGGCACTGTCGTTGACGACGTCGAAGGTTTCCATGATGTCGGCGAAAACAAAGGACGGTTCAATGCCACGAAGCACATAAAGAAAGATCAGGATGACCACCGGGATCCCGATGAAGAGGGCCCAGCGAAAACGGTATTCGTGCCATTGGCAGATGGGCATGGAGAAGGAAAAGCGGAGATAAACAACAAGAGAATTTTGTTCAACGGGGTAGTAAATTGCGGACATACGAACAGGAATCTGGGGATTACCTGGCCGGCTGAGTCCGCGCGGGGAATTGCCTTTGCCATGGCACGATATGAGGAGATCCCCACCCAAACCTTGATATCGGTGTTATGCGGCCAGGAGGAGGAATTGGCTGTCAATGACAGTGATATCTCAGGAACCTGGTTTGCGGGCCTGAAGCTGAGGACCAGAAGCTGTGGAGGGGACTGTTCACACGAGACATTTGATTTGCCGCTTGAGCTCGACAAAAACAGCCAGCAGAAACCGATCGGCGAAATCAGCTATTATGATCAGCACGGCAAACCGGTCTACAATGACAAGGAAGAAGTCGGCCTTTATTTTGAATTCTGCAAGACCGCTTATAAGCCTTATGATTTGGCTGTAATAATCTGCTTGATAATAGCGAAGCATCATTTGAAAGACGAGATCATTGTGAGCAGCGATGGAATGCTTGAACAGTGGAAGGACGGCATGCTAATCTGTCAGAAGATACTCGGCTATGGTCTGGATTTCAGGCTGAAATGAGGTGAAGAAAATGGAGATTGCAGATGAATGCCTCGGAATCATCCACGCGGCTTTGGAAGATTATAGACGATGGTTTGATGGCGACAGCGAATCTGATGTTGCCTATAGAGAGCAGATCGACAAGGCGTTGGAGGCGATATCATGATGTCGGCAAAGAAAGCTTTTGAAATACTGGAAAGGCATCTTGACAAAGATAAAAATACTCCGGTGGAAGTGTTAAGGGCATTGTATGTCTTGTGGGAGGAGATAACTCCGAATGGCAGAGTAGAAAAATTAAAAGCGTGATGATAACAGGGTGTGAATGAAGTGTAATAGTAAGGTCTGGTTGGCGCCAGCTGCTAGTGCCCCGGAGCAAAGAGTGCTGGCCCAATCAGTCTTTCCTTCAGCAAGGTCACGCGCCGCCGTGAATCCATGCGTTTTACTGCTATCGAAACCGCCTTGCGAGATCCGACCAGCACCACAAGTTTGCGGCCTCGGGTTATGGCGGTGTACAGAAGGTTTCGCTGTAACAGGGGATAGTGCTGGGTATGAATTGGCATAACAACAGCAGGATATTCGCTGCCCTGGGCTTTGTGCACGGTGGTGGCATAGGAAAGCACCACCTCGTCGAGTTCATTAAAATCGTAGACAACATGGCGTTCGTCGAACCTAACCGTCACTTCCTGCTCAATCTCATCTAGCTTGACAATCCGGCCGATGTCGCCGTTGAAAACATCCTTGTCGTAATTGTTCACTGTCTGCATAACCTTGTCGCCGATACGAAAGGTCCCGCCATAGCGTTCGACAGACAATCCTTCCGGATTCAGAGTTTGCTGGAGAACGCTGTTGAGGTTGCGGCTGCCCAAAATGCCTCGTTGCATGGGGGTAAGTATTTGGATGTCTTCGAAAGGGTCTAGTCCGAATCGCTGAGGAATTGACTCTCCCATCAACCGCAAAACCAGAGAGACCGCCTTCTCCGGCTCCTCTGCCTCGATAAAATAGAAGTCGGTCTTTTCGGGTGATTCTACTCTCCCTTGAGGGAAATGCGGCATTTGGCCCTGGTTGACTTTGTGGGCATTGGTGATGATGGCACTTTGCAGGGCTTGGCGAAACACCTCGGTAAGCCGACATATGGGGATCGTCTGAGATTCGATGATATCCCGAAGCACGCAACCGGGCCCCACAGAGGGCAATTGGTCCACATCACCAACGAGAATCAGGGCAGATCCTGTTGGAATGGCTCGAATGAGTTGATACGCCAATACTAAATCCAGCATGCTGGTTTCATCGATGATGAATACATCTCCTTCCAAAGGGTAGTTTCCATCATGCTTAAAGCCTCCGGTCGCAGGATCGAATTCCAGCAGCCGGTGTATGGTCTTTGCATCCAGGCCGGTCGCCTCCGACATCCGCTTGGCAGCTCTGCCAGTGGGAGCAGCAAGAATAACAGTAAGTTTTTTGGCCCGCATGATTTTGCAGATGGAGTTGACAATGGTGGTTTTGCCCACACCGGGGCCGCCGGTTATTACCATAGCCTTGTGCCTGACTGCCATTTCGATGGCCGCGCGTTGCTGTGGAGCCAGCTGTAAGCCAACCTTTTGCTCAACCCAAGGGATGGCCTTATCCAGCACGATCTGAGGACACGGGTGAGTACCTTTTGATAGCTGGATAAGACTGGCGGCAAGTTGCTGCTCGGCATGATCAAGGCCAGCCAAATAGATCAAGGTCGAGCCATTCGAGCCGTTGTGCTGAACAACGCGTTGCTCTGTCAGAAGATAATCGACGGCGGATTCAATAATAGTCGGAGGTATCTCCAGCATTTTCGCCGTTGTGTTGATGAGTTTCTCACGGTCACTGCCGCAATGTCCTTCATCTGTAAGCTGCTGCAAGCTATATTCCACTCCTGCCCGGGCGCGCAGGTCCGATTGTCTGCCGATTCCCAGACTTTCGGCGATCTTGTCGGCGCTCTTAAAGCCAATCCCTCGGATGTCTCGGGCCAGGCGATAGGGATCTTCCCGCACCCTTTCGATGGCTTCACCACCATAAGTTTTGTAGATGCGAAAGGCCCGGTTCGTACTAACGCCGTGGCTGTGAAGGAAGACCATGATTTCGCGGATGACATGTTGCTCTGCCCAGGCGGCAGTGATCTTTTCCTGCCGTACTTTGCCGATCCCTTCTACCTCTGTCAACCGGTGCGGAGTGTTCTCAATCGTGTCCAGCACCTGCTGGCCGAAATACTTCACCAGCCTTCCAGCAAAGGCAGGCCCAATGCCTTTGATAAGGCCGGAGGCTAGGTATTTTTCCATACCCTCCAGGGTGTTTGGGGCGGTGGTGTGAAGGATTTCCGCCCTAAACTGTTGGCCGTAATCACGGTCGACGGTCCATCTGCCTTGCGCTTCGATCCATTCACCGGCACGCACTTCCGGCAAGATGCCTACAACAGTGACAAGATCACGATGGCCCCGGGCCTTGACCCGTAAGACACAAAAACCCGACTCCTCATTATGGTAGGTGACTCGCTCCACGAGACCGCTTAGATCAGACAAGGTTGGGCTTGTCGGGATTGTATTCATTTGCGCTACGCTCTTTTTCATGGCGCCACCAGTTTGCCATAAACGTCAGTTTTGGTAAAGTCTAATCAGAGATCTCAACAAGATATTGCCCCAAATTTTTCTCATATTGAAAATTAGTTGAATTACAGGGCAATCGCATGAAATTTTTTACTAGAAATCGTCATTGTTTCTTTTGGCCCAATCCTAGCACGGTGAGTATATAATCACGATCATAACCAGCCTTGGTCCTTTTGCTTTTTACTCCTAA
>Ga0180435_10004606_pt1 | contig 13565 bp, 8 predicted proteins | sample SS_ome_3_FD_132467 | JGI IMG/M metagenome (GOLD analysis project Ga0180435, IMG submission 132467) | Hypersaline lake sediment archaeal communities from the Salton Sea, California, USA - SS_3_S_1 metaG | ecosystem: Environmental > Aquatic > Non-marine Saline and Alkaline > Hypersaline > Sediment... | reverse complement strand
GGCCGTCGTTCCCCGTCACACCGGGAGGGGGCTTCGCCATGCAGCAGGCGGCCATCGAAGCGGAAGAACTCGTCAAGCACTACCGCTCCACCGACGGCCGGGTGGTGCGGGCGGTCGACGGGGTGTCGTTTGCGGTCGCCCGCGGCGAGACGGTTGGCCTGCTCGGCGGCAACGGCGCCGGCAAAACCACCCTCCTGCGGCTGCTGACCACGCTGCTCGCGCCGACCGCCGGCACCGCGAGGATCGAGGGACTCGACATCCGCCGGTCACCGATCGAGGTGCGTCGCCGCGTGGGCTACGTCTCGGCGAGCACCGGGGTGCCCGACAGGCTCTCGGGCCTCGAGACGCTGCTGGCCTACGGCCGCCTGCACGGCATCCCGGCCGGCCTGCTGCGGGACTCGGCGGCGCGGCTCGTCGAGGCGCTCGACATGGGAGCCTTCATCGACAGGCCCTGTGGCCGGCTCTCGAGCGGGCAGCGGCAGCGGGTCTCCCTGGCCAGGGCGTTGGTGCACGACCCACCGGTGCTCGTGCTTGACGAGCCGACCTCGTCCCTCGACCTGCTCGGGGCCCGCGAACTGCTCGACCTGCTCGAACGGCTGCGGGGCGAGGGACGTGCGATCCTGATCTCCACCCATCGGCTGCACGAAATCGAGCCGCGGTGCGACCGGTTCGTGATCATCCACGAGGGCCGAATCGTGGCCTCGGCGGACCGCGAGACCCTGCTCGCCTCCGGCGGCAGCCTGGAGGACGCCTTCTTCACGGCGGTTGGTGAATGAGCGATGGGGACAATCGTGTCGTGCCGGGGGTGCTGGCGATCGCCGCCCGCGACCTGCTCGAGTTTGCCCGCGACAGAAGGACGGTGTTTATCACCTTTCTGCTGCCGCTGGTGGCGTACCCGATCGTGGCCCTGGCCACGGCCCTGGGCATCCGCGGAGCGATCGAGGAACTTGATCGCCGCGAGCAGGCGGTGCCGCTGTCGATCCTGCTGTTCGGCCAGGATGCCGAGCCCTTGGCGGCACGGATTGCCGCGGCGGAGGCGGAGGCCGGCGACGAGCCGGGCTGGCCCGCCCGGCTGATGGTGATGGTTGCCGGCAGGCGTCCGGCGGAAACCACCGCCGACTGCCTGGTGCGGGTGCCGGCGGGCAGCGAGCAGATGCTGGCCGGCGAGGGGCATGTCGAGCTCGAGGTCTACGGCCCGGCGGAAGAGCCGGTGGCTGCGGAGAAGATCGAGCACTTGCGGGTGGTCTTCGCTGCGGTGGCCAGGGCGATCCGTGGCCAGCGGCTGGCCCGACTCGGCCTGAACGCCTCGCTCGTTGATCCGCTGGGAATTTCTCTGGGGGGCGGATTGCCGCCGGCTCCCGGCGTCGAACTCGACGCGATCCTGACCACGATCAGCGGCAGCCTGCTGGTGATCCTCGCGCTTTTGACAGTCACCGGGGCCTTCCATCCGGCGGCCGACGCCTTTGCCGGCGAAAAGGAGCGGGGCACGATCGAGACGCTCCTGCTGGCTCCCTGCAGTCTCGGCGAGATCGTGCGGGGCAAATACCTCGCCGTGCTGGGAGTGACCCTGGCGACACTCGCGGCCAACCTGCTGGCACTGGGTGGTACCGTCGCGGTGGGCCTGCGGGCCCTGCCGCCTCCGCTGGCGGGAGTTGTCTCGGGGATGCCGACGGTGGCGACCGCGGGCCTGGTGGTGGTGACTCAGGTGGCGATGGCAGCGGTGGCCAGTGCCGCCTGCCTGGCGATCACCTCGGTGGTGCGGAGCCTCAAAGAGGCCCAGCACGCGCTGACCACGGTGATGCTCGCGGTGAGCGTGCTCTCGGCGGTCGCCCTCCTGCCGGGCGTGAGCACCGACGGGCCGGGCGGGCTGTTGCTGGCGGCGGTGCCGATCACCGGGCAGGTGCTCGTGGCCCGTGACGCGATCGGTGGGGCGTCGGTGGCCGGTCCGCTGCTGGTCACGCTGCTCTCGGCGGCGGCCTCGAGTTGGCTCGCCCTGCGTGGGGCCACCGCGGCGCTCGCCGATGAAGAGCTGCTCTTTCGCGGTCCTGATGCGGCGGCGGGCATCTGGCGGCGGCCGGCTGCCCGCCTGCTGCCCACGCCGCTGGAGGCGGTCTTTCCCGCCGTACTGGGCCTGGCGGGAATCTGGTACGCCCAGGGACTGCTGCCGGCGAACCTCGCCTGGTCGCTGCCGCTGCAGCAGTTGCTCTCGATGGTTCTGCCGCTGGTGATCGTCGCGAGCTGGCAGCGGGTCGATCTGGCCCGCACGTTCAGGCTCCGCTGGCCACGGAGCCGGGGCTGGCTGACCCTCGGCGGTGCGGCCCTGCTGGGAGCCGGCCTGTTCCTGCTGGGGGCGGTGGCGATCGGCCAGATTGTGGGAGAGAGTCCTTCGCCGGCCGCCGAGGAGCTTGCCGGACGGCTGGTGGGGTTGCTCGAGAGCCTGCCGGTTTGGCTTGCGTTGCTGCTGGTGGCGGTGCTGCCTGCCTGCTGCGAGGAGCCTCTCTTCCGGGGCTGGATGCTCTCGGGGCTTGCCGGTGGGCGGCCCGGTCGCGGCAGGCTGGCAGCGGCGGTGGTGCTGCAGGCGGCTGCCTTCGCGGTGGTGCACCTGTTGCCCGAGCGGATGCCGACAACCTTCCTGGTGGGGCTGGTGCTTGGCTGGCTGGCAGTCCGAAGCGGCTCGATCCTGCCGGGAATCGTCTGCCACGCGGTGCACAACGCGATGCCGCTGGTGGTCGTGCAGCTCTCCGGCACGCCAGCCGGCGGACTCGAGGCGAGTCCTCTCTGGCTGGCACTCACCGGTGCCGCGGCGGCGGCGGCCGGAGCGGCGATGGTGATTCGTGAGCGGCCCGGATCGGCCGAGCCAACTCACGAGTCAGCCGCCTTTGAATCAGGATTGATCCGGCAGAGACCGTGAAGCACCAGGCAGCCAGGCCTCGGCACTGGGTCGGGAATTCAATCCCGCGGTCGATGAGGAGGCCCGTCAGCCCCGGTCCGAGTGCGGTGGAAAAGACCATGATCGTGGTCGAGAGTCCGCGAATGGCGCCCAAATGCCTGGTGCCGTAGAGTGTCGGTAGAAATGCCCCCCACAGGCCGCTGGCCATGCCCATCGTGATGCCCACCATGGCGAGGGCGAAATACCAGCCGCTGATCCGGCTCGCCGACGAGATGACCGCCATGCCGCCACCGACGGGAAGCAGCAGCAGCGGCAGCAGCCTTTGGCCACCGAAGCGGTCGACCGCCCAGCCCGTCATGAAAGAAGCAATCACGCCCGCCGTGGCAAAGCAGGTGAAACCCGGAGCCATCGCCACCATGCTCCAGCCCTTGACGGCGGCGATGTCGGTCTGATGAAAAAAGAGCACCGTGCCCATGAAGCCCGGCGTCAGCAATGTCGGCAGCAGGGCTGGTAGCAGCCAGTGCCGAACCGCCTCATGCCGCTGCCATTGCCGGCCCTCGAGACCGGGCTGCTGATGCATGTCGGCCGATCCCTGCGGGGTGCGGCTGCCGACGAGCAGCCAGCCGATCAGCGGCCCGATGCCCAAGAGCAGGCCCGCCGTCACCGCCCACAGCCACCGCCAGCCCAGGGCGTTGATTGCCACGACGGCGGGTGCCGCGAGGAGAATCTCGCTGGCTGGATAACCCAAACCCGCGATCGCCACGGCCGTACCCCGCCGGGCGACGAACCAGCGTCCGATTGCGGTCATGGCGATGTGGCCCAGCATGCCCTGACCGCACAACCGCAGCAGGAACACCGACAGCCCCAGGAGCCAGACCGAGCCAGCAGCCGCCATGCCCGCCGCCGCGGTGGCGAAACCCAAGGCGGTGGCGAGTGTCACCAGCCGTGGCGAGAATCGATCGACCACCGACCCCTGCCAGAAGATCATGGCGGCCGAGGCGAGAGTTGCCAGCGTGTAGAGCAGACCCCAGCCGCCGTCGGAGAGGTGGTACTCCCGCTTGATCTCGGTGGCGGAGAGCGAAATGAACCAGGTCTGTCCGGCAGCCGAGGCGAAGGTCAGAAGAAAGCCGGCAGCAAGCCAGCGGAGATTCTCGCGGAGGAAGTTGAGCACGGCAGGAGGATAGCCCGATCAGCGCCGGCTCCACAACCATCTGCCGGCAGACTGGGGAGCAGACTGGGGAGCAGTCAGCTGAGCAGTTCGCGAACCACCCGTGCCGGCTCCACGCCGGTGAGCTTCGTATCGAGGCCCTGGTAGGGCACGCTGAAGCGGGCATGGTCGATGCCCAGCAGGTGCAGCATCGTGGCATGCAGGTCGCGGACGTGCACCACGTTGTCCACCGCGTTGTAGCCGAACTCATCGGTCGCACCATGGGTCAGGCCGCCACGGATCCCGCCTCCCGCCAGGAGCATGCTGAAGCCCTTGATGTGGTGGTCGCGGCCGATGCTCTTGCCCTTCCACTGACCCGTCGGTGTGCGGCCGAACTCGCCGCCGATCACCACCAGTGTCTCCTCGAGCAGGCCACGCCGTTCGAGGTCGATCAGGAGGCCGGCCGCCGCCCGGTCGGTAGGCGGACAGATGCCCGCCATGTAGTCGTCGATACCGCTGTGGTGGTCCCAGTCGCTGTGGTAGAGGTGCACGAACCGCACGCCGCGTTCCACCAGCCGACGGGCCATCAGGCAGTTGGTGCCGACGGTGGCATGGCCCGGCTTGGCCCCGTAGAGGGCGAGGGTTTCGGCGGTTTCTCCCGACAGGTCGGCCAAGGCAGGCACGCTGGCCTGCATCCGGAAGGCGAGTTCGTATTGCCGGATGCGGACGTCGATCTCGGGATCGGCCAGGCTCGCGAGGCGATGCCGCTCGAGGCCGCCGAGGGTGTGGATCAGATCCCGCTGGTGGGCCGCCGAGACGCCCGGAGGGTTGGCGACGTAGTGCACCGGCGAGCCGGAGGTGGCAAACTCCACTCCCTGGAACTGCCCCGGCAGAAAGCCGGAGTGCCACTGCCTCGCGGCGATCGGCTGGGGGTTTCGGCCCATCTTGCTGGTCATCACGATGAAGCCCGGCAGGTCATCGGCTTCGCTGCCGAGGCCGTAGGTCACCCAGGCACCCATGCTCGGCCGGCCGGAGAGGATCGTGCCGCAGTTCATGAAGGTGTGGGCCGGATCGTGATTGATCTGCTCGGTGACCATGCTGCGGATGATCGCGTAGCGATCGGCCAGGCTGCCCAAGAGCGGGAAATGATCGCTGACCATCGCCCCGCACTGCGCCCGCGGGCGGAAGGGCTTCCGCGGGCCGAGGCAGATCAGCTGCTTGCCCTGCAGCTGGGCCAGTTGCTGCCCGGCCGTCACGCTCTCGGGCATCGGCTGGCCGTCGAGCCTGGCGAGGGTCGGCTTGTAGTCGAAGGTTTCCAGGTGGCTCGGGCCGCCGGCAAGGCAGAGGAAGATCACACGCTTCGCCTTCGCCGGATGGTGCCGCGGCTCGACCGCGGTGGCCAGCCCGTCGCGGGCCAGCAGGCCGCCGAGGGCCGCCGAGCCGAGCGAGAGGCCCGCCCGGCCCAGGAAGGTGCGACGGTGGAGGCCCGTGGGGGGATTGTCGTGGTGCATCTCAATACCTCGCGATCGCTTCGTGCAGGTTGAGGACCGCTCGGGTGACGGCGGTCCAGGCGGCCAGTTCGGCGGGCGGCAGGCTCGCGTCGAGCGGGGCGACGCCGACGGCGAGCAGTTGGCTGGCGGCCGGAGTATCGGCGGTGTATTCCTCGCGGCGGCGGGCGAGCAGGCCTTCGACGAGTTCCAGTTCGGTCTGGTCGGGCTCCCGCGAGAGCGTCCGCCGCCAGAGATAGCTGATCCGGCCGCGATCGCTGGAGCCTCCCTCGCGGATCGCAAGCCCGGCGAGGCTGCGGGCGGCCTCCACAAAACTTGGGTCGTTGAGCAGCACGAGCGCCGCCTTGGGGGTGTTGGAGGGGAGACGTCGGGCGGTGCACTCCTCGCGGCTGGGGGCATCAAAGGCCGCCAGCTGCGGGTGGAGAAACATCCGCTGCCAGTGGACGTAGAGCCCCCGCCTCCACTGGCGGGCATCTGTGTCGGCGGTGTACTTACGCTTTGGAAAATTGAGGTGCCGGTAGTAGCCGGCCGGCTGGTAGGGCCGCACGCTTGGCCCGCCGAGCTGCTCCACGAGCAGGCCACTGGTGAAAAGCAGCGTGTCGCGGACATGTTCCGCCGGCAGTCGCCAGCGGCCCTGACGGGCCAGCAATCGGTTCTCCGGGTCGCGAGCCTCGACATCCGCGGCGGCGAACGAGGACTGGCGGTAGGCATGGCTGGTGACGATCTGGCGGATCAACCCGCGGACATCCCAGCCCGAGGCGACCAGTTCGATCGCCAGGCGGTCGAGCAGTTCCGGATGGTCGGGTGGCTCGCCCTGACCGCCGAAGTCTTCCACGCTGCGACACAGACCGTGGCCGAAGAACACCGCCCAGAGGCGGTTGGCGGTCACCCTCGCGGTGAACTCGCCCACGCCCCCCTGCTCCACCGGCGTCACGAGCCAGCGTGCCAGGTCGGCCCTCGTCGCCCGGCCCTCGACGGCGATCTCGCCGAGTTCGCCGAGAAAGGCCGGCACCGCCGGTTCCACCAGCTCGCCGGAATCGTCCATCCAGTTGCCCCGCGGCAGGATCCGAGTGGTGCGGGGCGTGTCGAGGGATTGGGTGACCATCACCGGCCTCTCGATCGCCTTTCGCCGCTTCACGAGCGACGCGAGCTTCGCCCTCCGGGCAGTCACCTCCGGAGGCTCCGGCGGGGGGGCCTTCGCGTCCTTGCCCGGGGCCTTCCTGCCGGCGGTGTCGCCGGAGGGTTTTGACGAGGTCGGCACCGCGGCCACCTTCGGCTGCGGTGGTGGCGGCAGCGACTCCTCGAGCCGCTCGATCTGCCTGTCGAGACGGGCCGCCTCGCCACGGTCGAAGGGGCTCACCACCCGTTTTTCTGGAAACCGCGTCGTTGGCAGGGTGTTGGTGCCGCCGCCGAAGCCTCCTCGGCCCATATGTTTCTCGTCGTCGATGTCCGCGAAGAAGGCACCGAGCGAATAGAAGTCGCGGGCGGTGTAAGGGTCGTATTTGTGGTCGTGGCACTGCGCGCAGCCGACCGTCGCCCCCATCCAGACCGCAGACACGCTGCGAATCCGGTCGGCCTGATAGATGGCGCGGTATTCCTTGACCTGGAGTCCGCCCTCGTGCGACGTCTGCAAAAGGCGGTTGTAGGCGGCGGCGAGCAGACGGTCGTCGGGGTGCTCGCCGTCCGCCGGCCCGACCAGATCGCCGGCGAGCTGCAGCACGGTGAAGCGATCGAAGGGCATGTTTTCGGCGAAGGCGTGGATCACCCAGTCGCGATAGGGCGAGGCGTTGTGGGTCTGATCGCCGTGGTAGCCGACCGTGTCGGCATAGCGGACCAGGTCGAGCCACCAGGAGGCCATCCGCTCGGCATGCCGCGGCGAGGCGAGCAGCCGCTCGACGAGCTGCTCGTAGCGATCGGGCGAGGGGTCGCCGAGGTAGCGATCGACCTCCTCAGGCGAGGGCGGCATCCCGGTCAGGTCGAAATAAGCCCGCCGCAGGAGTGTCAGCGGATCGGCGTCGGACGCCGGAGCAAGCCCCTGCTTTTTGAGTGAATCGAGCACAAAGGCGTCGATCCACGATTCCGCCCAGCGGTCGCTTTGAGGCTCGGGCGTGGGATGGGCACGGGGTGCGACGTATGCCCAGTGGGGGGCATACTCGGCGCCCCCGGCGATCCACTGCTCGAGGAGTTCCTTCTCCGCGTCGGAGAGGGTGTGGTGGCTCTCCGGGGGCGGCATGATCAGATCCGGATCGGTCTGGTGAATCCGGGCGATCATCTCGCTCTCTGCCGGCTTGCCGGGCACGATCGCCCCGTAGTCGACCGCTGCCTCACGCTCGTCGAGCCGCAGGTCTGCCTGGCGATCGTGCTCGTCGGGGCCGTGGCAGGCGAAACAGTTGCGGGAGAGCAGAGGGCGGATCTCACGGTTGAAGTCGGGGCCGGCCGTGGGCTCGGCCGCGAGTGATGCGATCTCGACCCCGCCGGCCGCCAACGATCCGACCACAAGCAGGCACACCAGCGGCCGCATCCGCACCCCGGGTCCCATCAGACGGGGGGGCGGTGCCGCCGGTCGGCCGGCGGGCGTTCTCTGCCGAGCGGCCCGTGGGAAAAACCGACTGTGACCCCCTGCCCGCCGACGCGGGCGAACAAAGCCCACTCGAGCGACTCCCCAAAAAGCCGAGGTTTTCGGGAGTCGCCGATCGCGTCCTGCGGCTGCAGACTCGTTGCACACGTTGCGCGGTCTGTTCGCTTGCTGCTTCATCGATGCAATCCTACTTTCGCGTGCAACGAACCGGCCGCTCGCACCCTGCATTATAAGACGCCCATCAGGCGATGCATCACCCAAATTCCCGCGTGTGGAGGCCTGGAACGCTCCCCAGCGTCCGATCCTCGCCTGGCCGCACGTTGACGGCGGCTCGTTGACGCTTCCACCGCCGCGAAACTAGAGTTTCGGATCGATTTCGCGGGTTGTGCGGGCTCCGCAAGCCGGGCCGGTTCCGCGTCGGGCATGCTGCCCGGGTTTTGTCACGCGTTGTTTCGGAGGTCTCATCTGTCCATGGCCACTACTGCCCGGAAGGCAAAGAAGGCATCGAGTCGCAAGTCCGCAGGCCGCACCGTGAAGGTCAAGAAGAAGGCCGGCCGCAAGGCGACCAAGACCTCGCAGGCAGGCCGCTCGGGCCGCATGATTTATTTCTTCGGCGCGAAGAAGTGCGACGGCGACGGCACGATGCGGGCGGTCCTCGGCGGGAAGGGGGCGAACCTCGCCCAGATGACGAAGATCGGCCTGCCGGTGCCCCCGGGCTTCACGATCACCACCGACATCTGCGTCGACTACTTCCAAAACGGCAACAAGTTTCCCAAAGGGCTCGAGGAGCAGATCGCCGCCAACGTGCGGCTGATCGAGAAGGAGACGGGCAAGAAGTTCGGCGATCCGTCCAACGCCCTGCTGGTGAGCGTCCGTTCCGGGGCCCGGGACAGCATGCCGGGCATGATGGACACGATCCTCAATCTCGGCCTCAACAACGAGACGGTCGTCGGCCTCAAGGAGGCCACCGGGAACGGCCGCTTTGCCTACGACTCCTACCGCCGCTTCATCCAGATGTATGGCGACGTCGTGATGGGCGTGCAGAAGGCCCACGAGAACGAGCATGAGCCCTTCGACGAGGTGATGGACGGACTCAAGCACCAGCTGGGCATCAGCGAGGACCTCGACCTCACCGAGGAGCACCTTCGCGAGCTGATCAAGCGGTACCAGCAGCTGATCAAGCAGAGGACCGGGAGGGAGTTTCCCCAGGATCCGATGAAGCAGCTTATCGGCGCGGTGGCCGCCGTCTTCAGCAGCTGGATGAACGAGCGGGCGATTCTCTACCGCCGCAAATACCGCATCCCCGACGAGTGGGGAACGGCGGTCAACGTGCAGAGCATGGTCTTCGGCAACATGGGCGACGACTGCGCCACCGGTGTGGCCTTCACCCGCGATCCGGCCACCGGCGAGGACGTGTTTTACGGTGAATACCTGGTCAATGCCCAGGGCGAGGATGTCGTTGCCGGGGTCCGCACCCCCAAGCCGGTGGCCGAGATGGCTCACGACCCGACCTTCGCCACCACCTACAAGCAGCTCGAGAAGGTCCGCGAGAGGTTGGAGAAGAAGTTCGGTGACGTGCAGGACTTCGAGTTCACGGTCGAGAAGAAGAAGCTCTACATGCTTCAGACCCGCAACGGCAAGCGAACCGCCCTGGCCTACGTGAAGATCGCCCACGACATGGTCAGGCAGCGGCTGATGACCAGCGAGCATGCCATCGCCTCGGCCGACCCCGACGCCCTGGGACAGCTGCTCGCCCCGATCTTCGATCGCGGTGACTACGAGCAGGCCAAAAAGAGCGGCCGGCTGCTGACCACCGGCCTGGCTGCCGGACCCGGGGCTGCCTCGGGTCAGCTGGTGTTTACGGCCGCCAAGGCGGAGGAACTCGGCAATGCCGGGCAGGCGGTGGTGCTCGCCCGGGTCGAGACGAGCCCCGAGGATCTCCGCGGCATGATCGCCGCCGAGGGCATCCTCACCAGCCGCGGCGGTGTCTCCAGCCATGCGGCGTTGGTGGCCAGGCAGATGGGCAAGGTCTGCGTGGCCGGTGCCGGCGAGGTGCAGATCGACTACTCCAAGGGCACGCTGAGTTGTGCCGGGCAGACGCTCCGCGAGGGCGACGCGATCTCGATCAACGGCTCCACCGGCGAGGTCTTCGCCGGGGCGATCGAGACGGCTGACAGTGAACTGAAGCAGGTGCTCGTCGCCGGCACGATGAAGCCGGAAGACTCGGAGGTCTATCAGTATTACGAGTTCGTGATGAAGCTTGCCGACAAGTATCGCAAGCTCGGCATCCGCACCAATGCCGACACGCCCGAGCAGGTTCGCCACGCGATCGCCTTCGGGGCCGAGGGCATCGGACTGACCCGCACCGAGCACATGTTTTTCGAGGGCGACCGGATCGACGCGATGCGGGAGATGATCCTCGCGGAGAACGTCGAGGCCCGCCGCGAAGCCCTCGCCAAACTGCTGCCCTACCAGCGGGAGGATTTCGAAGGAATCTTCCGGGCCCTCGAGGGCCGCCCGGCGACGATCCGCTTCCTCGACCCGCCGCTGCACGAGTTTGTGCCGCACGACGAGAAGGCCCAACGTGAACTGGCGAACAAGCTGAAGATCTCCGCCGACGCCGTTGCCAAGCGGGTGGCCTCGCTGCATGAGTTCAACCCGATGCTCGGCCATCGTGGCTGCCGGCTGGGGATCTCCTATCCGGAGATCTCCGAGATGCAGGCAAGGGCCGTCTTTGAGGCTGCCGCGAAAGTCCAGAAGGAGGGGATCAAGGTCCGGCCCGAAATCATGATCCCGCTGGTCGGCTTCAAGAAGGAACTCGACAACCAGGTCGCGATCGTGCACGCCGTTGGCAAGCAGGTCGAACAGGAGACAGGGCAGAAGGTGAAATACCTCGTGGGCACGATGATCGAGATTCCTCGAGGGGCCCTGACGGCCGATGAGATCGCCGAGACGGCGGAGTTTTTCTCCTTCGGCACCAACGACCTCACCCAGACCTGCCTCGGCATGAGCCGCGACGATTCGGCCACGTTCCTCCCCGAATACACCGAGCTTGGCATCGTGAAGGGCAATCCCTTCGCCTCGATCGACGTTGCCGGTGTCGGCCAGCTGATGCGGATCGGTGTGGAGAAAGGCCGCTCAACGCGGGAGAACATCAAGCTCGGCATCTGCGGCGAGCACGGTGGCGAGCCGCACTCGGTGGCCTTCTGCCACTCGATCGGCCTCGACTATGTGAGCTGTTCGCCGTTCCGGGTGCCGGTGGCCCGGCTGGCAGCGGCCAAGGCGGCTCTGGCGGACCGTTGAGCCCGACGATCCCCAACGCGACGCGGCTGGCCATCGCTCTCGGCATGGCGGCGGCGGTTGCGGCGGGGATCGCCTGGCTGCCGCTCTCAGGCGAGGCAGGGCCGCTGGAGCTTCCGGCCCACCGGCTGGCGAGCGTGATCGCCGCGGTGGTCGTGCTGTGGGTCAGTGAAACGCTGCCGCTGCCGGTCACCGCCCTCGCCGGAGCCGCCGCCTGCGTGGTGGTCGGTGTCGCGGAGGCCGCGGAGGTCTTTCGCCCCTTCTCCAAGCCGCTGATTTTCCTGTTCATCGGTTCCTTCATGCTCGCCGAGGCGATCCGGGTGCACGGGCTCGACAGGCGGCTGGCCTACGGGGTGCTCGCCCGGCCGTGGGTTGGCGAGCATCCAGGCCGACTGACCGCGGCGGTGGCGGTGGTCTGCGCGGTGATGAGTGCCGTGATCTCCAACACCGCCACCACGGCGATGATGTTTGCCATCGTCTCGGGAATCCTCGTGGCGATCGAGCGGGCGGCCGACGGGCAACCCGCCGGGGAGCGGGTCGATCCCGGCTTCGCCACCGGGCTGTTGCTGGTGGTCGCCTTCGCCTCGTCGATCGGAGGCCTGGCCACGCCGATCGGCACACCGCCAAACCTGATCGGGCTGGCCTTCATCGAGTCGCAGCTGGAGATCGACATCCCCTTTTTCTCGTGGTGTGCTCTCGGCCTGCCGCTGGCGGCGGGCTTGTGCGTCGTGATCGTGGTGGTCGTCTCGCTGATGTTCCCCGCCGGCGTCGCGCGGCTTTCGGGCGTCTCGCAGCACGTGCGGCGGGAGCAGGAGCTGCTTGGCGGCTGGACGGCCGGGCAGATTTCCAGCGGCATTGCGTTCGCGGTCACCGTTGCCTTGTGGGTGGCTCCGGGCCTGGCGGCGATCCTGTGGGGCAAGGCCGATCCCCGCACCTCCTGGCTCGCGGAGCGGATTCCCGAGGGAGTCGCCGCGATCATCGGGGCGGTGAGCCTCTTCGTGCTTCCCGCCGGCGGCGGACGGCGGGCGCTCTCCTGGCGGGAGGCGGCGGGAATCGACTGGGGCGTGGTGCTGCTCTACGGCGGGGGCATGGCCCTGGGCGAACTGGCCTTCTCGACCGGGCTGGCCGACGCTCTCGGCCGCTCGATCACCGGCTGGATTCCCGAGGGCGGGGGCCTGCCGCTGATCGTGGCCGCGGCGGTGGTGGCGGCACTGACCAGCGAGTTCACAAGCAACACCGCCAGCGCCAACATCGTGGTCCCGGTGGCTCTGTCTTTGGCGGTGGCGGTGGGGGCCGATCCGCTGCCGGCGGCACTTGCGGCAACCTTCGCCGCGAGCCTGGGATTCATGATGCCCGTCAGCACTCCCTGCAACGCGATCGTCTACGGGTCTGGCCGGGTGCCGTTGCGGGCGATGGTTTCGGCCGGGGCGGTGCTCGACCTGGCCGGTGCCATCTGCGTGTCGCTCGCGATGCTTGCGGTGGGGCGGATCTGGTTTCCCTGATCGCTCCGCGGGCACCGGCCGGCGGCCAGCCGCGATGCAGGCTCAGAAGCCGCCTTCGATCACCGTCCCGCAGGTGTTGCAGCGGGGCGTGCAGGGGGGCAACGGGTAGGGCAGGTAGCCGTCGCCAAAGAGCCCCTGCAGCCGCGGAAACCAGGCCGTCGCCCGTGAGCGTTCGCAGGGATCGCAGGGGCAGCAGTCATCAGCCACGTTGCCGTGCCACGGCGGCCGGGAGCAGTCTTGGCAGCCACTCCCGCGGCCGGCGGCGGGAGTTGTCGTGAGGATCGCATCGGAGGGCAGCGAGGAATCCTCGGAGATAATGATCGTCTCCTGAGCCCGGGAAACACCGCCGCAGCAGGCGGCGATGACTGCGGCCATCATGAAGCGGCTGACGGTGTTGTGGAGGTGGTGCATGACGGCCACGAAAACGAGTGACTCACAGAGTGAGGCAAGGGCAGCCCCACAAAGGGCTGATGGATGCCTGTGGCCTCGTGCGGTGGAATCGGCCTTCAAGCCTCCGTGGGATGAGGACGATGCCCAACGACACCGTGACGAGGATCACCGCGACTTTGCGGCTGGTAGCGGCTGGGCCGATTGGCTCTCGGGTGCGGCGCGGCGACCTGATCGACAGACCGACGAAAAG
>Ga0180435_10004604_pt1 | contig 13569 bp, 18 predicted proteins | sample SS_ome_3_FD_132467 | JGI IMG/M metagenome (GOLD analysis project Ga0180435, IMG submission 132467) | Hypersaline lake sediment archaeal communities from the Salton Sea, California, USA - SS_3_S_1 metaG | ecosystem: Environmental > Aquatic > Non-marine Saline and Alkaline > Hypersaline >... | reverse complement strand
GAGGGAAGTCTCGATAGCGCCATTGCTGCGCAGACGGAAATACCAAATCGAATCATCGAGTTGCTTGATGAGCACCGGACCATCGACAGGATCTGTTTCAACGGCAGGAAGGCTGAAGAGAGCTTTCGTCGGCATTTGATGGATAAACTGCCGGAGAAACGTGCATTCACCTACATCCGTCTGCCCTCGACCAGTCCGGCCCACGCCAGCATGCGCTTCGCGGAGAAGCTCGAGCTCTGGCGGGAAGCGCTCATGCGCTGAATGCGAGGCCTGTTTCCCCGAACGCTTTCTTGTGCCTTCTTCAGCACCAAACTGCTTGATTTTCGTTGGAATTCCGCTAGAATGCCGCGCTCTTGCGGTCATTTTGGCCGCTACTCCTTGTCTCACCCTGCGAGGGGAGACTGTCTAACCCATAAGGAGCTTTAATGCGACACTATGAAATTGTGTTTCTGGTCCACCCTGACCAGAGCGAGCAGGTGCCTGCCATGATCGATCGCTATCGTAAAGGCATCGAAGAGAAGGGCGGCCAGATCCATCGCCTCGAGGATTGGGGCCGCCGCCAGCTGGCCTATCCGATCAACAAGATCCACAAGGCGCACTACGTGCTGATGAACATCGAGTGTGGTGCTGATGCCCTGGGTGATCTCGAAAGCGCTTTCCGTTTCAATGACGCCATTCTGCGTCACATGACCATCCGCCGTGATGAAGCAGTCACTGGCCAGTCCCCGCTGGTCAAGAAAGACGAGAAAGACGAACGTGCACCTGTCGCCAGAGAAGCAGACGAGAGTGCCACTAAAGCGTCTGAAGACGCAGCCTGAGAGAAGAGGAGAGTCAGATGTCACGTTATTTCCGCCGCAGAAGATACTGTCGTTTCACAGCCGAGGGTGTCACCGAGATCGATTACAAGGATCTCGACACACTGAAGCAGTACATCAGCGAGAACGGCAAGATTGTTCCGAGTCGTATCACCGGGACCAAAGCCAGGTACCAGCGCCAGCTGGCCACCGCAGTCAAGCGTGCACGTTATCTTGCGCTGCTGCCATACACAGATCAGCACTGACAGGAGGGTCGAGATGGAAGTCATTTTACTGGACAACATCGCCAATCTTGGCAGTCTTGGTGACAAGGTCAGTGTCAAGGCCGGTTACGGGCGAAACTACCTGGTACCGCAGGGTTTTGCTCTTCCGGCAACCAGAGCCAACATCGAGGAATTCGAGAAGCGCCGCGCCGAGCTCGAGAAACAGGCTGCCGAAAGGCTTGCCGCCGCAGAATCACGCAAGGCCGCAATCGACGGCAGCAGCGTCACCATCTCTCGCAAGGCAGGTGACGAGGGCAAGCTTTTCGGCTCAGTCGGTACCGCCGATATCGCCGAGGCCCTGACTGCAGCCGGCACGGACGTCGACAAGAGTGAAGTGCGCCTCCCGGAGGGGGTTTTCCGCGCAACTGGCGTCTTCGATATCGCCATTCATCTACATGCCGATGTCGATGCCACTGTCACAATCAACGTGGTTGCCGAAGAGTAAACCGGGATACTTCCCGTTTACACCAGAAAGGCGCCTTCACGGCGCCTTTCTTGGTTTGTGCGACTCCGAAAAAAGCAGCTCAACCGATGGTGAAAAATAGCTTCCCGGAAAAAGGGGTCGCAGTCTGTTGACTCTCAAGAGTCAATAAAAAAAGCCGGCTGCAGCCGGCTGATTCCGAAGACGGGGCATCTAACTGCCCGTAGTGCGTTTCCCGAGATCCCTCTTGTAGGTGCAATGAAAGCCGACATAGGCTGATGGACCCTGTTCCATCATTTTGTCGACCATCTCATCCATCCAGAGACCACCGCCGTAGCCAAAACGGCCGTGTTTGTTCGGGATTCTTTTTTCTTCTTTATCTGGCACTTTTTCGGACATACTGGTCTACCTCCTCTGTTTCCTCTTTCCCTCACAATGTGACAGGCACTTGCACTTGAAACCTGATCTAAATTCCTAGGAGCAGCGAGTAACTAATTGAAGTAAATTCTGCACCGTTTTCTGTTCAGGTTTTGTTGACGGAAAGGAAGCATAGACCAGGAAAATCTCTGCTGCAGGTTTTTCTGGATTGAATTTTTCAAAGGTTCTTTTCTGCCTGATTCAACATCTGAATTCATGGAGAGAAAAGCAACCGGAGGGGGTTACTCAGGAGTGGTTCTGACCAATCGTCGAGAGGGAGACCTGCCTGCTGCAGAGCTTCAGTAGCGAGAGAGCAGGTATGCCTTGACAGCATCGGCATCGCCGCTGAAAACGGTCTTTTTTTTCTTTCTGCCAATCTGGTAGTCGTACTTGGGATCGTAATAATCGATCAGCAGGGTCCGGATCCATGCCTTGTGCTGATGCATCTCTCCGGTTTCCCGGTGATGGAGCATGGCGGCTTCAATCTCATCTGCGAGTTGCGCGTGTCGCAATCCTCCGAGCCTTTTACGTATGCGCCCGAACCCCCGCATCACGTAGTCGTGCCAGGCCCGGAAGGCATTCTCTTCACCATGAACCTGACGAAAGTCTTCCAGTGCATCGGGGACATATTCCTGCCATGTGATCTCGATGCGTTCCTCGATAGTCGCCTCGAGAATGACAAAGTCGCCCGACTTGAAACGCTCGAAAAGCCCCAGTGGCAGGTGTACCGAACCGATGTTCTGTCCCTCGTCCTCGATGATCAGCGGGAGATTGCCTTTCGCACGATGCTTCAGCAGCGCAATGGAGAGTGCATTCTCGAAGTCGATTTGTGAAGGCTGGGGAATCGCGTAGTGTCCGAAGGCAGAACCGCGATGGCGCGCCAGTCCCTCGAGATCCACACTGTTGGGTAAATGCTGCAGGAGCAGTGTCTTGCCGACACCGGTGCGTCCGCCAATGACGAGTGTCCTGATCTCGCCGGCAGCTGCATCGATCTCATCGATGAGGAAACGACGCAGTGCCTTGTAACCGCCCTCGACGCGCTGGAAGTCCTTGCCAGTGCGGTCCCTGAGCCACTGCTGGGTTATTTTCGACCGCATCCCGCCGCGGAAACAGTAGAGTACCCCCTCCGGATGCATGTCGAAAAAATGCTGCCAGTTATTGATGCGTCGTTCCCTGCGTTCATTACTGACGAGTTCTGCGCCTAGCTCGACTGCTGCATCCTGTCCCAGCTCTTTGTAGCGGAGGCCAATCCTGTGACGCTCCTCGTCATCGATAAGGGGTAGATTTTCTGCAAGAGGAAAGGCACCCCTGGCGAACTCAACCGGCGCCCGGACATCGAGTAGCGGTACGTCTTCAAGAAAAAGACGGCGGTAGTCGCGCGTTACGGGTAGATCCTTCATCACATCCCGATCGGTAGCTTCTGCTGGGCCGGGGCGATTTTGTCAGCCGTACCGGGAAGAGTGACTGCTGCACTCCTGTCCCCCGATTTGTCGCTTTGCCCTGTCAGCAGGATGGTTTCAGACTTCATCAGATATCTCGGGCTTCTGTGGGGGTAGCGCCCAGCTTTCTGGCGATTGTCCTGATCTGATCCGGCCCCGGGTATTGGGAGGGGTTGTTTTCCAGCCAGGCTTTCCAGGGCTGGTAATGCGGATGCAGGTGCGGGTCAGTATTCTGACAGCCAAGGACGCGCACCGAGGCGAGTGTCTTGCCGTCCTCGTCCGAGGATTTCCAGGGTCCGTCACCCTCCAGCCTGCCGCGCACGAGATGTGCGGCTTCGTCCGGTGAACTGAGATTCCAGAACGGATCCAGGTAAAGAAGCCCGAGCGGATGCGGAAAGCAGTGCGCTGTTATCTGTTCACTGCCATCGGCGAAGCGGATGACCAGCGGGGCCGTCATCTCGTCGATATTCGCCATGCCGGCTTCAGTGCGCCAGTTCGCGCATTTTTGCCAGAACGGCCTGCTCGCGCTGCTCTTCGGCCTGTTGCTGGTCTTTGACCTGGGTCGCAGTTTCCCACTCCCCGGTCTTGTCGTTCAGCAGGGAGAAACTGTAGACACGCCCCTGCTTGAAGACCTTCGAGACATGCTTCTCTGCAGCCTCTCGAAGTGCAGGGTCCATACCAAAGGGATCATCGAGCATTGGCGGCATGCCGAAACTGACGGGCGAGCCTCCTTCCCGGTAGCGAATCTCCGTCGTGGTCATGTCACCCGAGGTGTCCATGTCGATAACGTCGACATTCGGTGCGCGAGAGAGAATATACGCAGCCATCATGCGGCCCAGGCTGTGGTTTTCCGTTTCGATGGCAGTCAGCAGCTTGTTCGCGACGGCCTGCAATCGCTGGGTCTTGTCAGGTTTGTCGACCCATGTACGGCTCATCTGTATGCCGGCGTCCATGTCTGTATCCATTTTGTCGAAAAAGCCGGCGGCCTCCTCGAGAAGTTGATCGGGAACATTGAGCGTGTAAAGCTCCTCTTCGATAATGACTTTGAGTTCCATGGTCGGATATCTGTGTTCAAATACGCAACATTCTAACGGATATCACCTTCTACCGGAGAATCGGGTGCTACTGAAAATTCCAGGGTTACTGAATCAGCCGCAAATTGACAAGATCCACGAAATCACCGGCCGCTCCGGTTTCCAGGATGGGAGTGCAACGGCAGGTGTCGCGGCCCGGCTCGTAAAACACAACGCCGAGATGATCCCTGACGAGCAGGTGCAACAACTGCTCAACAGGATCCTCATGAGCAGCCTTGGCCAGCAGCAACTCTTTCATTATGCAGCCATGCCGGCGAAGCTTGCTGATTTCATCCTCGCCCGATACGACCCCGGGATGGAGTACGGCGACCATGTCGACGAGCCTGTCATGGGTGGTCCCGGTCCGAAATTCCGCACCGACATCTCCATGACCGTCTTCCTGACACCTCCAGAAAGTTATGAGGGAGGGGAGCTCGTCATCAAGACCGCCTTTGGCGAGAACCGTGTCAAGCTGGGGGCAGGGGATGCCGTGATTTATCCCTCATCGAGCCTGCATCATGTTGCGAAAGTGACACGCGGGCAGCGCATCGTGGCACTGACCTGGATCCAGAGCCAGGTGAGAGATCCTGCACGGCGCGAGATTCTCTTCGACCTTGCAACGACGCGCGACCTGCTGCATGAACAGGAATCAGGCAGCGAGATGCACCAGCGTGTCGATCGCAGTTATGCCAACCTGCTGCGGATGTGGGCAGACGTCTGAGACCTGCAGATTCTTGATTTACCTGACCTTGCGACAGATATCCAGGGCGGCATCAAGCAGTCGCGGAGTGGCACGATACAGCCTGTCGCCATCACCACGGAAGACAGCCAGTTCATGCGGATTGAAAGGCTCGAAGAAGGCATCCTCGGCGATGAGGATGGCATCGGCCTGCAATCCGTAAAGGTATTCCCTGCTGACAGTCGCGGAGGGCTGTTCACCGGTCTCGATCGGGTTTTCAATACCACAGAGCTTGAGAACCTGCGGCAAGAGGTCTCTCTTCCCGAGCACGATCAGGGGTCTGTGCCAGAGCTGGTGGATCATCTGCACTAGCGGCTCTCTATCGAGGGCCCGTAATTGCTGCTCCTTTTTGCGAATGCCCTGAATCGCCCTCTGTGCCGCCTCTTCTGTTCCCAGCAACATTCCCAGCCGACCAAGCTCGTCCACCAACTGGTCGATTGTCACCGGGTTGGACGCGAAGAGGGCGATTCCCCGTTTACGGAGCCATGCCAGATCTGACGGCCTGATACCGTTACTCCAGTAAACCAGCAGCTCGGGGGCAAGGCTGATAATGCGCTCTCGATCAATGGCAGTGGCATCGCCGATCGAGGGTAACCTTCGTGCGCTCTCCGGAAAATCACTGAAGGAAGAGACGCCCACAAGCTGATCGGCCCCGCCCGCAAACCAGACAAGCTCGGTGGCATGGGGGGAAAGCGTGATGACGCGCAAGCCATGGGCCGGAAGGGTGCTACCGATCAGCAGGAGCAGCAGCGGGAGCCTCAGCACAGTCCTGCCAATTCCCGGTATCGCCGCCAGTCGAAAGCATTACCCGGATCTGTCTTGCGTCCGGGCGCAATATCGCAGTGACCGACGATGCGATCACCTGTGATGGCTGGATAACGTTTCCTGATCGCGGCAGTCAATGATGCGAGTGAAGCATACTGGGCGTTCGGAAATGGCTCCTCGTCTGTGCCCTCGAGCTCGATGCCAATGGAGAAATCATTGCAGTTTGCGATGCCGCAGTAGCTTGACTCCCCGGCATGCCAGGCCCGCTTGTCGAAAGCGACATACTGAATGATTTCACCGCTTCGCCTGATGAGGCAATGGGCGGAGACTTTGAGCCCATGAATCTCTTCGAAGTAGGGATGCGCGTCGGGATCGAGGCGGTTTTGAAACAGGTCATCTATCCAGGGGCCGCCAAACTCTCCGGGGGGGAGGCTGATGTTATGAATCACGAGCAGGCTGATATCGGATCCCTCGGGGCGCTCGTTGTGATTTGGCGAGGGAAAATGCCGGACACCCTCGAGCCATCCCTGCCTGATTCTCATGGCGCTTCCGTGGCCGGTTCCCCGAGCGCCTTGTCGATGGATCGCCGGATCGATTCCACCGAGGGTTGCGGCTGTAATTCACAGTGAAATTCACCGTTGTTGTAGAGGTAGAGCGCCGGCAGGTGAAAGAAGCCGAGTTCGTTGACGAGTGCAGGATTCATCTGGGCATCGACTTCGAACACGGAGACGTCCGTCCAGAGTCCGGTGAATTTTTCGAGTGCACTCCTGAAAGCCTTGCAGGATCCACAGGCAGGGCTTGTGAAGCATGCCAGTGCAGGTCCGATTGTCTCTTCGAGAGTATGGTGATAGTTGAACTGGTCAAGCTGTGGAAGAGACATGGGAACGTGCGTCAATTACAATGACTGGCTGATTTTTCACGGAGTTTAACATGACTGCAAGAATCACAGACTCGGGCCTGAAGATCGAGGAACTCGAGGAGGGCAGCGGAGCGACCGCTTCAGCCGGCATGAAGGTGACCGTGCACTACACGGGGTGGCTCGAGAACGGTAACAAGTTCGATTCCAGCCTGGACCGCGATGATCCTTTCCATTTCACGCTGGGAAGAGGCATGGTGATACGCGGCTGGGACGAGGGCGTCGAGGGTATGAAGACAGGCGGCAGGCGCAAGCTGACGATCCCTGCACACCTTGGCTATGGCAGTGCGGGTGCCGGTGGTGTCATCCCGCCAAACGCGGTCCTGATTTTCGAAGTCCATCTTCTCGACGTCGATGGCTGAGCCATTTCCACTTCCGGCCAGGGAGAGCATTGTCAGCCAGGTCAGCACAGCGCTGACCGAGGATGTGGGTGACGGCGACCTCACCGCAGCTCTGCTCGATCAGGAGCAGCAGGCAACTGCTGTCGTCATTGCACGAGAAGAGGGTGTCCTCTGTGGCACGGCATGGTTTGACGAGGTCTTCCGCCAGGTCGATCAACTAACGCGTATCAACTGGTTGAAACGGGATGGCGAGCAACTTGCGCCAAACGATCGGTTGTGCAAAATCCATGGCGCTGCGCCCTCACTGCTGACAGCCGAACGTACCGCACTCAATTTCCTGCAGACCCTGTCAGGGACCGCCACGCTGGTGAGCCGTTATGTACAGGCTGTAGCGGGGACCGGTGTTCGCATTCTTGATACCCGTAAGACATTGCCTGGCCTGCGCCTGGCGCAGAAATACGCTGTGCTCTGCGGTGGCGGAGACAACCATCGCATCGGTCTCTACGATGCGGTCCTGATCAAGGAAAATCATGTTCGCGCAGCAGGCTCGATCACGCGCGTACTACAAGAGGCGTATGATCGCTTTCCGGACGTCGATATAGAGATCGAAGTCGAGTCGCCGGTTGAACTCATCGAGGCGCTCGAAGCCGGCGCGCGACGGGTATTGCTCGACAACTTTTCGACAGAGGATCTCGAAAAGGCGGTCTCTCTCAATCGCGGCAGGGCGAGGCTGGAGGTCTCCGGCAATGTCACCCTCGAGAATCTCAGGGGGCTGGCAGAAACCGGTATCGACGATATCTCGATCGGCGCGCTCACGAAGCACCTGGAGGCGTTTGATTTCTCCATGCTGTTCGAGGATTCACACGCCTGAACGAAGCATGCTATAGTCACGCGCTTTTTTGCTGGCCATGGATTGCCTGCGCAGTATCACATTCACACGGCTTGCCCGAAACCCGCTGCACGCGATCCCCGGAGCAAACACAACACTTGCAGTAACGAAAACTCATGGCATTTCACGATGAAGTCGCTTCGCGGCGGACCTTTGCAATTATTTCTCACCCGGATGCAGGTAAGACGACGCTGACGGAGAAACTGCTGCTTTTCGGCGGTGCCATTCAGCTTGCAGGAACCGTGAAGGGGCGCAAGGCTGAACGCCATGCCACATCCGACTGGATGGAACTTGAGAAGCAACGCGGGATTTCCGTGACCTCTTCCGTCATGCAGTTCCCCTACAAGGGGCGCATCATGAATTTGCTGGATACCCCGGGACACGCCGATTTCTCGGAGGATACCTATCGTACGCTGACCGCGGTGGATTCAGCACTCATGGTGATCGATGTCGCCAAGGGCGTCGAAGAGCGGACCATCAAGCTCATGGAGGTGTGCCGCATGCGTGATACCCCGATCCTGACGTTCGTCAACAAGCTTGATCGCGAAGGCCGGGATCCTATTGAGATCATGGATGAAGTCGAGGAGGTGCTGAAAATTCGCTGTGCTCCCGTCACATGGCCCATCGGCATGGGCAAGCGATTCGTCGGGGTTTTCGACTTGCGGACCGAGACAACCCGCCTTTTCGACACACGTGAGGGCGAGCGCAAGCATGCCGGAAGAATCATCAGGGGGCTCGATAATCCCGAGCTTGACGAGGCGATCGGAAGCATGGCGTCGGAACTGCGCGACGAAATCGAGCTGGTACGAGGCGCCAGTCATGAGCTGGACCTCGATGCTTACGCCAGGGGAGAGTTGACCCCGGTATTTTTTGGCTCGGCAATCAACAATTTCGGTGTCGAGGAATTGCTTGACGCATTCTCAGATTATGCACCGGGCCCCAGGTCGCGTGCGGCTGGTGCGCGGGCTGTCGAGCCAACCGAGGAGAAATTCACGGGCTTTGTCTTCAAGATCCAGGCCAACATGGATCCGGCTCACCGTGACCGGGTTGCCTTTTTACGGGTCTGTTCAGGCAGCTACAAGAAGGGCATGAAAATGCGCCACGTCCGCCTTGGGAAATCCATCCAGGTGAGCAATGCAATCACTTTCCAGGCCGATGAGCGCAGGCAGGTCGAGGAAGCTTTCCCCGGCGATATCATTGGCCTGCACAATCATGGCACCATCCAGATCGGCGATACCTTCACAGAGGGCGAGGAACTCAAGTACGAAGGCATCCCCTACTTTGCGCCTGAACTGTTCCGTCGTGTGGTGCTGAAGGATCCACTGAAGATGAAACAGTTGCAGAAAGGTGTCCTGCAGCTTTGCGAGGAGGGCGCTACACAGGTATTCCGGCCACTGAAGAACAATGACATGATACTCGGGGCGGTCGGGATGCTGCAGTTCGATGTTGCCGTGCATCGGCTCAAGGGAGAATATGGTGTGGAGGCGATCGTTGAACCGATTTCCGTTGCCACGGCGCGCTGGATAGAGTGCGATGACGACAAGATGCTGCAGCAGTTCAAGAGAAAAAATCATGACAATCTTGCTCTCGATGGCGATGACCAGCTTGTGTACCTGGCACCGACACGTGTCAACCTGAACCTTGCCACGGAGCGTTGGCCAGATGTCCGTTTTCTGGCGTCACGTGAGCTCTAATAGTAATAAAAACAATAAGATAAAAAATATTCCGGGCAATAAAAAAGGCGCGGCAGGTGATGCCGCGCCAAATACCACCAAAGGAGGATGGAGGAATATACGCTGATAAAGGAGGAAGAATCAGCGTATAAGAAAATACTAATATACTTTTACAGATATGTCAAATCTGTCCAACGCGCCGTCTGGAGAAAGAAGAGCATGGAATTTAAATCCCTGGGCTCCGATGGGGCTGCCCGAAGAAATCGTCTGACCTTTGATCGCGGTGTCGTCGAGACGCCGGTCTTCATGCCTGTTGGCACCTACGGCACCGTCAAGGCCATGACACCCGAAGAACTCCGGGAGGCAGGGGCCCGCATCATTCTCGGAAATACCTTCCATCTCTGGCTTCGTCCCGGCACGGAGATCATCAGGTTGCACGGAGACCTGCATGATTTCATGCAGTGGAACGGGCCGATACTGACAGACTCGGGCGGATTCCAGGTTTACAGCCTGGGCAAGATGCGCAAGATCACGGAAGAGGGTGTCCACTTCCGCTCACCCATCAACGGATCGAAAGTCTTCATGGGACCGGAAGAGTCGATGCAAATCCAGCGCGATCTGGGATCCGACATCGTTATGATCTTCGACGAATGCACGCCATACCCCGCGACATACGACGAAGCGAAGCAATCAATGGAACTCTCGCTGCGCTGGGCGAAGCGCAGCAAGGTGGCGCATGCGGGCAATCCCTCTGCGCTTTTCGGCATCGTGCAGGGAAGTGTCTACGAGGAGCTCCGGGATGCCTCGCTCGAGGGACTCATGGAGATCGGTTTTGACGGTTATGCCGTCGGCGGGCTTTCCGTCGGTGAACCGCCGGAAGATCGCTGGCGTATTCTGGATTTCCTTGGTGAGAGATTGCCTGCGGACCGGCCCAGGTACCTCATGGGTGTCGGAACGCCCGAGGATATCGTCGAGGCAGTGCAGCGGGGTATCGATATGTTTGATTGTGTGTTGCCGACTCGTAACGCGCGCAATGGTCATCTTTTCACGCATTCAGGCGTAGTGAGAATCAAGAACGCCATGCATGCCAAAGACACCGGACCTCTCGATCCGATGTGCGACTGTTATACCTGCCGTCATTACAGTCGTGCCTACCTGCGCCACCTCTTCCAGTGCAACGAGATTCTCGGAGCGCGACTCAACACGATTCACAACCTGCACTATTACCAGACCCTGATGCGCGGTCTGCGTCATGCCATTGAAGAGAGGACGCTCAAAGCGTTCGTTGAGGACTTCTATCGTTTGCGCGGGCAGGCGTAATGTTCGGAACGCTTTTCTCGATCGTCTTCCCGGTCTTTGCCGTTTCGATGCTGGGCTATCTCTATGCCCGCTGGCGACATACGGAACTCGGTGACGCAAACCGTATGAACATGGAGCTTTTCATTCCTGCGCTGATTTTCTCGGTCATGTCGGACCGGAGTTTCGACGTGACAGATTACGGCACGCTGGCGGTCGCAGCCGCGCTGGTTGTTCTGTTGCCGGGGCTGATCGGCTGGCCAGTGGCCAGGATGATGCGTGTTCAGTACAAGACATTTGTTCCGCCTCTGATGTTCAACAACTCGGGGAACATGGGCCTGCCGCTTGCCGTGTTTGCGTTTGGCGAGGAGGCGTTGCCGCTGGCGATGGTGCTCTTCATGGTCGAGAATACGCTGCACTTCACCGTCGGGAACTGGATGCTGATCGGGCGCCTGCTGCCGATGCAGTTGCTCAGATCACCGATGCTCTGGGCGACCTTTCTTGGCATTGCGTTCAACGTCATGGACCTCTCCTTGCCGAAGCCGGTCAATGATTCCATTGCACTCGTCGGACAGATTGCGATACCGCTGATGCTGTTTGCACTGGGTGTGCGTGTCGCCCAGACGCATATCACCGAGTGGAGACTTGCAATCGTCGCCTCCATGATCATTCCTGTCACAGGTGTTGCGATCGCTCTGGGAGCAAATCTGTTTTTCCAGCTTGAGGAGCAGCAGGCCGCCCAGCTGCTGCTTTTCAGTGTTTTACCCCCGGCCGTGCTGAACTACATGCTGGCGGAACAGTTCAGGCAGGAGCCTGAAAAAGTCGCCTCGATCGTGCTGCTCGGCAATCTCTCGGCGCTTCTCACGGTGCCGGCCGTACTCTATTTCATCCTCTGAATCCGGGACAATGCGCGAGTGGTCGGGAGCTGATCGCTCTTTTTCAGTCTGTTTTCGGTGATCCGGCCTGTTCGGGCAGTTCGGGGACATTTGCGTGAGTCGGAAGCGGCTCTTGCCGTGGTTCGCCTGGATTGGTCCCTGAGGGGTTGGCGAAACTGTCATTGAGTTTCTGTACGAAGGTGTCGCTTTTCTGCCTGACGCGATGCAACCGCTTGCGCGTGAGGCTGCTCCAGCCAGCAGGTCTTCTGGAGAAAATCGAATGCAGAAACCCCGTGCTTTTTCTAAATGCCGCGGCCAGATCAAGGCGGCTTCCGTAGATTTCTGCAGCGATTTTTACCGCGTGACCGAGGCTTTTGGCGGCCAGTGAACGCATGGCGAAATGGATGCCAAGTACGATGACCAGCACGACCAGGGCTGTAAGCGTGATATCCAGCAGGGTGTCACCGGTCGTAAACAGCAGCCCGAATCCCGTACCTGTTGCAATGGCTCCACCGATGATTGCGCCGGCGACCAGGCTGAGCACAATGGCATCCAGTATCAGAGTGCGTTTCTTCCACTTCTCGAGCAGCCCGTTGAGAGCGGGGATCGCGCCTGTCTCGATGTCTTTTGCCGTGTTCTCCAGTGCAGCGACGATCCGGTAGGCACGTTCGACTTCGACCTGCTCCATGCGCGCATGAATTTCACCGAGGTCGGCATCACGTTTGGTTTCAAAGCGGTTTCGCAACGCCTCGTTTTCGATAGGGACGGCGGCTTCCGGACTGTAAATAGTGTAGAAACGCCCGGCTGTGAGACCACGTTCGCCCAGTGCTCTCTGCCAGGCGGCGACCACCTCCTCTGGATTGTCCTCGCGCGCCGCGGTATCGAGCTGATTCAGAATGTAGAGGAATTTGCCCGAATCCGGTCGTGTAATAGTGCTGGTGACGAGGTGATCGAGTGTGTCCCGCATCGCCCCGGGCTCTGGATGTCTCGCATCGAAAAAGACCAGCACGAGATCGGAGAGATCCATGATGTGATCTGTGATCCGCAGGGTCGACGTGCGTTGTGCATCGGCGTCGAATCCGGGAGAGTCGATCAGGATCTTGCCGCGGATACGTTCCGCATTGCAGGTCTTCATCTGGAGATAGGCATCGATGCGCTTGCCTTCGCCCTCGGCAACCTGCTCGATATCATGACTGATACGGTAGAAGGGAAACCGCGGATCCGCATCGAGTGCGACCCCGGGAAGCGCGTGCCCCGAACCTTCCTTGCTGAAACAGATGACGGTAAATTTATCATCGACCGCCTGGTTTCCGCTGCGCTGAAGATGCTGTCCAAGAAAGTTGTTGATGAAGGTCGATTTTCCTGCAGAGAATGTTCCGAGTACTGATATCAGCGGCCACCAGGCGATTTTCGTTGCGAAGGATTCCTCACGGTCGAGCAGGCCTGTCTTGTAGCCGACACGGTCGAGCTCCTTGAACGCCTGGATCGCCTCGATGAGTACCGGATTTTCGTCCTTCAAATGCCGCTCGAGTTGTTCGAGCCGAGTCGCGATCGGTGTGGCGTGTTTTGTCATCCTGATGGTCCTGATGCGGTCTGTTTTTGTGGCACCTAAACATACTGTTTGCGGGCGTCAGCTGCAAGGCGGTT
>Ga0180435_10004602_pt1 | contig 13576 bp, 12 predicted proteins | sample SS_ome_3_FD_132467 | JGI IMG/M metagenome (GOLD analysis project Ga0180435, IMG submission 132467) | Hypersaline lake sediment archaeal communities from the Salton Sea, California, USA - SS_3_S_1 metaG | ecosystem: Environmental > Aquatic > Non-marine Saline and Alkaline > Hypersaline >... | reverse complement strand
CGGGCGAGAGCAAGCACGCCGACATCGGCATCTCGCTGCCGGGCACCGGCGAGTCGCCGCGGGCACCCGTGTACCGCGACGGCGTCTTCGTCGGGACGCTGCAGGGCGCCGAGATCGTCCCCGGGTTCAACCGCATGCTCGATGCGTACGTCGTGGAACGTTACGGCGGCGGTCGCCGGGCGGCCGACGAGCGCATCGAACTGCCCACCGGCGGCTGAAGGCGTCGCCGGTGGCGACCGAGCGCCAGGCCCCCATGGTGGTCGTGGGACCCGTGCTACCGTCGCGGCGAGCGGGGGGCCCCGTAGCGGGTTCGGGAGGTCCATGACCGTTGCGCAGGCGATCGCCAACTGCACCGAGGAGACGCGGGCGCACTCGAGCACCTTCTACCTGGGCTCGAGGTTGTTCCGTGGCGAGCGCCGCTCGGCCGTGACCGTCATCTACGCGGTGTGCCGGGCCGGCGACGACGCCGTCGATCAGGCGTCGAACGCTGCGGAGGCGCGCGAGCGATTGGCCGAGTGGTGGGCCGGCGTGCAGCGTGCCTACGCAGGTGCGCCCGATCCCGAGGCGGCAGTGGAGGTCGGCCTGGCGTGGGTCCTGGAGCGGCACGACGTCCCGCTACCGGCGTTCGAGGAGTTGTACCTGGGGCTGGCCTCCGATCTCGAGCCGACCGACGTCGCCGATCTCGACGAGCTGATGCTGTACTGCCGGCGCGTGGCCGGCGTGGTCGGCTGGCTCGTGGCACCGATCGCGGGCTACCGCGGCGGTCCCGAGACGCTGGACATGGCGATGTCGCTCGGCTTGGCGATGCAGCTGACGAACGTGTTGCGCGACGTAGGGGAGGACCTGCGGCTGGGACGCTGCTACTTGCCGGCCGATCTACGGGCGAAGCACGGTGTTACACTCGAACAACTGCGCTCTGGAGAGGTCACGCCGCAGTACGTCGCGCTTCTCGAGGAGCTCGTGGGCCTCACCCACCGCCTCTACCGCGAGGGGTGGCGCGGCATCCCCCGTCTCCATGGTGTGGCATCCCTCGGGGTCGCGGTCGCCGCCCTCAACTACGAGGCCATCCTGCGCAAGCTCCGGCAGAACGGTTTCGACAACCTCAACCGGCGCGCCTACCTGCGCCCCGTCGAGCGGATCGCCCTGATCCCTCGCGCCGTCGTGCAGTTGGCCGGCGGCCCCGCCCGCGAGGCGCGGGGGGCCCGCCCGTGATGCGCTCACGCCCTGGCGACCGCCGTTCAGGGAATCGAGGAGGGGCCGCGTGCCCGATTACGACGTCCTGACCATCGGCGCGGGGCACAACGCCCTCATCGCCAGCGCCTACCTCGCCCAGGCCGGTCTCGCGGTCGGCGTCTTCGAGCGCCGGCCGATCGTGGGCGGCGCGGTATCGACGATCGAGCAGGTGCCCGGCTACCGCTTCGATCTCGGTGGCTCCGCTCACATCCTGATCCGCAACACGCCGATCGTCGAGGAGCTCGGCCTCGAGCGCTTCGGCCTGGAATACATCGACGTCGACCCGCTGTTCTTCGCCCCCTTCGAGGACGGCGACCACCTGCTGTTCCACCGCTCCGAGGCGCGCACCATCGAGGGCATCGAGGCACGCTTCCCGGGTGAGGGCGAGGCCTACGGACGCTTCCTCGACGAGTGGCGGCCCTTCGCGCGCGCGGTCCGGGACATGTTCCTCGCCACCCCCGATCCACTGGCCCTCGGCGCGACGGCGATGTCCGGCAAGGCGGTGCCCGGCGACTGGCGCAAGGCGCTGCCGCGCATCCTCAAGCCCTACGGCGAGGTCGTCGACGACTACTTCCGCGAGGAGAAGGTCAAGGCGCCGCTGGTGTGGATGGCGGCCCAGTCCGGCCCGCCGCCCAGCGAGCCGCTCACGTCGCCCTTCCTGCTGTGGCACCCGCTCTACCACGAGGGCGGCATGGCCCGCCCGCGCGGCGGCTCGGGCATGCTCACCCAGGCGCTGGCACGGCACGTCGAGGCGCACGGCGGGACGGTCCACGTGGGGGCACCGGTCGACGAGATCCTGGTCGAGGGCGGCCGCGCGACCGGCGTACGTGTCGGCGACCAGGTCTACACCGCCCGCGTCGTGCTCGCTGGCGCCCACGCGCTCGAGACCTTCGGCCGCCTGCTGCCCACGCAGTACCGGCCGCCGAACGCGGCCGGCATGCGCGTCGGCAACGGCTTCGGCGCCATCGTGCGGCTGGCGCTGTCCGAGCCGATCCGCTACAGCGCCCACCCCGGCGACGAGGCGCGGCGGGCCCTACAGCTGATCTGTCGCGACCGCGCCCAGGTGTCCGCGGCCTACGGCGACTACCTCGCCGGACGGCCGGCGGCCGACCCGCCGATCGTCGCGATGAGCTTTTCGGCCGTCGACGACACGCTCGCCCCGCCCGGCGGCGAGGTGCTGTGGCTGTGGGCCCAGTACTACCCGTACCAGCTCGCCGGCGGACGCAGCTGGGACGACATCGCGCCCGAGGTCGAGGCGTCGATCCTCGATGCGTACGAGGTGTACGCCCCCGGCACCAAGGCGAAGGTCGTCGGCTCGCTCTTCCAGCACCCCGCCTGGCTCGAGCGCGAGCTCGGACTGTTCCGCGGCAACGTCATGCACCTGGAGATGAGCCTCGACCAGATGTTCGCGCTGCGTCCCTTCCTCGGAGGTCACGGCTACCGCGCGCCCGGCGTGCGCGGTCTGTACCTCACCGGCGCCAGCACGCACCCCGGCGGCGGCATCATGGGGGCCTCCGGCCGCAACGCGGCCCGCGAGGTGCTCAAGGACCTGCGCAGTCCGACCGTCGCGTTGGGGCGGGGCGTGCGCCGGGCGCTGGGAGGAGAAGGGCGCGGCGGCCCGCGATCGTGAGCCGCGGGGGTGCCGCCGTGCCGCCCACGGCGGCGACGGGGATGGTGGCCGGCGAGCGCCGCTGGCTGTGGAGTGGTCTCGTTCCCGTGCTCGCGGCCGCCGCCGGTGCCGCGTCGTGGGCGCCGGAGATGACCTACCTGCAGTTCCACGTCGCCTTCACGCTGCCGTGGCTCGCATGGCTGGTGATCGGCGCCGTCGTCGCCGTTCGCGCCGGGCGCCCGCTGGCCGGTCGCCTCGGCCGGAACCGCGCGGCCTGGACGGGTCTCGGCGCCCTGACGCTGGCGTCGCTCGGCTACACCTACCCCTGGGACCGGGCGTTGATCGCCCAGGGCGTGTGGGGGTACCCAGACGGTCGGGTGCTCGCGACCCTGGGGGGCGTCCCGCTCGAGGAGGTGGCCTTCTTCCTCATCCAGACCTGGATCGTCGGCCTCGCGACGTTCGCCGTGGGGCGCTCGCTCGTTGGCGGGCCCGCGACCACGGGACCCGCTCGGGGCGTCGGCCCGACGGCGCACGCGTTCCGGTGGGCCGGTGCGCTGCTGGCCCTGGTCGGCGCCGGCGCCGGCCTGCTGCTGTGGCCTACGGAGCCGGGCCGCTACCTCGGGCTCATCCTCGTGTGGTCCATGCCGGTGGTCGCCGTCCAGTGGGCGTTCGGCGGCGACCTGCTGTGGGCGCGGCGGCGGGCGCTGCTCCTGGCGATCGGCCTGCCCACCGCCTGGCTGTGGCTCGCCGATCGGCTGGCGATCGGTTGGTCGATCTGGTGGATCTCGGAAGAGTTGACCCTGGGTCTGCGTCCGCTGGGACTGCCGCTCGAGGAGGCGGTGTTCTTCCTGTTGGCCAGCACGATGGTCGTCGGGGGCCTGCTGCTTGCCCTGCATCCGGCGACGCCCGCGCGGCTGCGGCGGCTCTGGGCCGAACTGGCGCGGCGCCCGTGGCGCGCGTGGTTGGCCGTCTGGGCGTTCACGATGATCCCGACGCCGCTGTTCCCGCACCTGTTCGCCCCGCTGGCCTACGCCAGCACGACGGCGCTGGCCCTGGCGGTGCTCGTGTACGCCCTGCGGCACTACGGCGCCCGCACCTGGGTGCTCTTCGCCGCCGCCTTCGCCTTCGGCGTGGCCGTCGAGGTCCTCGGCGAGCGCACGGGCTTCCCCTTCGGGACCTACGCCTACCTCGCGCCCGGGCCGGCGCTCTTCGGCGTGCCGCTGTTGGTGCCGCTCGGCTGGTTCGCCTTCACCCTCATCGCGCTGGCGGTGGCGCCGCGCGGCCGCGCCCGCTGGTTCGCCCCGCTGGCACTCGTCGCGTGGGACCTCGGACTCGACCCGCTCATGGTGCGCGAGGGCTTCTGGGCGTTCGAGCAGGGGCCCTACTTCGGCGTACCGTGGTCCAACTTCGCCGGCTGGTACCTCGCCGGCTGGGTGCTCGTCGCGCTCCTCCTGTGGATCGAACCTAGGTTGGCGGACGAGGAGGGCGCCGACCTGCGCGCCACCTTCGCGGCGCAGGCCTTCCTCATCGGCGTGGGGCTGGCCTTCTTCGGCCTGCCTCTGGCCGGACTGATCGCCGCGATCGCCATGCTGGCGGTCGCGACGCCCGGCCTGCGGGCCGCATGGCGGCCACGCGAGGGGGACCCCTCGGCGTGACCGGCACCCGCCTGCGTTCGCTGTGGGCCTCGCTGCTGGAGCCGGCGATCGCGGCCGCCCTACCGGGCATCATGCGGCGCGCGCTCCGCCGCGGCCTGGCGGGCATCTGGGCTCGCACGGAGGCCCCGCTGTCGGACGGTACCGCCGTCCTCGATGGCGGCGCGGTGGTCGTCGCCAACCACCACAGCTGGTGGGACGCCTACCTGGCGTGGGCCATCGCCGCGCACCACGGGCGACCGTCGGGCGCGATCATGGATGAAGCCCAACTGGCGCGCTTCCGCTTCTTCCGGGGCCTCGGTGCGGTCTCGGACCGTGAGCCGCGGGCCGCCGCCCGCCGCGCGGCCGCGGGCGCATGGCTGTTCGTCTACGTCGAAGGCGAGCTGCGTCCGCCCGGCCCGCTGGGCCCGGTGCGGCCCGGCGCCGCGGCCATCGCACGCTGGGCCGGCGTGCCCGTGCTGCCGCTCGCGATTCGCTGCGTCATGCGCGGGGGCGAGCGCCCCGAGGTCTACCTGCGCTTCGGCGCGCCGCTCGCCAGCGGCGTCGACCACGAGACGCTGGCGAGCGCCCTGGCCGAGCTGCTCGGGCGCCTCGACCGCGATCTCGCCGAGGCCACCGATGCCGAGGCTCCGCTACCCGGCTACGCCCCGTGGTGGCGTGCCGCCGACCGCAGCCACGAGCGCCTGGCCCGCTGGCGGGCGTGGTGGGGGGCGTCGTGAGCGGCGACCCCACGGCCGCGGGCATCGTCGCCACGCTCGCCGATGCGGCCTTCTGGCTGGTCGCCGGCTTCCTTGCGGCCCAGGCTGGCGTCCTGCTGCTCAACCTCGTCGCCTTCCCGCTGCTGGGGGCGCGAACCGGGCGCGCCGACGCGGCGCACGGGCGGCCCCGCCCGCGGGTGTCGCTGCTGGTGCCGGCGCGCAACGAGGCCGAGACGCTGCCGACCACGCTGCCGACGCTCCTCGCGCAGGGTGCCGACGAGGTGCTCGTGCTCGACGACGGCTCGAGCGACGCGACGCCCGCCATCCTCGCCGCCGCCGAAGGGTTGCGGGTGCTGGCCGGCGCGCCCCTACCGCCGGGCTGGTCGGGGAAGAACTGGGCCTGCCACCAGCTCGCGCGCGCCGCGACCGGCGAGGTGCTGGTCTTCACCGATGCGGACGTCGCGTGGCGGCCCGGTGCCCTCGACCGGGTCGTCGCCGAACTGGACGCGACCGGCGCCGGCCTATTGAGCGCCTGGCCGCGGCAGCGCTGCATCACGCTGGGCGAGCGCCTGGTGGTGCCGCTCGTCGACCTGCTGCTGCTGGCCAACCTGCCGCACCCGCTGGTTCGCGCGCTGCCGTTCGCGAGCCTCGCAGGCGCGAACGGCCAGCTCATGGCCTGGCGGCGCGAAGCCTACGAGCTCGTCGGCGGTCACGCCGCGCTGCCGGGCGAGGTGCTGGAGGACGTGCGCCTCGCGCAACGCGCCAAGCGGCTCGGCGTGCCGCTGACCCTGCGGCTGGGCGGCCCGTGGCTCGAGACGCGCATGTACCGCGGCTGGGGCGAGGTCGTGGCCGGCTTCGGCAAGAACGTGCTCGCGGCCGCCGGCGGCTCGCGCACGGCGCTCGTCGGGTTGTGGTTGCTGAACCTCACGGCCTACACCCTGCCCTGGCTGCTGGCGTGGTGGGACCCCCGCTGGTGGGCGCTTGCCGGCGGGGGCTTGCTCCTGCGGCTGGCGTCCAACGCCAAGGCCGGCCGCGCCACCTGGGAGGCGCTGCTCCAGCCCTTCGGGCCGATCGCCCTGACGGCGATCGTGGTGCGCGCCCTGGCGCGCGGCGGGGGCTACGCGTGGAAGGGACGGAGCTACCCGTGACCGCAACGGGCGCGCGATCCGGTGGGCGACCGCGCGTCGCCGTCGTGGGCGCGGGCTTCGCGGGGCTGGCGGCGGCGATCGATCTGGCCAGGGGTGGGGCGGCCGTCACCCTGCTCGAGCGCGCGCACGAGGTCGGCGGCAAGGCGGGCGAGTGGCGCGCCGGCGGCTTCCGCTTCGACGTCGGACCCTCGGTGTTCACCCTGTCCGACGTGGTCGAGGCCATCTTCCGCGACGCCGGACGCGAGCGGCCCTTCGACCTCGAGCCCCTGAGCCCCATCTGCCGCTACGTCTTCCCGTCCGGCCGCGTGTGGGACGTCTACCGGGAGCTCGAGCCGACCCTATCGGGCCTGGCCGCCGACGAGCAGCACGCCTACCGACGGGCGCTCGCCGTGGCCCGCCGGCTCTACCAGGACGCCGCCCCCACCTTCGTCCGCGGCCCCGCCCCCGGCCTGCTACGCCTGGCCGCCTACGGCGTGCGCGCCGGCTGGCGCGCGCAGCCGGGGCGACGCCTCACCGACCTGCTCGCCTCGCTCGGTGTCCGCGGCGACCTGCTGCCCTTCTTCCTGCGCTTCGCGACCTACTTCGGGGGCGATCCCTACCGGGCGCCGGCCGTGCTGCACAACATCGCCTGGGTGGAGCTCGGCCTGGGCGTGACGCTGCCCGTCGGCGGCGTCCACGGCGTGGTTCGGGCCCTGTACGGTCTTGCCGGGGAGTTGGGGGTGGAGGTCCGCACCGGCGTCGAGGTGGAGCGCCTGGTCGAGTGCGCCGGGCGCGTGTCGGGCGTGGTCGTCGCCGAAGGCGAACTCGAGGTCGACGCCGTGGTCGCGGCCGTCGACCGCCGCTGGGCGCTGCAGCTCCTCGGTCGCCAGGTGCCGCCGCGGCGCTTCCCCAGCCTGTCGGGCACCGTCGCGTTGCTCGGCGTCCGCGGTGAGACACCCGGGCTGGCGCCGCACAACGTGTTCTTCCCGCCCGACTACGCGCGGGAGTTCCACGACCTGCGCGCCGGCCGCCACCCGAGCGACCCTACCCTCTACCTCCATGCCTCCGCGAAGGGCGATCCGGCCGACGCCCCGACGGACCACGAGAACTGGTTCGTCATGGCCAACGCGCCGGCGCTGCCGCCCGGCGACGACACGGGCGCGCCCGGGCGGCCCGCCGGACGGGTCGACGACGAGCGCGCGGCGGCCGACGCCGCGGCCGCCCGCCGCTTGCGATCCACGCTCGCCGCACGTGGCCTCGATCCCGCCGGCCGAACGGTGGTCGAACGCGACCTCGGGCCCGCCGACCTGGCGCGGATGGGGGACCGGGGGGCGATCTACGGTCCCATGCCCCAGGGCCTGCTCTCGACGCTCCGTCCTGGCCCGGCCGTGCCCGGCGTGACGAACCTGTGGCTCGCGGGCGGCACGGTCCATCCTGGCGGGGGCATTCCGCTGGCGCTGCTGTCGGGGCGCTATGCGGCGGCCGACCTCCTGCGTCGCCTCCCTCGCTGAGTCGTCGGCGGCCCCGGCGCCCTCGGTCAGTGTTCCGCGGCTCGTCGGTCGTCGCGGCCGAGCCCGGCCGGCCGAATGACCCATGCGACGCCGTCGAATGGCTGGGGTGGCGCATACGACGCCGACGGCAGGGGGCGGGAGGCCGTGCGCGTCAGGCCGCTCGGCAGGCGCGGCGGGTCGTCGACCGCGACCGCGACCGCGGCCACCCGGGGTGGCGCCTCGGCGGCGGCGGCGAGCACCGCTGGGACGAGCGCGTGGGGCAGCGACACCACGAGCACGTCGGGCGGGGGGAGGCGGCGCCAGGCCAGCCGCCAATCCTCGGCCAGCACCCGCGTCCCGGCGAACAGGCTCCGGAGGCCCGCCGCGAGCCGCGGATCGAGTTCGACCAGCGTCAGGTCCTCCGGGGCGACGGTGCGCGACAGCGCCTGCGCGATCGTACCGGCGCCCGCGCCGAGTTCGACGACGCGTTCTCCGGGCCGCGGGTCGAGTTCGGCGACGATCCAGGCGAGCGCGGCGGCGTCCGTCAGGAAGTGCTGCTCGAGATCGCCCACGGCGCGCAGGTTACCGCCCGCTGCCCCCGCGCGGGCTCGGGGTGTGCGGAGGCGGTGCGACGCGGGCACCGGGCCCTGGGCTCCGGGGCCCAGGCTTTGCTCGTCGCATGAAGCTGTACACGCGCACGGGTGACGACGGGACGACCGCGCTGTTCGGGGGGCGCCGGGTTCGTAAGGACGCGCTGCGCGTCGAGGCCTACGGAGCGGTGGACGAGGCCAACGCAGCGCTCGGGATGGCGCGCTCGCAGGGGCTCGACGCCGAACTCGACAGGGTCCTCGCGGGCCTCCAACGGGACCTCTTCGACGTGGGGTCCGACCTGGCGACGCCACACGATGCGCCGGCCAGGGAGGCGCTGCGGCCGATTCAGGAGGAGGACGTCGCGGTGCTCGAGGGCCTCATCGACCGGTTCGACGAGGAGCTCGATCCTCTGCGCCAGTTCATCGTGCCCGGGGGGCACGCCTCCAGCGCCGCGCTGCAGTTCGCCCGGGCGGTGTGCCGGCGCGCGGAACGGGCCGGGGTCGCGTTGGCGGCTGAAGAGGAGGTCAACGCGGTGGCCCTCCGCTACCTCAACCGGCTCTCCGACCTGCTCTTCGCCCTGGGTCGGGTCGCCAACGCACGCCACGGGGTGAGCGAGGCACGCTTCCACGTGCCCCGCCGCGTCAAGTCGAAGGACCGACCCGGCTGACGGGGCCCCGCTCGGCATCGCGCGCGACGAGGAAGCCGTCGAGCGTGGCGTGCCCGACGGTGTCGAGCCAGCGTCGGATGCCCGCCGCCATCTTGCGTGGCATCATCGGTCCCTCGTAGATCCAGCCGGTGTAGACCTGCAGCAGGCTGGCCCCGGCCTCCAGGCGTGCGATCGCGTCGTCGGCCGTGAAGATGCCGCCGACCGCGATCAGCGGCAGCCGGGTGCGCTCGCGGAGCTGGCGCAACACGTCGAGGGCGATGGGACCCAGCGGCGCACCCGAGAGGCCGCCGGCTTCGTTCGGATCGCTCGGCAGCCCGTCGCGGCGAATCGTGGTGTTCGTCGCCACCAACCCGTCGAGCCCGTGTCGTTCGGCCCGTTCGACGATCGTGTCGAGGTCGGCGGGCTCGAGGTCCGGGGACACCTTGAGCAGCAGTGGCATCGGCCCCAACTCGTCGCGCAGCGCCGCCGCGAGCTCGAGGAGTCCGGACAGCGGGCCGGCCTGCTGCAACGTCCGCAGTCCGGGCGTGTTCGGCGAGCTGACGTTGAGCACCACCAGATCGGCGACCGGCCACACGGCCCGCAGCGATGCTTCGTAGTCTGCGGCGGCGTCCTCGAGGGGGGCAACGCGGCTCTTGCCGACGTTGACCGCAACGGGCGCCGCGGGCCACCAGGAGCGGGCGCGTTCGCGCCGCAACCGTTCGGCCAGCGCGTTGGCGCCGGCGTTGTTGAAGCCCATGCGGTTGATCGCGGCCTTCGATGCGGGCAGGCGGAACATTCGGGGCGGCGGGTTGCCCGGCTGCGCCAGCGCCGTGACGGTGCCCAACTCGGTGTGTCCGAACCCGAGCGCCGGCCAGACGGCGGCGGCCAGGCCGTCCTTGTCGAAACCGGCACCCAGCCCGAAGGGGTTGGGGAACTCGAGCCCGAAGGCGCGCACGCGCAGCCGCGGGTCGTCGACGCCGGTCGTCCAGTGCAGCACCCGCAGGGCACCCGGGTGCGCGGCTGCGAAGGCCAACAGCGCGAACACGCGGGCATGGATCACCTCGGGATCGAGGCGGAACATCACGCTGCGCAGGATGGGGTAGAGGTCCATCAACCGCCTCCAGACGGGCGTCGCCGCGCGGGCCTGAGCTCGATGCGCGAGGGCAGGACCCGGCCCGGGTTGCGCAACACGAACAGGACGGCCTCGGCGACGTCCTCCGCCTGGAGCTTCCAGGCATCGTCCCCGACGCGGCGGCGGGAGAAGTCGGTGGCGACCGATCCCGGCATCACCGTGGCGACCCGCACGCCGAGGTCGCGCAGGTCGTGCATGACCGCCTCCGTGAAGCCGACGAGCCCGAACTTGCTGGCGTTGTAGGCCGCGCCGCCCGCGAACGCGTGGGCGCCGGCCAAGGAGCCGATCGTGACGATCGTGCCGCGGCTGGCGACCAGCGCGTCGAGTGCCGCGCGCACGCTGTGGTAGGGCCCGCTCAGGTTCGTGTCGATGACCGCACGCCAGTCGTCCTCATTCAACTCCTGGATCGGCGCCGTCCTGCCCACGCCGGCGTTGGCGATCAGCGCGTCAAGCCGGCCGAAGCGTTCGCTGGCGACCGCCACCGCATGGCGCAGCGACGCCGGATCGCGCACGTCGGCGGCGACGCCGACGGCCTCGCCGGCCGGGTGATCGGCCGTCAGGCCGTCCGCGACCTCCGCGGCGACGGCCGCGTCCCGCCCGGTCAGCACGACGCGAGCACCCGCGGCCACCAGCGAGCGGCTCACCGCCAGGCCGATCCCGCGCGTCCCACCGGTCACCCACGCGACGCGTCCGCGAAGCTCGTTCATGCCGCGAGGCTACCGCAACGATCGGCACGCGACGCGTGGCGCGGGTCCCGCGTACGCAGGACCCGCCCGCCCGTACGCGGGGCCCGCCGGCCCGCACTCGGGCCGCCCGGCCCGGGCGCCGGGCGACGTGGTACCTTGGCCCCGCCGATGCGACGCCTCACGCTGATCCGCCACGGTCTCACCGAGTGGAATGCCAGCGGTCGCTTCCAGGGCCACAGCGACGTGCCCCTCTCGGCCGCGGGTCGCGCCCAGGCCGTCCTCCTGGCCGGCTACCTCGCCACCTTCCCGGCCATCGACGTCGTGATGTCGAGTCCGTTGGCGCGCGCCGCCGAGACCGCCCGCATCGCGATCCCCGACCGCGAACTGCTGCTCGACGAGCGTCTGCGGGAACTCGACTTCGGCGCCTTCGAGGGCCTGACCCGCGACGTGATCGAACGCGATCCCCGCTGGGACGTGTGGATCCACGACCCCTTCATGCGGGCGGCACCCGGGGGCGAGTCCTACCACCAGCTGCGCGAACGGATGGTCGACTGGCTCGAGGAGACGCGCCTCCGCTTCCCCGACGCCCACGTGGCCGCGGTGACCCACTCCGGCTCCATCCAGACGCTGCTCTCGGCCCTCCTCGGGGTCGAGCGCCCACGCTGGCGCAAGCGCATCTACCTGCGCCACACCAGCGTGAGCCACGTGCTGTTCAGGGGAGAGGAAGCGGTCGTCGAGCGGGTCAACGACACCCGCCACCTGGTGGCCGAGGGTGAGGACCCGCTCGCCGAGTGAACGCGCCGCCCACCCCCGACGTAGAAGGACCGATCCGTCTCCGACTGCCGCCGGTGGCGCGGGAGCGTGGCGGGCTGCAGCGGCGCGCCACGGCGCAGGGCGGCGCCGGGCCGGCCCGTGACGGCACCCTCGTGTTCGAGGGCACGCTCGGCGAGCTGGCGCACGCCCTGCGTACTAGCCGTCTCGCTCCCGCCCAGGTCGACCTCATCTTCGTCGTGCGTGAGGTCCTGGCGCGCTTCGAGGCCTTCGCCTCGCGGGACCTCGACCTCGCCACGGAGGCCCTGCCGGCGGCGGCCACCGTCATCGAGCTCAAGACGCGCCTGCTGCTCCCGCGGCCACCGCGGGCGGCCGAGGAAGACGAGGACCCGGCCCGCGCCGACGCCCTGGCGGCGGTCGCGGCGCTCGAGGCACTGGAGGAGGCGATCGTCGAGCTTCGTGAACGCCGTGAGCGGCGCCGGCACCTGTTGCCGGCGCGCGCCTCGGCCCCGAGCTACCCGCGCAAGCCCCGCCCGCTCGGCGTCCCGCTGGTGCGGTTGGCCGAACTCGCGGCGCGCCTGAGGCCGGGACCCTACTTCGAGCTCGTGCGCGATCGCCTGACGGTCACCGCCGCGATCGGTCGCATCCTGGCCTCGCTGCGCCCCGGCCAGCGGCGACGCTTCGAGGAACTCATCGACGACACCCAGTGGTCCACGCGCACGGTCTACTTCGCGGGGGCGCTCGAACTCGTCCGCGACGGGCGCTGCGAGCTGCACCAGGGCGAGGCGTTCGGACCGCTGGAGCTCGAGGGCCGGTCGGCACCCTAGCCCGCGGGCGCCCCACCCCCGGGACGCGGGCGCCGTCCTAGGCCGCGGGCGCCTCGGCGACGCGCTTCGCCTCGCGCTTGCGCAGGTGCGGGTCGAGATGGCGCTTGCGCAGCCGCAGGTTCTTGGGGGTCACCTCGAGCAGCTCGTCGTCGGCGATGTACTCGAGGGCCTCCTCGAGCGTCAGACGCTTCGGGGGCACCAGGACGATGTTGTCGTCGCTGCCCGCGGCCCGCACGTTCGTCAACTTCTTGTTCTTGCACACGTTGATGTCCAGATCGCCGGGCCGGCTGTTCGCCCCGACGATCATGCCGACGTACACTTCGGTGCCGGGGTCGATGAAGAAGTTCCCGCGGTCCTGCAGCTTCCAGATGCTGTAGGCGAACGCCTCGCCGGGCTCCATGACCACGAGCGAGCCGGTCTGGCGGGTCCGCAACTCGCCGACGTGCGGTTCGTAGCCGTCGAAGACGTGGCCCAGCAGGCCCTCGCCCGCCGTGAGCGACAGGAAGCCGCTGCGGTAGCCGAAGAGGCCACGCGACGGGATCGAGAACGTCAGGCGCGCGCGGCTCTCGCCCTGTTCCATGTCGATCAGCTGGCCGCGGCGCGTCGCGAGGGACTCCATCACCGCGCCCATGGCGTCGACTGGCACGTCGGCCACCACCTTCTCGAAGGGCTCGCTCACCACGCCGTCGATCGTCTTGAGGATGACCTCGGGGCGCGATACCGAGAACTCGTACCCCTCGCGCCGCATCTCCTCGATGAGGATCGACAGGTGCAGCTCGCCGCGGCCCGACACGCGGTACGCCTCGCCGCCGAGTTCCTCGACCCGCAGCGCGACGTTCGTCAGCAGCTCGCGCTGCAGGCGATCGGCGATGTGGCGGCTGGTGACGTACTTGCCGTCGCGGCCCGCGAACGGGCTGGTGTTCGGCGAGAAGGTCACCGCCACCGTCGGCTCGTCGACGCCCCGGAAGGGCAGCGCCTCGACGCGCCCGGGGTCGCACAGCGTGTCGCCGATCTGCACCTCCTCGAGCCCGCTGACCGCCACGATGTCGCCGGCGACGACCTCGGGCGCCTCCACGCGTCGCAGGCCGAGGTGGGTGTAGACCTTCGTCAGGCG
>Ga0180435_10004601_pt1 | contig 13577 bp, 11 predicted proteins | sample SS_ome_3_FD_132467 | JGI IMG/M metagenome (GOLD analysis project Ga0180435, IMG submission 132467) | Hypersaline lake sediment archaeal communities from the Salton Sea, California, USA - SS_3_S_1 metaG | ecosystem: Environmental > Aquatic > Non-marine Saline and Alkaline > Hypersaline >... | reverse complement strand
GAGATAGAGCAGGCGGAGAAATTCACCCATGGCAGCCTGCAGCAAATTGTATTTGTCCAAAGCCCGGTTGAATTTTTCCTGGTAAAAACGGGCCAGCCCCAACTGAGGGATGTTGAAAAATTGCCTGAACTCCTTCTCGTAAATTTCGATCCAGGCCCGAAACGCATTTTCATCGAGATCCTCAAAGGTATACGCTTCGGTCGATTTTCCAATCCGGCCCATCCTCTCGAAGACCTTGTGCTGAAATTCGAGAAAACCGGTGAGGCTGTTTTGAGCCATCCTTACCAGAATTTCGGGAACGGTTCCGGCGCCCTTGAACATCGACTCGATGGCTTCAGGACGGGAGAGGGTCGACGAGAGAATTTGCCAGGTTTGCATGGCAGCATCCATGGAGGAACGGCCCAGACCCGAGGCGCCTTGCGGGGATTCAGTCGGCGGTTTGGCGGCAGCGGCGGCTTTGGACCAGATCTGAAACATGTTTCCCCACAGATCGCCGGTAGTTTTCATCCATGCCGAAAAAAAGTCCCGGCCGCTATCGGTTTCATCTTGCTTTACACTCATCGACAGACCCCCGCATGGCGCTGTAAAGAAACATTTCTGACCGTTGACAGCTGCCAACCGAATATCGAAGGTGAAGACGTTTGTCAATTCGATTGCCCTTCCGGAAGGAGAAGGGCACCCGGGTTGAAAGCCATTCAGCAGCGGTGATCAGCTGGAAGCTGCGCATACATTCAGCAAGGTCAAGAAAAAGATGTCATTGCTTTGGATATCTGGAAAGCAAAATGCCGGAGCTGTGTCTTCCATCAATAATGGGCGTCTGATGAATGCCATATTGCCTGGCGGTGTTTCTGACATTTTGGTTGAGGTAGTCCCAGATCTCGTCCAGAATGATATACCCGTCCGTGTTCTGGTCGGCCTTGCCAATCAGGCCCTGAATAAGAAAATAGGTAAAAACGCCGTGACCGAATTCCTGGACTTCCAGGGACGGCTGCTTGCCGTTTGACGAGGTAATCACGACCCGCCCCTCGCCCTTGAATTCCTTGAACGGATCGTCTTCGACCAGATTTCGAATTTGCCAGCCGCGATTGACGGTTGCAGCGCTGTAGCAGCTGTCCAGGAAGACAATCAGTGTTTTTGATGCGACGCGGTTCAGCATCTGGGAGATGTTGTCATTGCTAATCGCAGTTCCGTATAAATCCTCGATATCGGCATCATAGGTCACCCAGTAGGTGCTTCCGGCTTCAGACGCACCATGGCCTGCAAAATAGATCATCACAAAATCGTTTTCCCGCACGTGCTTTTTCAACCAGCTGCCAAATGCTTTTTCTATGTTTTGCGTCGTCGCCTCTGCGTTCATCAAAACCTTCACGTTCTCTTTCAAAAAAAAACCGTACGTCGGGTCGGTGAGGACATCGTAAACGCCTCGCGCATCAGCGACCGAGTAATGCAAAGGGGGAATCTTCCGGTCCTTGTAGTCCCCGATACCGATGACGATGGCATACCTTCGAAGGGGGGGGCTTGCTCTCTTCGGCTCTGTAGTTGCACCCTGCGCGAGGTCGAATCGTTTGGTTTCAATTGTTTTAGCCACTTCAAACGATACCGCCGACGAATTCAAATAAATGTCAGCAGCAACGATTTTAACGGCGTTTCTGCCGACATGCAAAAACAAATTTTTGGAAAACCGGCCGTTTTCATCGAAGGAAATATTTTCGCCGTTGATCTTTACCCACATCAGCGGCGACGCGTCCTTGACCGATCCCTGGACAAGTATCCCCGTACTGTGGCGCACCGGTCGAATACCGCGCAGTGTCTTCGGATGAAGAACTGATATCTCAGGCGGTGTTGTATCCTTCTGTTGATCAATTTGGACCTTTTCCGCCACGGATGAATTCATGGTTTCCGAAACGGTTTCACGCCACTCTGTCAGCGCCTGGATCATCGCGAAATCGGATTTCTCGAACTCTTTGGTGCGGATGTCCTGCAGGTGCATCAGGTGAACATTCGCCCAGGCATAGTCACCCATTTCAAAACAGGCCCTGGCCAGCTGCAGGCGGGCGAGGTCATAATCCGGCTTGATCCTGACAACCTTTTCAAACACGCTTCTAGACGTTTCGTACCGCCCCAGTTTAAAGTAGGTCATGCCGGTAAAATAATTCAGCATCGGGTCGTCGGGGCGCTGCGCGACGGCTTTGAGAAAATACGGCAATGCCCGTTCATAATTCCCATCGAAGTAGTGTTTTTGAGCCTCGGACATCTCGGAACCGACAGCCGGACCGCACATGACGGCCAGCAGCGCAAAGAAGGAGAGCACTGAACAGGCGCACTTTCTAATTGTCGTCGGCTCAACGAAAGGCATCATTTTCAATCTGATTGAGATCCTGAAGCGGTCTTTTCGGCGCGCCACTCACCGGAAACCTCGTATCTTTCATCATCGCGGGCGACGATTTCCCATGTACCGAAGGCCTGTGTTTTCGACAGGGTCCCTATCATCTTGCCGTTGATGGTCACGGTCCCCTCATCGACAACGGCGGTTCCCCAGATGTCGATATCGCAAATGCCATCCTTGACCCTGCCCTTGATTTTAGCCCGCATTTTCCCGCTGCCGGTACCTCCCTGGTAGTTCTTGATATCTCCCTCGAAATTGCCCTCGATCAAATAAACGTTTTGCTCCTGCTCGGATCTTGAAAAGAACATCTTGAGATCTGCTTCCACCATACCGGTCATCTCACCGGCCCAGGGTTCCCATTCAGAGCCCCGCACGGTCTGGGTAGAGACACACCCGGAAAGCAAAAATAGCGTAAAGAAGACGATGAACCACACAAGAAGACGTAACAAGACGGGTTTCTTCATCGGCAACCTCCTGCGAGGGATAGAGAGAATAACGAATATTTCACCATTTCTGTTGCGCCGCCAAAGTTGAACCGCCCTTAGAGGGCGTTCCGGCGGTTGAATGCGCGCCGCCTCATGCCAGGCCACTGGATATTCTAACATATACCCCCAAATTGATTTAAAATCAAAAAGGGACGGATGATTCAGCATGGACGTAGGAGGACAATGCGGTTCAGCAGGAAGACCGTCAAAAAAAAGCCTAAAACGAGGCTCAACAGCGGGGCGGTCTGCTGAACGGCCAGGGCTTTCCCCAAGTCCTGGCGGCTGACGAGTGCTGTGATGGTCGCCGCCTTGGATGGCAGGTTCATGCCAGCCATGAGGCCCAGCAAAAACACTGCCCCCCGCAGGGCCCAGAGCCGGGCGAGCATCGTGCAGGGCAGCAGCGTCAGAAAAAGGATGCTCCCGATCGCCGCGCTGAACGGTTCCGGTATCGGGCAGCCCCTGTCCGTCACTTCAAACTCCTTAAGCTCGACTGGTGGTCGACAGCTCAACCATTTTGTCCATCCTGTTTAAGACAGCGGGCACATATCATTCCTTTGGTGTCGCCTGATGCAAATCGGCTGCGGCAATCCGTATAATGCTCGCCGTACCAGATGTCTGCCAGACCCTCTCTGGCGAGATTCCCCATCATACTGTGCTGCTCCCAATCTGCGCAGCATTGCACCATTCGCCCATCATAAAGAATGAAAATCTGCTCCATCAGCCGCTGGCACCACGAAAAAATTTTCATACTGTCGTGATTGACAGGCGATCCCTGAATACGGTTCGGGTCGACCCGGTTTTCGAAATATTCAATGTTCAACTTGATACCCCGTTTCTGCCAATGGCGTCTCATTCCAATAACTTCCGCCCCCCCCTTGTTTGTATCGATCATAGCGATTTCAAGCTGCGGAAATATATAGCCGCCCCGTATTTTCAGCTCCATGAATCGATCGATGTTGCGCAAGGTTCTATCAAGCGGCATTCCCATGACATGATAGTATGTCAACGCGTCAAGGCTCTGCACTGAAATTTTCAGCTTCTTGAGACCCGAATCCAGCAGGCCGTGAGCCATGTGGTCTGTCAAAAGAACACCATTGCTGATGACCTTGACGTACTGTGGCTTTTTGATACGCGCACTGATATACGCCACCCGCTTCGGCAGATCGGGATCGAGCAGCGGCTCATTCATCAAATACACCGAATACCGGCGAATCCCGAGCGCGATACTTTGGTCCACAATCGATCGATAAAGGTTCCAGTCCATCCGTCGCCCGGAGGGGATGGTGCGTCGGGTTTTGCCGTTGGGGCAAAATATGCAGCTGGCATTGCAACCGGTGACTGTCTGGATTTGGACATGATCCGGCACAGGTGGGACCAAATGGGGTCCGCCCGATTTTATGGGACGTCTGTTCATCAATCCTTTCTGACTGAATCACCCATCCGACGTTATTGGGCCAAATAGCCGCCGTCGACGGTAATGACGGCCCCGGTCGTGTAGGCGGCGGCTTGAGAAGCGAGGTAGAGGACGGCGCCGACGATTTCAGATGGCGTCCCGAATCGTCGCATGGGGATCTGTCTGATCAAACTCCGGTAAACCTTTTCGTCATTCCGGAGCCCTTCGGTCAGCGGCGTCTTTAAATAATGGGGCGCAACGGCGTTCACCCGGACATTGTGCCGGGCCCATTCAAGTGCGAGGCTTTTAGTCAGCAGAACCACACCGGCTTTGGATGCAGCGTAGGACGGAGCCCTCGTGACACCCGTAAAAGCGGCAGTCGTGGCAATGTTGACGATGCTGCCGCCCCCGTTATCGATCATCAGCCTGCCGACGTGCTTGCAGCAAAGAAAGGTACCGGTCAGGTTGACACCGACGATATGGTCCCACTCGGTCCTGGACAGAGCCTCCGTTGCTGTGTAGCTCAGTTGGGAAACGCCGGCGTTGTTGACAAGGATATCGACCCGGCCGAATTCGGAAACCGCTTTTTCGACAAGGCCTTCGATTTGATCCTCCTGGGTGACATCCGCCTCGAGTGCAACGTGTCGGGCGCCTGCCCCCTTGACAGCAGCGGCAGTTTTTTCGGGATCACGGATATCCGACAGGACGACATTGGCGCCATTATGAGCAAACGCTGTCGCAATTTCCCTGCCGAGCCCCCGGGCCGCCCCGGTGACCACCACGGTCTTGTCTTTAACGGAAAAGAGTTGCTCAATACGCATCGGTGGCATTTTCTTTGCCTATTCTGCACTGCAGCGATTTCTGGTCCGGATACCCCATGATCGGTTCGCGGCAGTCCACGTCGGTCAGCAAATTCGCGTTGGCATCGCCGCCCCAGCCGTGGGGGACGAGCACCACCCCTTCGGCCACCCGGTCGTCCACACTGGCCTTCATCTTGACCTTGCCCCGGTTGGTCTCAACCACGACCGGATCTCCGTCTGCAATATCGTATTCTGCGGCCGTTTCAGGACCCATCTCGGCCAGCGGGTGCGGTGAGCGTTTTCGCAGCGCTTCCACGTGGTGGTGCTGGCTGTGGGTATAGTACAGGTTCCGGTTTCCAACCGAGAGGATCAGCGGGTATTCGTCCCGAAAGGCCTTGTCGCCACGCACCGGTCCTCTCTCGGGCTCCAGGTAGGATGGAAGCGGGCTGAAGCCGGCCTGCTCCAGCGTATCGCTGTAGATTTCGATCTTTCCGGAGGGCGTGCGGAAAAACCCTTCCGGGTTCTCATATGTCTTTTCGGCGTAAAACGTCCCTTCCGGTTTTTCGTTCAAAAGACAGTCGAACGAAAAGCCGCTGGGTTCGATCATGAAGGAGACGAATTCCTCCTCGGTCGCCCAGGGGAAATTCTCCCCTATTCCCAAGCGCCTGCCAAGCCCGGTCAAAAAACGCCATTCCGACCGGCTCTCCCCCAGCGGCTCGATGCACTTTTTCCTGAGCATCAGAAACGGCAGGCAGTGACAGACGTTGTAGGTGTAGGCGATGCCCCACTTCTCCAGATGGGAGCAGGCCGGCAGCACGTAGTGGGCCGCGCGGGCAGTTTCGGTCAGGAAGAGTTCGTGCACCACCAGCAAATCGAGTTTTTCGAAAGCCGCCTTGAACCGGCTGCTGTCGGGCATGGAAACCAGCGGGTTCCCGCCGATGACCAGGAACGCCTTCAGCTTGTCCGGAATGCTCTCCGGGACCATGGTCACGATGCCATAGGGCGCTTTCCGACCCCAGAGGTCGACAAAGAGCGGGTACCGGTCGCCTCCCAGGGGTTCGCCTTCCACGCTGTATCCGGGATGACCGAACCTGGGCGGCGGGCTCGTCACCCAGCCGCCCGGCACGTTGATGTTGCCGGTGATGGTCTGCAGCACCGCAAAGGCACGGCTGTTCTGGGTGCCGTTGGCCGTCTGGTCCTGGGTGCAGGTGCCCTGGAAAATACTGGCGCCCCTGGTGGTCGCGAACAGCCGCGCCAGCGCCCTGACGTCGTCCGCCGCTATCCAGGTGACTTCCTCCGCCCATTCGGGGGTATAGGGCTTTACATGGGGGACCAGTTTGTCGAATCCAGTGGTGTGCCGATCGATGAAATCCCTGTCGTAAAGGTTCTCCTCGACAATCACGTGCATCATTGCCAGTGCGAGGGCACCATCCGTTCCCGGCCGGATTTTAAGGTACATGTCGGCCTTGTCGGCGATGGGGATACGCTTGGGGTCGATCACAACGACCTTGGCCCCTTTTTTCACGTTGTTCTTCATGAAAAATTTGAGCGGGAAATCGGACTGGTCGGGGTTGTGCCCCCAGAGAAGATAGAGATTTGAATCCGGCTCCTCGGTGGGATAGCGCCCGAACGTCATCTGCCGTGTTCGGATGCGCATGCGGTAGCAGATGCTTTCCACCGAGAAAAAATTCGGCGATCCGTAGCCGGACCGCAGCAGGTGGACCAGGGTCGACATCTCCAGGTTCTCCACCCCGATGGAGCCGCAGAAAAGCCCGAAAACCTGCGGACCGAATGCTTCTTTCAGGCGGGTCAGCTTTTCGGCAATCTCGTCCAGCGCCTGATCCCAGGAAATCTCTTCAAAGTCTCCATTTCGGCGTTTGAGCGGTTTCCTCAATCGCTCGGGACTGTATACGACATCCAAGGCGTTGGCGCCCTTCGGGCACAACCGCCCCTTGTTCAGCGGGTGCGAAGCCAATCCCCTGATTTTGACGGCCTTTCCATTCTCGACCGTCACCCGGGTGCCGCAGCTGTGGTAGCAGAGCGTACAATCGGTAAAAACCTCTTTTCGATCCTCCATTCCGGTCACCTCTCACGATCCATTCGATTGCCTTCTTACCTTTTCCCGACGCTCGTCATTCTTCGCCAGCTCCGCCAGTCCGCCTTCACCGAATTTCTTGATCTTGACACCACCGGAAAGGCGTGGAAAATCATCCATGACACAAAGTTCGTCCGGCAGTTTGTGAGTGGCGATCTTGCCCTTCATGAAGTCACGAATTTCACCCAGGGTCAGGCTCTGCCCCTCTCTGGGGATGACGCAGGCACAGGTAGACTCGCCCAGAACCGGATTGGGGGTTGCAACGATGCAGACCTGTTCGATGGCCGGATGCTCCACCAAAAGCGATTCCACCTCGAAGGGCGTGATCTTGTACCCGCCGCGATTGATCAAGTCCTTGGTTCGACCGAAGATCCGGATGTAGCCGTTGGCGTCGCGGGCGGCCAGATCGCCCATGTGCAGCCACCCGCCGATGATTTGTTTGCGGGTCTCCTCCGGCCGCTCCCAATAGCCCTTCATCATGTGCCATCCGGAAAGCGTCAACTCACCGGTAACACCGTCATCAACTTCTTCGTGCGACACCGGATCCACGATGCGGACCCGGGTGTCCTTCACCGGCAACCCGACATAGCTTTCTCGAATGTCCAGCGGCGAGGGATGCGGGCACATGATCCCCAGCCCCGGACCCACCTCCGATGCGCCCCAAAACGAGGTCAGATAGATGCCCATTTCTTTCTCGACCCGGGAGATGAGCCCTGCCGGGGCGATCTGACCGGCGATCATTCCTGCCCTCACGGAGGACAGATCATATTTTCCCCGGCTGGGATGATTGAGCTCGAGAATATAGTGGGCCGGTGCGGCCAGTTGCAGGGTCACCCTCTCTCGCTCTATCAGTTGGAAAGCTTTTTCGACCTCAAAATTCTCCATCAGCACGACGGTGGCCTGAAGCAAAATGGGCTGAATCAGTATGGCGCCACAGCCGTAGGAATGGCTCATGGACAGAAATCCGATGAACACATCGTCCGCGCCGGCGTTGACGCCCCGCGAGTATTCGTATCCTCCGCGCACGGCCGCGTGATGGCAGATCATCGCCCCCTTGGGGGTGCCCGTCGTACCGGACGTATAGAGAAACATGGCGATGTCTTCGGCGGGATCGATAGTGCACGGGGAATAGGTCTTGCCCGAGCCGCTTGCTATCAGATGATCGAAATCGCAAACGCCTGCCCCCCGGCCCTGACCAACCGCGATGATGTTCTTAAGGTGAGGCAGCCCGCCCTGCACATCCAGCATGTCGTCGAGATAGCTGTGGCCGTGAGACTCGGAAAAAATAAACACCCCTTTCGCTCTCGCGTTATCGAGCACGAATCGGGCTTCGTTCTTCCGATAAATAGCGTTGATCCAGATTGCCCAGGCACCGAGCTTTTGAAGCGCGTAGAAGGCCACGACAAGCTCGAGCGAATTTTTCATGTAGATGGCGACGCGGTCGCCTTTTTGATAGCCGAGCTCCGCCAGGCCGGCCGCCAGGGCGTCGGTCATTTCATCCAGTTCCCGGTAGGATATTCGGCGGTCGCCGTCGACGACGGCCGTTTTGGTGGGGACTGAGGCTGCACTTTTCCTGAGAACATCGCAAACTGACAAACCACTCAGCGCTTCCATAGTGGATATCCCCTTTTGTTGTTCCGTTTGCCCCTACCGATTCGCACCATAGTCCATAGAGAATTCAATCATCGCCTTCACATTGGCCGCTTTGGCCCCCTGCATGCCGGCGCCGGTGGAAAAAATAAAGCCACCACCCTCACCGGCAGAATCAATGAGCTGCCTGCAATATTGGGTGACATCGTCGGTTGTGCCGGTGCAGAGCAGGTCAAGGGGTACGTTGCCCGCGATACAGGAAACCTGCCCGACGGTTTCTTTCGCTTTTGACATATCCGTTGCGTCAAACCACCAGATCGCACAGCCCCTGGGTAAATCACAGATAGCCTCGAGCCGCTGATTGTAGCCGCCCTCGGCAAAAAGCAGCGGGACGAGCCCCGCATCGCAGAGACCGATCACCACCTTGCGAAGACTGGGCCAGTAGAACTTTTTGAACTGTTCGTCCGACATGAAGCCATCAGCCCCTTTGTGCAGTGGAATGAGGGGGATCATATGGCCGGATGCGCCGCACGACCGGACGCCGGCTTTGATCATGAACGGCACCAGGCGGTCACAGGCTTCGATGACTTCATCCGGGTGTCGGAACATGTCCATCATAATCCCGCGGGTGCCGCGCAGGCTGTCGCCGATCAGGTCGAAGGGTGCTTTGGTAATGCCGCCAGTGAATGAAGGAACCCCGCGGGCCATTATCTGAAGGCTGATCCGGCCCATGGCCCGACCCCATTGCAGGGCTTCGTCGCCGGCTTCGGCCAGTTTTGTAAAAGCCTGCTGAACGGCCTCATTGCCAAAAGGCACGACGGCCGGCGGCACCATCGGAATTTCATGAACCGGCGGCAGCAGCGGCATATCGGCAAGAGATGCCAACTCCCCGAAGATTTTCGGCAAATAGACCGTCATGAAGAAACCGGTGGGATCGTCGATCAGATCCTGATACGCGTCAGCCTGCATGTATTCGCCTTCGACGAATTGATACTCCTGGTCATCCCGCAGGCTGCCGCCGGCCCACCGGTACAATTTGAAGTCCAGCGATTCCAGCACCCTGCCGGGTACGACGCCCCTCGGTCCGTAAAATATATCGCAGGGAAAGTCGAGGTGAAATTTGTCCCAGGCAGCTGACAGTTTTTCATAGTCATACATGGCCTCCCGCCAACTGATGCCGGCATGTTCGATGGGGAAATGTCCGGCCGAAGGCGCAATCGGAATCCGTTCGGGCGCTTTTTCAAGTTCGATGGCATCCTTGATTAGAGTGACCCTCTGTTGATACACAACTTTGGCCTCATCGGATTCGAAAGGAATATTTTCACCGGCCAACCAACGGGAGAAGTTCTCCTCACGATTTTCGCCGGCATCGTTCGAAAGCTCACACCATCTTTCCTTCATCTTCAGACCTCTATCCATCAGGCATCCATCCACTTTTTGGCCAGCCTCACCCCGGCAACGGCATCCTCCCCATAGGCATCGGCACCGACATATTCACGGACCTTTTCTGACATCTGCCCCCCGCCGATCATGATTTTGACCCGGTCGCGCTGCCCGGCCTTTGCTATCGTCTCGATCGTTTCTTTCATGGCATCATACGCCAGCGTCAGCAGTCCACTCAAGCCGACCACCGCGGGTTGAAAGCGCTCGATTTCCGCGACAAACCTGTCCGGCGATACATCGATCCCGATATCGTTCACCTCGAACCCGTTCACGTCCAGCAGAAAGGTGACGATGTCCTTGCCAATATCGTGAATGTCGCCTTTTACGGTGCCCATCAGCACCCTGCCCTTTTTTTCCGTCCCGGCATCTCCCTGCAACTTCGGTTTGACCAGCCTCGAGATCTGCTTCAGGATCTCACCGGCCATGATCAGTTCCGGCAGGAAATACCGACCGGTCTCGAACCGTTCGCCAACCGTCTCCATCGCCCGGGTGCAGGTATCGAGAATTTTCAAAGGGTCCTCTCCCTGTGCGAGCAGTTTCCCGACGATATCGAGTGATTCCTGCTCCCGCATGTTGCTCATGGCGTCGAGTAGTTTGTCCGACATGCCCATTCTCCCGTTCTCCGGTTCGCACTCGGAATGGCCTCTTCAATCGCGGTGACATACCAAGCGTCCGCCTTCAAGAAGCATCAGCTTTATCCAGGCAGCCTCTCTGGATGCGTCTCACCTTGTCGAGAAGATCGATTTTTTCGACTCGGTTCAAGTCTTTCAACATGATTCTCAGCCACCCGTCTTTCTCCTTTTCAATCTTTCCAAGGGTCGCTTTGCCTTTGGCTGATATTTTAAGAATCTTCACCCGCTCGTCACCGGGATCTGATTTTCTGGTGACAAACCCCTCCCTGACCAGCCTTTTGGCGATACCCGTGATATTGGCCCCCGGCACAAGCATGATCCCGCTGATGTTGCCAATCTTGTTCTGCCCGTCCTTGGAAGCCTCGAGGACTCTCAGCACATTATACTGCGGAAAGGACAATCCGTACTTTCTGAAAACAGCTGAGTGAATGCGTTTGAAGGTTTCGGCCAACCGCACGATTCCCATCAGGACTTTTTCGTCCGTACTGAGATTGCTCTTGTAATTTCTCTTGTTCATTGCTGGTGCCTTTGGGAGGAATACAGAATTCGGTTTGAATAATCGCTTAATATATTGAATTTGCACACCGGTTGCAACAACTGGTCGGAAGTTTTATTTCCGACCTGTCAAGATGGGTCAGGGGGTGTCGAAATAGATAAAATCGCCCTCGCACCCAGAATTTTGTTGACACCGGTATAATATTTAACATATTGAATGTCAACACATTGAATGCTTTTCAGCCCGGAGCCCAGTTTCGGGTTCAGCCCCTGCCAGATACGCAGATACATCCGAAGCGGAGGCAACTTTCATGACAGACAGGCTGTTGCTGAAAGAACTGAGCCGCTATCAGCTCGGCACATTCGCCGACATCATTTACCGCAATGCGCTTCTGTATCCCGACAAGGAAGCCTTTGTGTGCGCGTCGGAAAGGATCAGCTTCAAGCAGTTCAACGAAAGGGTGAACCGTCTCGTAAATGGCCTCAGGGAATTGAACGTCCAAAAGAGCGAGGTCATCGGCATTCTGTCATGGAACCGGCTCGAAAGCACCGAGGTCTTCGGAGCGGCCATGAAGGGCGGATACATCCTCGCCCATTTCAATCCGCGGCTGAAAGAGCAGGAGCTCATTCACGTCATAAACGATTCCAAAGCAAGCGTCCTGTTTATCGGGCCCGATCTCGTTGAAACCGCAGATCGCATCTCCAGCCAACTATCCCACGCAAAAAGTTTTCTGGCTTTCGGCAACGCAAAGAAACACATGAAAACCTACAGTGAGTTGTTGGAAAGCCATTCGGCCGAAGAGCCGGACTCGAGGGTCACGGAACAAGATCCATTGGTCATCTTTTACACCAGCGGCACCACCGGGGTTCCACGCGGTGCCATCTACACCCATCAACAAAAGATGGAAAATACCGTTATGAAGGCCCTGGATATCGGTCTTGAATACGGGGATCGGCATCTGGTGATCCTGCCCATGTTTCACATCGGTGGGGACAGTCACATCTGGCCGTTTTTCATCACCGGCGGATGCAATGTCATTTTTCCCGAACCCTCCTTCGATCCCGCCGCCAGCCTGCAGACTATCGTCAAGGAACGAATCACGGATGTTCACATCGTACCGACTCAGCTGGTGTCGCTGCTGAACCTGCCGGAAATAGAAAAATATGACCTGGGAGAACTGAAGCGCATCTGGTATGCCGCCTCCCCCATGCCGGTGGAGGTTCTCAAACGGGGGCTTGCCTTATTTGGCCCGATTTTCATGCAAGGGTACGGGCAAACCGAATCAGGCCCCCACACGACGGTTTTAACCAAAAACGCCCACCGGATGATCAACAATTCCTCTGCGGAGCAAACAGTGCTCGCCTCCTGCGGACAGCCCTGCATGGGCGTCCATATGCGAATCATCGACGAAACCGGGAAGGATGTCGAAGCGGGGCAAATTGGAGAAATCATCATCGAGGCCGGACGCAACATGACCGGCTACTGGCGAAATCCCGATGCCAGCGAGAAAGCAGTCAAAAATGGATGGCTGTACACGGGAGATATGGGGTTTTACGATGAGAGGGGCTTCATCTATATCGCTGATCGCAAAAAGGACATGATTGTGACGGGTGGCGAGAATGTTTACCCGAAAGAGGTCGAGGAAGTCCTTTACCGGCACCCGGCTGTCATGGAGGCGGCGGTCGTTGGAATCCCGGATGACTATTGGGTTGAGCGCGTCCATGCCATCATCGTGCTCAAAGAGGGACAGCAGGCCACCGCAGAAGAGATCATTGACTTCTGCAAAAAACACATTGCTCATTACAAGTCTCCCAAGGGAGTAGATTTCGTGAACACCCTGCCAAAGAACCCCCAGGGCAAAATCCTGAAAAAAGAAATTCGCAAGCAGTACAGGGCGGAAAAAGGATCATGAAAGACAGCATCTAAACAGGAGCGTCTGAATGCCGGAACCGAAATTCGTCAAAACCGTCTGTCGCAGCTGTCATGGCGGCTGCGGTGTGATTGCACATGTACGGGACGGAAAGGTCGTCAAGGTGGAGGGTGACCCCTCCTCGCCTATCAGCCACGGCTCGATGTGCTCAAAAGGTCTGGCCATTACCCAGCTGGCCTATCACCCGGACAGGGTCCTTTACCCAATGAAAAAAACCGCCGCCGGCTGGAACCGCATCAGCTGGGATGACGCCCTCGATACGGTGACCGCAAAATTCAAGCAGGTCGTTGCCGATTACGGTCCGGAGGCGATCATCGTCGGTCAGGG
>Ga0180435_10004600_pt1 | contig 13581 bp, 9 predicted proteins | sample SS_ome_3_FD_132467 | JGI IMG/M metagenome (GOLD analysis project Ga0180435, IMG submission 132467) | Hypersaline lake sediment archaeal communities from the Salton Sea, California, USA - SS_3_S_1 metaG | ecosystem: Environmental > Aquatic > Non-marine Saline and Alkaline > Hypersaline > Sediment... | reverse complement strand
GCCCCCAACGGGTTCACCCCGTTGGAGCGCATGGTCAGTCAGCTACACGGCCGCCCCCCCAACCCCCGCCCCCAACGGGTTCATCCCGTTGGAGCGCATGGTCAGTCAGCTACAGGCTCCCACGACACGAGGTCGTGGTGGGCCATGGGGGTGGTCGGCGAGCCGGCCATCCACCGGGCCGAACTGGTGATCGGGACGATGGTGATACTGCGCCACCCCTTGGCGCAGTTGAAGGCATCGGTTGAGACGACAACACAAGGCCGTCGCCCGGACTCCTCCGAACCGGAACGAGGCGTCAAATCGACAAAATACACGCTTCCTCTCACCACTCCGTCTCCCGCAGCACGGTTTCGCTCACCGTCTCACCGGTCCCCTCGACGAACTCCCCACTGTGAGGGGCCATGCGCTCCGCATATTCCCGCATCCGCTCGAACTTGTCCCGCCTTCCCTGGTTGGGATTTCCGGGACACCCACTCATCCAGCCCCGCAGCATCCAAAAGAGGCCCGGGAATCGGGGCGTTCGCAGGCTGTTTTCTCAATAACGTGGGTGTCCCGAATCTCCGTGCGGCTGTCCTCCACGAAGGTCCTGGTCGTCCTCGTGCCATCGATCTCGTATTCGATCACGAGCTGCTTGACCCTGCGGTGGTGCGGGTCGCCGAAGTGCCGGTTGTAGCCGCCCTGCAGCTCGACGCATCGCCTGCCCGGATCGAACAGCGACCGGACCATCGCGGTCACGTCCACCTGCTTCTGGTCCGACCCGTAGACCGCCCTGAGGATCTTCACGACCGGCTGTTCCTTCTGGCAATTCCCGGGGCGAGGAGGGTGAGAAGAATGAGTGGATTATCCTGTTTCACTTGGTTGTCCTTCCTGGTTGATGGTCGCTTGCCGGGTTCGTGATTCCCTCGGCAGACCCAGGTTGTCGGCGAACGCATCGCCGCCGTCGGCCGTCCGTGCGATGAAAACCGTCACCGTCGTCACGCCGGCGCCGGTGGTGAAATCCACGGTCTTCCGCTCCCAGCCCTGGTCCGCGCAACTGGCCGTCGCGTCCGCGCCGCCGGAGCCGCTGACGCCGAAGGTCACCGGCGACTTCCCGTCAGTCACCTTGAACCAGCCCGAGAGTTGATATCTCGTCTTCGGCTTCAGTCCCTCGACGGCCTGCTCGATGCGGACCCTGCCCGTCAGTTTGAGTTCATGATTGGAGGTTCCCGTCTTCTCGGCCGCACCCCGGCCGAACTCGTTGCCCCAGCCGTTCCCCTTGCTCGTCCGTGCCTTGCCTTCGCCGCTCACCGTCCAGCATTCAGTCGACCCCAGTTCGAAGGCCGCGTTGCGGATCGCGTTGCCGCACGCGACCTCGGGCATGTCGACGTCGACCTCGGGCGGGTTCCTGAAGTCATGACCGGCCTTCCAGGCGGGCAGGCCGGACGGGCACGCGCCGAGGTCCGGCGCCTCGCCGTCCGGGGCGGCCGTGATGCCGGCCAGCGGCACGCCGGCCCCGCGCGCCCTGGAATCCGGCCTCAGCTGGAAGTCGCCCAGTTCGGGGTTGCCGAGGCCCGGGTTCGGGTCGATCAGGTTCGGCTCGACGACGACGTGCGGTGGCAGCCTGATGCCTCGGGCGGTGATGTTGTTCTGGAAGCGGCAGCCGAACATGTCGTTGCGGCGGCTGTGGTCGAAGGTCGAGATCCCGCCGCACTTCCAGAGCGTGTTGTTGTGGCAGAGCATGAAGTACGACGGGTTGTTCACCTGGATCGGCACGCCACGGACGTTCCAGACGATGTTGTGGTGCACGATTGCGTTGTGGCTGCAGTGGTCGAAGTAGATCCCGGCGCCGTGGCCGTGCGCCAGGTTGTCATGGACCCGGTTGTAGCGGATGACGGTCCCCATGAAGTCGGTGTTGTGGCCGTAGGTCATGCCGAGGTCCGAGGTCAGCCAGCCCGCATGCGAGAGGTCGTTGTGCTGGATCAGGCTCTCCATCAGGCCGTGGAGCGTGCAGACGTCGCGGCCCGAGTCACGGATCGTGTTGTGGCTGATCAGTTGCCGGCGGCCGGAGAGGGAGGCCGTGCCGTTCCATTTGCCCGCGTAGTTTCCGTCGTGGATGAAGCAGTTGATCAGGCGGTTGTCGTGACCCTCCATGCGGATCAGGCTGCCCGACGAACAGGCCAGCTCGCAGCTGTTCAGTTCGATGTGATGGCCCCTGACAAGCACCGTGCCGTTTCCGCTGACGTCGTTCACGTAGGAGTGCCCGATGTGCTCGCCCCTGACGTTGCGGAAGAGCAGGTGGCTGCTCCCGGCGTCGGTCAACACGCCGCCGGCACGGAAGCGCAGGCCCCGGATGCGGATGTGCGAGCGCCCCGAGAAGTCCATCACGTGGATTCGCCGCTTGGCTTCGATGCCCAGCCCATTGGGATCCCTGCCGCCGGGCGATCTGAGCAGCAGGCATTTCCGGGCGCGGTCGAAGATCCATTCGCCGTCGGCATCAAGGGCCGTGCGGGTGCCCATCAGGACGTACTCGTTGCCCTTGCGCGGCGTGTACCACTTGTTGGGTTGAGGCTTCTCGAAGGTGAGGGTCTTCGTCCTCGCATCGAAACCGGTGACGGTCGCGCTCCAGCAATACCAGCGTGCGCCGCCGGCGCACCAGAGCACGGCGCCCTTCCAGAAATCGTCGCCGCCGGGCAGATCGGGGTCCACGATCGTGCCGGCCGAGCCGGACTCGACGACGGCCCGCACCGGCTTCAGCAGGCTGCCCGGGCTGTTGGGCCAGCGCGCTTCGGTGAGCATCCGGCCGCCGGCGAAGAGCTGGTTCTGGTCGGCGAGGTCCCACGCGAGGGGTGCCTTGAACAAACCATCATCCGCGGCCTGCCAGTTGACGACGGGGTCGGCGCCGCTCAGGCAGGCGTCTTCACCGGGTTGCGCCTCGAAGGTGATCGGTGCATCCGGCGTGCCGTCTCGCTGGGGTTTCAGGACTTCGCGATAGACCCCCTTGCGGAGGCGGCAGGTGTCACCGGGCCGGACGGTCGCTCCGGCCTTGGCGAGCGTCCTCCACGGGCCGTCGGTCCCGTCCGCGCTGGGTTCCGCGAGCCGTCCCGACCATGCGTCGTCGCCCGCGGGCGAGACGTAATAGACCGGTTTTCCCGGGGCTCCCGGGTTGGCGTTGTCCCCGTCCGGCGCGACATGGAAATCCGCTCCGGCCAGGGCACCCGCACCCGCCAGAAGCATCGGGACGCCTGCAATCGGAATCCTCATCATTCATTCCCCCATACGGACTTCAGGCGATGGATATTCAGGTCGCGGATGACGGCCCGGCCGCCTTCCGAGGACGCTTCGAACGCGGGCTTGCGGCGGTCCGCCCGGAGTCCTGCCATCAGGAAGGCGCGGCCGTCCTGTTCGCAGATGTCGATCACGCCGCGATCGACGAGAATACGCAGCTTGAGCTTGCCGCCCGCCGGCACCGGCCGGGCTCCGCGGCCCTCGCCGTAGCGCAGGCGGTGTCCCCACACGCCGAGCTCGACCCTGGCGGCCGCGGCGAGGTCGACCGTCAGCTCGATGTCCATCAGTTCCCAGGGCAGATCCGTGATCCCGAGCGGCGCGCTCGCGAGGTCCGCGTCCGGGTAGGTCCGCATTTCCGTGCGCAACCCCTCGATCTCCCGCGCCGGCTCGGCAAACAGCTGCACGCCCTTGTCCGTGGTCCGCAGCGTCAGTTCCACGGGCAGCGAGATCATCTGCCGGAAGGGCGCGCCGCGCGGACCGATCCGGAGCCAGCTCATCTGAACCCGGCGCAGCAGACCATCGGGCGCGTTGCCGAACGTCTGAGTGCCGTAGATCGGTCCGGATACCGTGCGGCCCCTGCCGCCCCCGGGAGAAAAGCTTGTGCCGTCAAAATCACCGATCATATAGTCGCCTTTCCCATTAACGAGCACCCACTTGGTCTTTTTCGGATCGCCATCGACGCGGAGCTTGAAAATGTCGGGGCAGTCGTGCCCGAGCCTCGCCCGGCTCTCGCGGGTCCAGTCCCTCAGGTTGGTGGACGAGTAGAACTCGTATCCGCCGCCGAGAGCGAATGCCATGATCCACTTGCCGCTTTCGTCATGGTGGAAGACCTTCGGGTCGCGGTTCCTGCCGGTGATGCCCGGGACGGCGGGTTTGTCGATGTGCGTCCAGGTCCGGCCGCGGTCGGTGCTGACCGCCATGCACTGGTCGCTGGAGTCGACATCGAAGTCGTGGCGGAGGAACCGGTACGGCTTGCGGCGCGTGTAAAAGGCGATCATGGTCTTCTCCCGCCCCTGCTGGAAGCCGGCGACGTTCCCGGCATCGACGATGGCCGACCCGGAGTAGTTCTGGCCGCGTTCGGGATCGACCCCCAGCGCGATGGGCAGGTGTTTCCAGTGGAACAGGTCCTTGCTGACCGCGTGCCCCCAGTGCATGTTGCGGCCGATGTCTCCGCCGCGGCTCGGGTCGTGCTGATAGAACAGGTGGTATTCGCCGTCGTAGTAGACCGTGCCGTTGACGTCGTTGTTCCAGCCCTGGATGGGCGTCAAATGGAACTGGGGCCTGCCCGGTTCGTTGAGGCGGTTGTCGAGCCCGCGGATGACGTCGTCCAGAACCGCGCCGCCCAGCGGATCGGCCGACGCGCTCCAACCCGCCATCGTCAGCGTGACATCTTTCCCCTGCCACAGCTCGAGGTCGATGAACTGCCAGAACTCGGCGTCGTCTTCATCGACGACCGACATGCAGATCTCCTGCACGACCCGCCCGGCCACGATCAGCTTCACCGCATCGTCGGGGAAGGCGCCGGTCGCCGGGATGTTCAGGTAGCGCCTGTCGGCGCGAAACGCACGCCTCCCGGAGAACCGCCTGATGATCGCACCTTTTCCATCCATCACCGGACCGTCCGCCGGCGCGTCGGCGCCCCGGAAACTGCCCGCCGCGATCCAGCCGCCGAACAGATCCTGCTCGTCGTGGATACGGAGACGCCCTTCCTTCCCCTTCAGCGCCCGCACGTCGAAGGTGCAGCGGGTGAACTGGTCGCCCCGCGGCAGCGCCTGGCGGACAACCTGCCCGTCGACGAGGAGGTTCACGGCAAAGATGCCGTCGCAGGCGGGGCCGCCGCCGGCGAGCTGGAAGGTGATGTAGTCCTTGTCGATGACGAACGGGACGGATGTCAGACGGCCTTTGGCCCGGTTCATGATCTCCGGATGGAACGAGTTGGCGAACACCTTGTTGTCACAGCCCGACAGCTCCGGCTGGTTGTAGAGGTGCGGGTGGCGCTTCCAGTTCTGGCTCAGTCGCTTTTCGACCGACCCGGTCCCGTCCGCTTCCGGAACAATCCCTTTTCCGGTCGGCCCGCCCTCGAAGGCCATTCCCTCGAGGGACCAGTTCTCGAATGTGCCCCGCTCGAATCCGCTGTTTTCGAACAGCGGCGAGGCGGCCGCGGTTCCCGCGCAGAGGACCAGGGCGGGCAACAGCGTGACGTGTGGCATCAATGTGTGTCGTGTCATGGTTATCTCGCTACCGCTGCCGCCGTGCCGACCGTGTCCGTCGGCCCGGTGAAACCCGGCCCTCCGGCGGCGACGTAGCCGTGACTGGCGCCCGACTCAGCGGGACTGACCCAGAAGGCGTACAGCGCACCGTTGGTCAAATGAAAGCGGAAGCGGACCGGTTTGCCCGCGAGGGACGACAGGTCGCCGGCCTGCCCTGAGCCTGCCGAACGGGCGCCCTTCCACGTTACGCCGGTCAGCGTCTTGTTGCAGGATACCGGCCTGCAGTTGGCCGCCGTGAACGGCTCGATCGCCTTGCCATCCCCATCGAGCACCTCGGCCATTAACTCGCCCCGGGGACAATCGACATTGACGAACAGGTGGCTGCCGCTGAACGTCACCGGCCGCGTCGTCAGCGTTCCCGCCTGATCCGCGGCGTTCATCGAGGCAAAGCCGTCCCGGCGCAATACGGCCAGGCCGGTGCGGCCTTTGCCGTGCCCGCCGGTGGCATCCTTCTCCCTGCCCGACACATGGAAGTACAACCGGTCGCCGACAACGAGGCACCCGCCGCCGGCGGACTGGATATTGCCGAAGTTCCACGATCCCTCCTTCCAGCTGGCCGGGATAAATGGCCGGCGGCAGGGGCGATCCCAATGGAACCCGTCGCGGCTGAAGCCCAGCAGGATGTCACATCGTTTCTGCAGCCCTTCCCGGTTGACCGTGCGGTTGTCCGGACCGGTCCAGATGGCGAAGAACCCGAGCATCAGGCTCTCGTAGGGCGTGGCGTCCAGGTTGTACAGCTCCGGTTTGATGCCCCTGTATTCGTCAACCGGATTGCGCGGATCGAGATCGTCGGCGTTGGTCCAGAACACCGATTCGCCTCCGGCCGACAACCCCTTGTTGTATGGGGTCTTCTCGACCAGTTTCCTCGGATCGCGGTCCTCCATGTAGGCGCGGGCCCGACCGACCGCTCCTCCGTGAATACGCTGGCTGAGACACCAGACCCGGCGGAAGGGATTGTGAAAGACGGTTGACCTGTCGCCCCAGATCGCCTTGGAGGCAACGGGTTCGGACCAGCGGATGCCGTCGCGGCTCGTCCGATAGACCAGGTGCCAGCCCTTCCGTTTCTCGGTGGTAAAGTATTTGAAGCGGGCGCCGGGCTCCCCGGACGAGTGATCGAGCCAGACGGTGCTCGAATCGTGATGGCTGATGTCAAGGCATACGTTGGATTCGTCCAGCTCCTTGCGCCGCCCCTCGATGTCTTCGAGGACGGGCTTCTCCCAGTGAATCCCGTCCTTGCTCACGGCATAGCCGAACCAGTGCGTGACCCATCCCGCATTGCCGGCGGCATACCACATCTTGAACAGGCTGTCGGCGGGATCGTACCAGACGCCTCCGCTGTACGGAAACGCCACGTTGCTCCTGCCCCCGGTTTCCCAAGGCTTGTCGGGCTTCAGCACCGGATTCCGCGCGTGGTACTCCGCGGAATGGAAGGTCCGCGTGAGCGTGGTGTCCTCGATGAGGAAATCATCAACAAAGAGCTGCCGCCCCAGGTCGACCGGGATGACCGCCGGCGGGTTCCTCAGGTACGGAACCGGCATCGGTTCGCGCGTCAGCGCAGGGCGTTCCGGCGGCCACGTCTCCGGCAGTTGAATTCCGTTGTAGAGCGTCTCGCCCGCCCGGACGGTCCAGGCCAGGGCAAGCAGGATAATGACGGTCCACCGATGTCGTCTCACATGTTTCATGGCACCTCTTCCAGGTTTTTCAACGCGCCGCAACCGCGTGGCTCGTGTTCATGGGTTGAATCATGGCCGTGTCCTTCATGGTGTCTCCTTGGGCGTTAGGTACCGCGGGTTGGTGTTCTTCCCTACCGGGCGGCAATTGGCGGGATTGTCCAGATCGGCGCGGCAGCGAGACAGGTGTTTTCCGAGTCGCGCCACGACGTCGGGATGCTGCGCGGCGACGTTCCGGCTCTCGCCGATGTCCTCGTCCAGGTTGTAGAGCGCGCCGTCGGCATGCAGTTCCACGGCCCGGAGCGCACGGCGTTGAGCTTGGCGAGCCGGTAATAGAAGAACGCCTCGTGCGGCGATTTCGCGTTGCCGGGCCTGAGCAGCAGGGACGAGATATCCTTGCCATCGATCACGCGGTCGCCGGGAACCTGACCGCCGCCCAGCTTCGCGAAGGTGGGCAGCAGGTCCATGGTGGTGGCGATCTCGTCGCAGGCGCTGCCGGCCGGGACGGTCCCCGGCCACCAGGCGAGGGTCGGCTCGCGCATGCCGCCCTCCCATGTCTGGCCCTTGGAACCCCGTAGCGGCTTGTTGGAGGAACCCCGGGTGCCGCCGTTGTCGGAGGTGAACAGCACCAGGGTCTTCCCGGCCAGCCCCAACTCGCGCAGCGTGTCCAGGATTTGCCCCGTCGACCAGTCGACCTCCTCGATCTGGGCGCGGGTGACGTCGCCTTTCGCCCGCTCGCGGAATTCCTGGCGCGCGTTGCGGGGACCGTGAATGAAAGCATGCGGAAGGTAACAGAAGAACGGCTTGTCCCTGTTGTCCCTGACAAACCTGATCGCCTCGTCCGTGAACCGCTTGCACAACCGCCCCTGGTCGTCCATGTCCTCGACGATGTCGACCACCTCCTCGCCGCGCAGCACCGGAAGGGGGCAGACACCGTTCTTCCACTGCCTGGATCTCCGGTAAAGCGGCCACATGTCGTTCGAGTAGGGAATGCCGAAGTAGACATCGAACCCGTGCCGGGTGGGCAGGAACTCCGGCTGGTCGCCCAGATGCCATTTGCCGAAGCAGCCGGTGGTGTAGCCCGCGTCCTTGAGCACCTCGGCGATCGTGATCTCGTCCGGATTCAGCCCGTGCTCGTCCTTCGGGAACAACACCGGCCCCCAGGAGCCCCGGGCAAGCCCGACCCGCTTCGGGTAGCAGCCGGTCATCAACGCTGCCCGCGACGGCGTGCAGCAGTCCGCGGCCACGTAAAACGAGGTCAGCTTCAGGCCCTCCTCCGCCATGCGGTCCAGGTGCGGGGTCTTGTTCACCGTCGAGCCGAACGGCCCGATATCGCCGTAGCCCATGTCGTCGATGAAGATCACGACGAAGTTCGGCTTTTCGGCCGCCGCGGCGGAAGGACACCATGCGGCGGCAGTCATCAATGCAACCGCAACCCAGCTGCGGCATGTGATAGATGCGTGGAAGGGATTGATTCGCATCTTCTCTTCTCCGGTTCCGGTTCCCGATACTTCGTCGTCTCAGCGTCCGATACTCTCCCGCGGCCCCGCGTATTCTGAAATCAAGTCCGGAACCGCTTCGGTCCTGTCGAGTTCGTATTCATAAAACTCACGGGGATTGAAGGGCATGTTTTTGTGCGAGTCCTTTCTCCCCCGCGTCTTGTGGTAGATGTTTCCACTCGCGAAGACCACGCCGCCCGAGCTGCCCTTCCCACCGGGCGAATGACTGTCGTGCGGATTCGCCACATTATCGAAAAAGCTGTTCTCCACCACCATCCGCGTGCCGTCGGCGGCCCAGTTCCCCCGCACCCGAATATCCTTCAGGTAGTTGTTGTAGAGGTGGGCGCGAAGCACCTGACCGGCCCGCGGGTTCCGATACTGGTTGTTGCGAAACCAATTGTGATGAATCGTCATCTGAGCCGCGACCTCGGTGTCCCACCCGATGCCGAAGGGTTTGTAGCTGTCGCTGAAGATACACCAGGAGACGGTGAGGCAGGTCGTGCCCTTCCGGCTGTCGAGGCAACCGTCGGCGTGGCCGTGGAAGCGGCAGTGGTCCACCCATACATGATGGGCACCGTCCATGGTTACGCCGTCCGTCGGGCTGTTGCGAATGGTGAGGTTGCGAATGATGACGTTGTGCACCCCTGCCAGCGGGTAGAGCCTGCCGCCGACGATTTCGGCGGTCTTGCCCACCCCAACGATCGTCTTGTCGGAGGCGACGTCGATCCGCGGATCCCTGCTGCCGTCTTTCAAGTCTATCGAACCCCGAACGCGGATGACATACGGATCCGTGCTCTCCGCGAATCGCTTGAGCTCTTCCCGCGTGGTCACGGTGACGGTCTTGCCGCCGGCGCCACCGGTCACGCCGTTCTGGCCCATGGCGTTGACGGAGGCGAATCCCTCCGGCACCTCCGGCCACTGCCGGACGGTTGACGTCCGGCTCTCGCCCGGTGACACCGGTCCAGCAAGCGCAGACGCCATACACCCGGACAGCAAACATGCCCATCCCGTTATTGACAACTTTGTCCTCATTTCGCCTCCTCCAGGACAAGCGGTTCGAGTTCATGAATCCGAAGGTGGCCGACCACCGCTTCGCCGGAGTCGACGAGGAAACTGAAATCGCCTTCGTCCGGGATTCCCTTCAACCCCACATTGAAAATCCAGCGGTCATTGATGTAGATCTCGGAGCGCCCCTTGCGCACCATCAGCCGCAACTCCATGGTTTCCGTGCATAGGTCCTTGTTGGTGTACTGGTCCTGCAGCATCGTCCGGTAGGTTTGCGAGTTGAACTTGCCCAGCCAGGGATAGAGCTGCACGACCGAGAAAGTCCCGCTTCGCGGTTCGATCTTCAAGCCGAAGGGCGTGGCGTTTCGCCGCCAGAAGACCGACAGGCTTTCCGCATCTTGGATCCGGATGTCGCAGGTGAGCATGAAATCGCCGGCCATGGTCTTGAGGATGCGCCGGTAGTAGCGCTCGGACGGTTTGGGTTTCAACGACAGCGAGTCCTCCTTGAGGATCTCCCTGGTCTTCAGGCAGTCGAGCGCCGGCCAGTACTTGAGAACCAGCCCATCGTTGGCGTCTTGCCGCACAAGCTTGGGCGTTGACCAGTCGACCCGTTGTTCGCCCCAGTTCTGGTGGTAGAGCAGGCGGTCGCCCTCGTACGTGATCGTGCGGCCAACGTAGTGATCAAAGCGCCCCATGCCCGACCCCAGCAGCAGCGGTTTCTCCGGAACTCTGTAGGGTCCCTCCTTGCTGTCGGCCACGAGGTACCAGGTCCCGGACGCGTCAGGCCGGCCGGAGGTGAAGTTCTTGCGGCTGCGGATGCTCGAGAACGTCACGTAGCTCTTGCCGCCCATTTCGAACTGGTCCGGCACTTCCAGATAGATGAACCCATCGTTGTCGCGCCGGTAGCGGTCGCTGATGAAGAGCGGCTCCTGGTAGTTCCAATTCAGAAAGTCCTGCGAGGTGACGTGGGCGATCGATGGACGCCCCGTCTCGCCGTGGACGCCGAACAGGTATCCGTCCCAGTGCTGCTTCTCCTCGTTCCAGATCGGCGAGAGATCACGCCAGTGACCGGGCCTGTACGGTGGCTGGACGGTCAGTACGGGGTCATCCCCGACCCGCGTCCAGTTCATCAGGTCCTTGCTCTCCAGCAGGCCGATCGGCGTTCCCGGCGCGCGGGAGCCGTAGCAGAGATAATAGGTGTCGCCGTGCCTGACGGTGCTGCCCGTCATGCTCATCCCGCCGCCGTCCCAGTCCCCCTTTTGCCCCATCTTCATGATCGGCGGCAGGTGCTTCCAGTGGATGAGATCCTTCGAGACCGCCCGGCCGATATTGCCGCCGGCCAGGAAGAAGAGGTGGTAGTCCTCCCCGTCCTGCAGGACCCAGGTGTCCCACATGCCTTCGGGCGGATCATACACCAGTCCGGCACGGCACACCGATGCCGCCACCAGACCGCACGCCAGAGCCGTCGTCCATCGCTTGCTTACACTCTCCATTCGTTGCCCTTTCGTTCTTTCCTTCCTATTCTCTCGCTCTCCAGATGGATTTCATCTCGTGTAAGTCCAACCGGGACACCCGCACGCCGGCGCCCTCGGCGAAGATCTCGACGGCGTCGTTCTCCGGCTCGGGCAACACCAGGCCCGTCATGTTGGCCACGCCGCCGTTGCCGAAGGTCTCCACGATGCTGACGTCCGCAAAGACGCGCAACCGCACGCGGCCGTCCTCGGGCAGCAGTTCGCGCGATTCCGTCTTTTTGCCCTTTCCACTGCCGCTCCGCGATCGGTCCATGAACATCCGCCTCGTTTCGGCGTCGTAGCCGACCACCGTCTGCTGGCCACCGCCCTTGAGGAAGCGGATCCCGAAACGGCCGGTATCGGCCGGCTCGAACTTGGCGGCAATCTCCAGGGTATTGGAGCGGATATCGGTCGGTCGCGTCTCCCCCGCCTTGAGCGCCAGCGGCCCCAGCGAATGGGTCTTGCCGCGCAGCGTTTTCAGCTCCCGGACCGGCGTCTGGGCCATCCTGTAGTTGCCGTCCCCGCCCTGCAGGAGACTGAGCGTCCGCGGCAGCGTCAGGGCGCCGCACCAGTTGCGGAACGCCTCGTGGCGCCGGTAGTGCCGGAACTCCCACACCCAGTAGGTGAAAACCCGGCGGCCGTCCTCGGGCGGCATGTCGCTCCACGACTGCGCGGCCCAGGCGTCGGGGCCGGCGTCGAAATTGACCCGCCCGGTCTCGGGCGTGAACTCGTGGCCGTCGAAATCGCCGACCACGAACCAGACGCCGACCGCGCTCCAGACCCATTTCACGTTGTTGGGATCGTTGTTGACGGGCAACCGGAAGACGTCCGCCACCTCGCCGCCGGGGCCGATCTCCTCGATCGTGCTTTCGTACCGCCACTCGCGGGCGTTGGGCGAGGAGTAGATGCGCAGCTTGCCGTGGCCGCCGATGAAGGCGATCCAGCGCCGGGTCGGCTCGTGCCAGAACAGCTTGGGATCGATGAAGATTGGCGTGCCGTAGTTCTCGATCACCGGGTTGCCGGCGTATTTCCGCCACGTGTCGCCGCCGTCGCGGCTGAACGCCAGCCCCTGCACTTGGCCGGTGTGGCGCCTGTTGCAGGTGAACATCGCCAGCAGCCCGGGCTTGCCGTCGAAGAACCCGCTGGAATCCTTCCAGTCCACCGCCGCCGTCCCGGAGTAGACCGCGCCAAGTTCGTCCGCGACGATCGCCGGCGGCAGCACGGTCCAATGCACCAGGTCCATGCTGTAGGAATTCCCCCACGACGTGCGGCCGTCGAAGGTGCCGTGACGGTGCTGGAAGCACATCCGGTACTTCCCGTCGAAGCAGACCAGCCCGTTGGGATCGTTCATCCAGCCCTGCGGAGTCGAGAAATGAAACTGCGGCCGCCAGCGCTCGGTGTAGCGGTCGGGCCGCGCCATGTAATCGTCGAGCATCGCCTGGTACTTCTCATGGGCGGGATGCTCGGTGTTCTTGAGCGGCGTGTCCGGCCGGTAGGCCTTCCGGGCCGAACCGTCCGGGTTCGCCGCCTCCTCCGTCCGGCCGGAAGGGGCTGCCGCCAAGGCGGCGATGCAGGCGAGCGCGCAAACGAGGGTCTTCTTCGAAGATATCCTCATCCGCTCCTCCGCGGGTTCAGTCGTTGCCCGCCGGCGCGATCACCAGCCGCCGCAGGTTGATCGGGCGCCAGTTCCCGGCCACCGGCTTGAAGGTCACCACCTGCCGGCCCGCCCTGGCGATGGCGAGGCGCCCGAGTTTGACCGTGGCGTACTTGTCGTAGCTGCCGGTATTGGGAATGCCCCCCTCCAGTGCAGCCTCGCCCGCACCGACCGTGACATGGACGCCGTCGCTCCTTGTCGACACGGTCGCCTCGACGAGGAACGATCCGGGCTGCCCGACCTCCACGGTCCACTCCAGCCAGGCCCCCGGATCGGTCCAGTAGCCGATGTTGGCATCCCCGCCCTTGCTTTCGACCCTCGGCAACGAGGCCGTCCCCTTGCTGCGGATGTTCGCCTCGCGCGCCGGCATGACCAGCGAACCGTCCGCGGCGGCCCGGACCGGCGGCTGAACCACCTTCGCTTCGCCCTCGATCTCCAGTGCGATCACCGAGTTGATGGCGTCCGGGGCCTCGGCCGGCAGCTGCACCGTCAGGCCATCCGCGTTCGAAGCCGCGTCGAGTTTTCGTCCGCCGTCCAGCAACCGCGCGCCGATAACCCGGTTGCGCAGGCCGCGCAGGCGGATCTCCCCGCCGGCGGGCCAATCGAACACGTGCAGGTAGAGCGTTGTTGTGTCGCCCGCGTGTTTCGCGGTGATGCGTCCCCAAGGCACCGCGCCGAGCGGGTTGGCCCGCGTGCCGTGGATCGACT